>ERZ1026894.1946-NODE-1946-length-11327-cov-3.288946_pt1 | contig 11327 bp, 8 predicted proteins | sample MGYA00380177_ERZ1026894 | MGnify/ENA primary metagenome ERZ1026894 (study PRJEB33269, sample SAMEA4719813) | human gut metagenome | biome: human-associated habitat; feature: organic feature; material: feces | place: Cameroon | collected 2013-10 ... | reverse complement strand
CTCTCTGGTCTCGTGGGCTCGGAGATGTGTATAAGAGACAGGCCACCAGGTTGCTGGTGTGCGGAGCGTCAATCTTGATGATGAAGAGGTCCAGATGGAAGTTCTCCACCACGGCATTGGGGTCGATGTGGCTCACTGCATACCACTTTACAGAGGCGCCCACAATCATCAGCGCGCAGCAGAGCAGTCCGGTGAAGCGTACACCCATGCGGTCGAGGATGATGCCGCCAAAGAACAGCATGAGCAGGAATACATTCATGAGTCCGTAGGCTCCAGAGAAGAAACCGTACTCGTTAGCGTCCCATCCCAGGTCTTCGCTGAGCATGGATTCCAGTGGTGACATCACATCGGTGAAGAAGTAAGCAAACATCATCGTTCCGCTTACTATGCTGAGAGCCAGCCAGCGCATTACTGCACTGTCGCTGAGTTTTGCTTTCGCAATTTGATTCATTGGTCTTTTTATCTTGTTTGAAAATGATTTGTTGTCGGGTTTGCTTTGTCTGCCCTTGGCGGGCAGCTGTCTAGGTGGCTTATTTCTTCAGCCAGCGGTCCAGCCAGCGGAAGAATGTACGCTGCCACAGAATGCCGTTCTGGGGCTTCAGCACCCAGTGGTTCTCATCGGGGTAGAGCAGCAGTTCTGCAGGAATGCCGTGCATGCGTGCTGCGCTGAATGCGCTCTGTCCCTGGCTGTGCAGTATCCGGTAGTCCTTCTCACCATGTATGCACAGGATGGGGGTATCCCATTTATCCACGTACAGATGGGGGCTGCCGGCAAATGCCTTGGCGTTGGGGTGACGGTCGGGAGTGCCTCCCAGATCCCAGTTGGCAAACCACATCTCCTCGGTCTCATAGTACTGCTGGGTGGTGTTGAAGATGCCGTCGTGGGCGATGAATGCCTTGAAGCGCTTGTCGTGATGGCCTGCCAGCCAATACACACTGAATCCGCCGAAGCTGGCACCCACGCATCCCAGGCGGTCCTTATCCACATAAGGCTCCTTGCAGATGTCGTCGATGGCCGACAGATAGTCCTGCATGCACTGTCCGGTGTAGTCTCCGCTTATCTGCTCCAGCCATTCCTTGCCGAAGCCAGGCAGGCCGCGGCGGTTGGGAGCAATGATGATATAGCCGTTGGCAGCCATTATCTGGAAGTTCCAACGGTAGCTCCAGAACTGGCTCACGGGGCTTTGAGGGCCGCCTTCGCAGAACAGCAGAGTGGGGTATTGCTTGTTCTTGTCGAAGTGAGGGGGATAGATTACCCAGCACAGTTCCTTCTTGCCGTCGGTGGTCTCCACCCATCGTTCCTCCACATTGCCCATCTTGAGCTTGGAGAGTATCTCGCGGTTCTCATAGGTAATCTGCTTGACCACAGTGCCCTTGCGCTTGATGGGCGTGAGCAGGTACAGGTCGTCGGGCGAAGAGATGCTGTGACGGTTGGCCAGCAACTGCTTGTTGCCGGGCAGGGAGACGGCTGTTCCGTAGTCGAAATCGCCGGTCGTGATGGCTTCCACTTTGCCCTTCAGATTGGTCTGATACACCATCGAGCGTGCCTGCCATACGCCCACAAAGTAGAGCGTCTTGCTGTCGTCGGCCCATGAGAAGGCATCCACGCCGCTCTCAAACTCTTCGGTGACGTATGTCTTCTTGCCGCTCTTCAGGTCCATAACGCACAGGCGGGTGCGGTCACTCTCGTATCCGTCGCGCTTCATGCTCTTCCATGCCAGCATTTTGCCGTCGGGGCTGAACTGGGGATCCTGGTCATATCCGGCATTGATATCCTCTGTGCTCTGGTTCTTGGCCTGCTTCTCCAGGCTGCACAGTGCGTCTGCCTCGGGCTCGGTGTAGCCTGCGGGCTTGCACACATTGGTGGTCTCGCCCGTTGACACATTATATATATATATATCTGTATCGGTGCTTGTGGCGTAGGCTACGCCGGTCTTCTTGCGGCTGGTGTAGGCTATCTGCTGTCCGTCCGGGCTCCAGCAGAACTGCTCCGAACCGCCAAAGGGCAGCACGGGACATTCGTAGGGCTCACCTTCGAGCAGGTCTTTCATCTCGCCCAAGGCATCTGCGCCCACAGGTGCAAGGAAGATGTGGGGGATAGTCTGCACGTACTGGTCCCAGTGGCGATAGTTCATATCGGTGATTACCAGTCCGGTGGCCAGGGGCAGATCCTTCTCTTTGGCCTTGATGCTGGCTGTGCTCTCCACCTGGCGGATGACTATTACCTGCTTGCCGTCGGGCGAGAACTTGAAGCCCTCAATGTCTCCGGTCTTGGACAACTGCTTTCTGTCCTGTCCCTCGCAGTCCATTGTCCACAGGTCGCCGCCTTTCAGGAAGGCGATACGCTTGCCGTCGGCAATGAATGTGGGCTCCACTTCGCTCTCCTGGCCAGTGGTCAGGCGCTTGCGTCTGGTGCCGTCTATGCCGATGGTGAGGATGGCTGTGCGGTTCTTGTTGGCTTGGATGTCGGGTGTGCTCAGTGTATATACCACGCGGTCACCCTGTGGCGAAACGGCAAAGCTGCCCAGCCTGTGCATGCTCCACAGCGTTTCGGGTGTCATCAGGTCATTGGCCGTCATACTGCTTGAAACGGTAAGAGCAGCCCCCGTGAGGGCTGCTGCTATGATAGTTTTTATCTTCATGATTGGTAAATGATTACTTCTTTGCGCGTCGGGCTTGCTCCTCCTGCATCTTCTGCAGTGCTTCCAGGCGGGCTGCCATGCCCGATGTCTTCTTCGGGTCATTCTTGTGCTGCTGCTTGTAGGCCTCCAGTTTGGCCAGCAGTTTGGCGTCGTCGGTGGTCTTGCGCAGATACCACATGATGAGCACGCTGGTGAGTCCGGAGAGGAAGTAATAGTAGCAGAGTCCGCTTGAATAGTTGTTGAACATGAAGAAGAACACCACCGGCATGATGAGCATCATGTACTGCATGGTCTTCATCTGCTGTGCTTGCTCGCCGCTCATCTGGTCCTTCTGCTGCCTCATGCTTATCCATGTGTTCACGATGTTGGTAAGGCAGAAGAGCAGACAGAATATGCTCAGGTGGTCACCGATGAGCCACAGGTCCTTGTTCCAGCGCAATACATCGTCGTAGGCACTGAGGTCATCGGCCCAGAGGAAGCTTTCTCCACGCAGCTCGATGGCGTTTGGCACGAAGTTGAAAAGCGCCACCCAGATGGGCATCTGTATGAGCATAGGCAGGCAGCCACCCATTGGACTCACGCCGTATTGGCTGTATATCTGCATCATCTCCTGCTGTTTCTTCATCGCGTCATCGGGATTGGGATACTTGGCAGAGAGGGCGTCTATCTGTGGTTTGAGCACTCGCATCTTGGCGCTGCTGATGTAGCTCTTGCGTGTGGTGGGATATACCAGCGCCTTCACAATGACTGTGAGCAGCAGGAGCACGATACCCATGGGCAGACCGAATGAGGTGAGCCAGTCGAAGAGGTTGAGGATAAACCAGCGGTTAATCCACTTCAGGATGGGCCAACCCAGGTTGACCAGATCCTCCAGCTCCAGATCCTCCTTGGCTGAAGACAGCTTGTTGTGGTCCTGCAGGGTGTGGAACTTGTTGGGACCGATGTACATCTGCAGGTGGGTGGCCTCCTTGCCTGTGGGGTCGAAGAATGTTTCGGCCTCTGCCTCATAGGTCTTCAGATAGCCGTTCTTCTTGTCCTCGTCGGGTGTGCTCTTCAGTTCGGCACCCGTGAAATCCTGCTGTGCGATGAGTACCACGCTGAAGAACTGGTTCTTGAAGGCAATCCAGTCGAGAGCCTCTTCGGGCTTCTTGGTATCCTCTGATGTCTCCTTCAGGTGTTTTGTTCCCTCTCCCTTTCGCTTGTAGGTGAGGCAGCTGTAGCGGTTCTCAAAGTCGTAACCCTTCTCCTGCTGCACCAGATGGTCGGTCCAGTTCACTGTGAGTGTCTTTGTCTTGGGCGCAAAGAAGCCGGCCAGCCCCTCCACCTTCACGTCCATATCCAGCATGTAGCTGTCGGGACGAAGGTTGTAGCTGATGGTCAGCTTCTTGCCGTCCTGCTCGAGCACCATATCTACGGTGCTGTCGGTCTGTGCTGTGGGGGTGAAGCAGTAGTCGTCGGTGATGATGTTGTCCGACTTGCCTGCCAGCGAGAGTGTCATGTGAGCGTCCTCGGGAGTGAGTATCTGCACGTTCCCGTCGCGTCGGCGGCTCTTGTAGCCCAGTATTTCGGCGCGCTGAACCATGCCGCCCAGTGTGGAGAGAGTAAGCTCCACGCGGTTGTTCTTCAGGATGATGTCTTCACCCTGGGATGCTCTTTGTGCGAAGAAAAGCGATGTGCTGTCGGCACTCAGCGCGTTGTTCTGCAGCTCGTTCTTCTCCTTGATGGCCTTTGCTTGTGTTTCGGCCTGCTGTTGCTGTACTGCGGCTATGCTGTCCTGACGAGCCATCTCGGCGAGTTCTTCCTGCGAAGGGCGGCTGATCCAGTTGAATCCGATCAGCACCAGGGCTATCAGCACGAAGCCTGTAATTGTGTTTTTGTCCATGTCCTTGTTGGGGATATTTTTATTTTTTGTTCTCTATGCAAGCTTTCACGAAGCTCATGAACAGCGGATGCGGCTTCAGTACCGTGCTGCTGTACTCGGGATGGAACTGTGTGCCTATGTACCATTTCAGGTTGGGTATCTCTACGATTTCCACCAGATGGCTCTCGGGGTTGATGCCCACACACTGCATTCCGTGTGCTTCGTATTCCTTTATATATTTATTGTTAAACTCGTAGCGGTGGCGGTGACGCTCCCTGACGCACTCCTGATGGCCGTATGCCTCCCAGGTGCGGCTGCCTTCTCTCAGCTGGCAGTCATAGGCACCCAGACGCATGGTGCCGCCCATGTTGGTGATGTTCTTCTGCTCCTCCATGATGTCTATCACGTTGTGAGTGGTCTTCACGTCCATCTCGCGGCTGTTGGCATCCTTGTAGCCCAACACGTTGCGTGCAAACTCTATCACCATCATCTGCATTCCCAGACAGATGCCGAAGGCTGGCATATCATGCTCACGTGCATATTGTGCGGCGATGATTTTGCCTTCGATGCCTCTCTGGCCGAATCCTGGGCAGATGACAATGCCGTCCATATCCTTCAGCAGTTCGCCCACATTGTCGGCCGACACATGTTCGCTGTTGATGAATTGCGTCTCCACCTTGTGGTCATTGTAGGTGCCGGCGTGTGCCAGACTCTCCAGTATGCTCTTGTAGGCATCTTGCAGGTCATATTTGCCCACCAGACCTATGCGCACTATCTCCTTGGCATTGCGCCTGCGCTCCAGGAAGTTGCGCCACGGGCCCAACTGCGGTTTCTCGCCCACGGGGATGTCCAGTTTCCTCAGGATGGCAGCATCCAGCCCCTGATCCTGCATGGCCACCGGCACCTCGTATATGCTGGGCATATCTTCGCTCTGTATCACGCACTCCAGCTCCACGTTGCAGAAGTTGGCCACCTTCTTGCGCATATCGTCGCTCAGGTGATGCTCGGTGCGCAGCACCAGTATGTCGGGCTGGATACCCTGGCTCTGGAGCTGCTTCACACTGCTCTGAGTGGGCTTGGTCTTCAGCTCTCCTGCTGCATGCAGATAGGGTACATAGGTCAGATGCACGTTCACCGCGTTCTTCCCAAGCTCCCATCTCAGCTGTCGGATGGCCTCCAGGAAGGGGGCGCTCTCGATATCGCCTATCGTTCCGCCTATCTCTGTGATGACGAAGTCGAACTTCTTGTCGTGGCCGAGCAGTTGTATGTTACGCTTTATCTCGTCGGTGATGTGCGGCACCACCTGTATGGTCTTGCCCAGATAATCGCCCCTGCGCTCCTTCTCTATCACGTTCTGGTAGATGCGCCCGGTGGTGATATTGTTGGCCTTGGTGGTCTGTATGCCGGTGAAGCGTTCGTAGTGTCCCAGGTCGAGGTCCGTCTCCAGACCATCTACAGTCACGTAACATTCCCCATGCTCATAGGGATTAAGTGTTCCGGGGTCGATGTTGATGTACGGGTCAAACTTCTGGATAGTGATGTTGTAGCCTCTGGCTTGCAGCAATTTGCCTATCGAAGAGGAGATAATACCCTTGCCCAGCGATGATACCACACCGCCGGTCACGAAAATGTACTTTGTCTCTGCCACTTCAGTAAAATATTTAATCAATCCTTGAATTAAGTTGCAAAATTACTAAAATTCCCTCAAAAGACTTTCCTCTCTGCTCTTAAAATGACTATCTTTGCAGAAAATTACAGTCAAGGATGAAGATTCTGCTTACGCTTCTGCTCGTTGCCATGCCTCTGGCAAACCTTTTCGCGAGGAAGGTTCACACGGAGAACACGGTGATGGAGGTGAAGCCCGACACCCTTATGGTCATCACACAACTGTACCTGCAGCGGCTTGACAGCCTGGGTAGGGAGCGTGATTCGCTCAACACCATTGTGCCGCAGCTGGTGCCCAATGGATATTATGCGCACGTGCTCACTACTCCCACCCTCTTCTCGTCGGTGCTGGCGCAGATGATGTCGGGCGTTGATTCGGCCAAGGTGGCGGGTGACAGCCAGTTGCGCAGAGCTTATGCAGGCAATGTGGCACTGGCACGCATGTATGTGCAGGCACCCTGGCTGGTGACGCAGACTGAGACTACCATCAAGCAGCAGGGTGCTTTCCGCGAGGATATCACAGAGAAACTGAAGACCGATGACCGCCTGTCGGACAAGGTGAAGGGCGGTAGCCTCACGCCTACAGTGGATGGGGATATCGTGGTGGTTACACGAAGACCCAACTTCTGGAAGGTGACGGGCAACACCTCGCTGCACTTCACCCAGTCGCGTTTCTCGGACAACTGGGCTGGCGGAGGCGAGAATGCCTACACGGGACTGGCTACGCTGACCCTCAATTTCGACTTCAACAACCAGAAGAAGATAACGTGGAACAACTCGCTGGAAGCACGCTTGGGCTTCACAACCAAGAAGTCGGACAAGAGCCGTGTGTTCCGACCCAATACCAACTCTCTTCGCTATACCACCAACTGGGGCTATCAGGCGGTGAAGAACCTGTATTACTCAGGGCAGATTACCATGGCCACGCAGATAGTACCCAACTACAGGGAGAATTCCGATGTGGTGCTGTCCGACTTCCTCTCTCCTCTCGAAATCACCATAGCTCCTGGTATGCGCTATTCCATAGCGTGGGGAAAGAAGAAGAAGTTTACTGGAAGCCTCAATATGGCTCCGTTGGCCTATAATATAAAGTATGTCAATCGTGACCTTTTGGTAACCAACTACGGCGTGAGACCAGGGCATCACTCGAAACACACCTTCGGTCCCAACGTCACCCTCAACACGGGGTGGCAGATATTCAAGCCTGTTCGCTGGACGCAGAGACTCTACTGGTACAGCAACCTGCACATGACCCGCATCGAGTGGGAGCACAACTTCAATTTCAGCATCAACAGGCTGATGAACGCTTCGCTCAATGTATATCCCCGCATCGATGACAGCTCGAGGAACAACAAGAACAAGAAGGGCAAGTACATCATGTTCAAGGAGTACTTCAGTATGGGCTTCAATTACAACTTCTCCATGTAACCGCGATCCGCACCGCGGCTGGGTGTGCGGGATTACTCACAAAGCCGCCTCGGAAGGGGCGAATACTCACACAAGATATATACACCATGCAGATAAAATCGGCAGAATACACCATCAGCAGCGCGCTGGTAAGCCAGTGCCCCAAGACCGACTTGCCTGAATATGCCTTCATAGGCCGAAGCAACGTGGGCAAATCCAGTCTCATCAACATGCTCACCAATCATAGCAAGCTGGCCAAGACGTCGGCCACTCCCGGCAAGACCATTCTCATCAACCATTTCCTTATAAATAAGGAGTGGTTTCTGGTCGATCTCCCAGGCTATGGATATGCCAAGCGAAGCCAGAAGGACCAGGATAAGTTTGAGCGCATGATAGACGGCTACATCCTCGAGCGCGAGCAGATGTGCAACCTCTTCCTGCTCATCGACATCCGTCACTCTGCTCAGGCTATCGACCTGGAGTTTATGACCTGGCTCGGAGAGAACGGCGTTCCCTTCAGCATCGTGTTCACCAAGGCCGACAAGTTGCCCAAAACCAAGGTGCTGGCACAGGCCAAAGCCTATATGAACAAGCTGCGCGAGCAGTGGGAGGAGCTTCCCCCATACTTCGTCACCAGTTCGGAAACCCGCCTCGGCCGCGATGAAATCCTCGCCTACATCGATTCCATCAACAGGGGAGTCTGATTTAATCTATGCAGAGGTTATTTGCTTGAGGTCCGCTTGTACTCTATCTATCTCTGGGTACCCATTTGTGTGGGTTGCTTTGTCAAGGATGTCTGACTTGAAAGCGACATTTGCTTTCCTGCACAGCAGGGTGCCGATTTGAAGAACCAATTTGTATATCTGATGGCCTTGGGTATGAAGGTAGGCATTTTCTTCATTCAGATACTCGTTTGTCATCATAGCTGGTCGTTGTAGAGTCTCAAGTGCTTCGGCAAACAGAGTTTTAACCTTTTCAATATATGCCTTTCCGTTCTCTGCGAGTTCTTCTCGCCTGGGCTGAAGAGGAAGGCATGTATTGAACTTTCTGATATTCCATTGTTGGTTCAAATTGGGGTCTTGACTATAATAGATAAGGTAAAGGAGTGGCTTGTACATAGCAGCAGAAAGGTTCTTGAGGAAGATTCTGAAATCGAATTCAGCGTCAGGAACCAATGTCGCAAACCTATTTTGGAGATAACCAGCTTCACAGAAATGGTTCTCCCATGAGTATGCATACGTTTGGGCAATTTTGTTCTCTGCGGTAAGTCCCTCTTCCCCTCTTAGCTGACGCAGGTCGCTGTCTATACAGATAAAGAATCGCTTTGTCAGATAGGGCTTGTAGCGAAGACATTGTTCACATCCTCTTGTATTCGTTCCTTTGTCGTTCTTGGAATATGTGGTATAGTGATACGTTGCAGGATGCGCGTTCTGCAATTGGTGGTTCCAGAATTGGATGTCCTCAGCATCTTCCAAATGTACAACAGCTTTGATGCTCCTGTCGCGCAATGGAAGATTGTTGTAGTATCGTGCTTGGTCTTCGGTTCTGTTCATATGTCCCTTACTTGGCAGGAGTCGTTACGTCTTCCATGTAGATGATTCTATCTCCCCATCCATCGCCAAATATGCTTGGAGAATGTGTGGTGATAAAGTACTGTGCGTTTGGATTGAGTTTTATGAGAGTGTTGATTAGCTCGTATTGCCAACTGATGTCAAGTGAGTTCTCAGGTTCGTCAAGCAATACGTATGCTTCTTTGCCTTCCATAAGGAATACACGAAGTAAGATTAGGAGAACTTGTTTCTCTCCGGAAGACAGTGCATCAATGGGTAAAATCTCCCCTTTAGAGATGACATTGAATTTGTTCCCCTCTATCTCAATGCTTTTGCAAGTGTCCTTGAACAGTTTGTTTACGGTCGAAATGAACTCATCGACACGTGCTTTCATCGTGGCTTGCTTTTCTGCAGGAGCATCAATCATTGCCATGCGCTGGTACATCATTGATGGGCCTGTCTTCATGTCGAACATGTAGAATTCAAGTTCCTGGGTCAATGCATTGGCAACCTTGCGTTTGTCACGCATGATGAGATTGTCAATGGAGGGTACATATGCAATCTGGTTCTTGTCGTTGAGCTTTTCAAGAGCATACTTGTAAATCCTGTTGAGCAAAGTAGTCTTGCCGCTGCCGTTGATACCAACGATGATATTAACATCTTCATTGGCTATGAATTGAACATTGAACTTGCCCCAAAGACAAGTTGAGAATTCTTTGATTTTGGAGTATGACATAGTGCCTGGCCTTTTGGGCTGCTCTTTGTCTGGCAAGAGCATGCTTGATTTCTTATCTTCGAGCAAAGATAATCATTTTTCTCTATAGTGTCAAAGAGCCATGTGACTTTTCTTTGAGAATTTGTCTTCTTGATGTCTTCCTCTTCGTTTCTGTAGTCTAATCTTGTTATTCCTGCTCCAATATCATCGTACAATCAGTCTGGCCTTGTTCCCTTGGCTGTGCTCTTTTTCTCGCTTATTGTTCTTGCTTTATGCGTCCATAGTGTGATGGGCCAATTTGAACGGAAAAATAGTTGCAGGATTATGGTGTTGGTTGTGTAATTCGAGTTCCGGGAGTTCCTGACTCACCGTTTTACGTCCATAATAATGTCTATATGAGCAAGTTCTTCAGATTTGTCAACCACAGCTTCTGGCTCTTCTTCATCCATGATGTTGGAGTCTCTCGTAATGACAGCAACCTGTTTGAGAATGGCAGCACCCATATCCTTTCGCCGATGGTAATTACGATGCTGTGTACAAGGAAGCCAAATGGTGAACAAGGAGATGAAGGCTCCTTCGGCACTTTCTGTATGTCTTCAAATCAGGAAAGGAGTCATCTTCCACCGTCCAACCCAAGGCTGGACGGTGGAAGAAGCAAGCTTACTTTGCCAAATCAGTATATATTCTCCGACCGTCCAGCCTAGGGTTGGACGGTGGAGGCATACAATGCACCCGTCCAGGAGGCTAAATGAATCCTACACATAAGACCCCTTCTTCTCGCCCACAAATAGAGTAGGCCGGCATTGCCAATACCAATCTACCCCTTCCTTTCCTTAAAGATGGCTTCCCGAGACCGTCTTCTGGAGTAGATCCCACGAGCCTCAAAGAATTATGGTTTTATGTTCGGGCAGAGGCTTTTTTGAAATACGTACTGGTTTCTGATGAAATCATGTGACCTGGCTTTTCTTTGAGGATTTGTCTTCTTGATGCTTCCTCTTCTGTTTTCTGTTGTCTAATCTTGCCATTCCTGCACCAATCGTCGTTATACAAACAGCCTGGCCTTATTCCCCTGGCTGTGCTCATTTGCTTGCTTATTCTCCTTACTTTATGTATCCAAAATAAAATGGACCAATTTGAACAAGAAAATAGTTGCAGAATTATTCTGCTGGTTATGTTAAAAATAGTAACTTTGCAGTGTCTTTCATCTGCTGAAAGCCCCAGCGGGGGTTGGGTGGGGTGGAAGAAGCATTTACAATAAAGGCGTTACTGTACGCTTTGGTTTTGACGGTAGAAGAATCTCGCAAATTCAACGACAAATCAAAAACAAAGCAACGGGGACGCCCTATAAGGTGTATCATGTACATCCCTCGTGTGCTGGCAGGCACTTGTGTGCTCGCTGGCATGTGTGGGCTATCTATACATATATACACTGGCGTGGGGCTTTCAGCGTTGTACATAGCAAGACCACAATTCTTATTTGTTACCTA
>ERZ1026894.1945-NODE-1945-length-11339-cov-3.103155_pt1 | contig 11339 bp, 6 predicted proteins | sample MGYA00380177_ERZ1026894 | MGnify/ENA primary metagenome ERZ1026894 (study PRJEB33269, sample SAMEA4719813) | human gut metagenome | biome: human-associated habitat; feature: organic feature; material: feces | place: Cameroon | collected 2013-10 ... | reverse complement strand
CGGACACGATGTGGTCATCTTCCTCGACTCAATCACCCGCCTGGCACGTGCCTACAATACGGTTTCGCCCGCGAGCGGCAAAGTGCTGAGCGGTGGAGTGGATGCCAACGCCCTGCACAAGCCCAAGCGCTTCTTCGGCGCAGCCCGCAACATCGAAAACGGAGGAAGCCTCACCATCATAGCCACCGCACTGATCGACACAGGCAGCAAGATGGACGAGGTCATCTTTGAGGAGTTCAAGGGCACAGGAAACATGGAGCTGCAGCTCGACAGAATGCTGAGCAACAAGCGCATCTTCCCTGCCGTGAACATCACTGCCAGCAGCACTCGCCGCGACGACCTGCTGCAGGACAAGATGACACTGGACCGCATGTGGATTCTGCGCAAGTTCCTGAGCGACATGAACCCCATCGAGGCCATGAACGAAGTGAAGTCCAAACTGGAGAACACCATCAACAACGAGGAGTTTCTCCTGAGCATGAACTCATAAGCAGCATACCAAACCACTGCAAACAAGCACACCAACGAGCGGCAGGCATCCCAAGAGGGGGCCTGCCGCTCTGCTTTTCCCTCACCCTTTTCCTCCGTTTCATGACAACCAAGGACACTATTCGCAATACAGGTGGACGCCATTTGCAAGACAGGGAAAAGCAGTGCCCGGATTCACACAGAAGCAGCCGGAGAAAAACACAGAACAACGGGACAAAAAACTCAGTGCGCTGCGATAGCGAACGCAGCACGCTGCCATGACCGACGCAGCGCAGTACGATGAGCTATGCAGCGCATTGCACATTTCAGCCAACAGCAGAGCAGGCCCACAGGGAGCACTTTACAGCGTACCCAACAAGCCTTTTCCCGCCACCAACCAAGAGCCTGTCACGCCATGTACACTACCGTCCAAACAGCACGCCACGCTGGCACTGGTTGCTGAGAAGTACACCTCAAAAGAGTCCGTAGAACTTAAATCATGTTAAAAGACAAATCCCCTTCCTAAATCGAACAACAAAACACAAGGGCTAAGAGGCATGTGGAGCAACAGGTTAAGCCGAATTGTCGTAACTTTGCAGCCGATTTCGAAGTATAAGCGAAACAGAAGAAAGAACAATAGAATAGAGTTACAAATAATTTTTGAATGAGAAGAATTATGACAAACAAACTGATGACAGTGCTGGTGACAGCAGTGACCGCGATGACCATGCTTAGTTCATGTGGAAACAAGCAGCAGCGAGGAGCAATGCCAAGCGCAGTTTTCAAGACCACAAAGGTAGCCAAGAGCGACATGACACTGACTGAGAAGTACAGCGCCACCATACGCGGACGCCAGGACATCGACGTTTACCCTCAGGTAGGAGGCACATTGCAGAAGCTGTGTGTGACCGAGGGTCAGAAGGTGAAGAAGGGTCAGGTGCTCTTTGTGATAGACCAGGTACCCTACCGCGCAGCACTTAACACAGCCGAGGCAGCGCTAAAGGCAGCACAGGCTCAGGAGGCAACAGCACAGCTCAACTACGATAGCCGCAAGAAGTTGTACGACCAGAAGGTGGTGAGCGAGATAGACATGCAGACCGCACAGAACGCTCTGCTCTCAGCCAAAGCACAGGTGGCACAGGCACGGGCACAGGTGGTGAACGCCCGCAACAGCCTTTCCTACACCACAGTCACCAGCCCCGCCGACGGCGTGGTAGGCACTCTGCCCTACCGTCAGGGAGCGCTCGTGGGCAGCAGCATGCCCCAGCCCCTCACCACGGTGAGTGACAACAACGAGATGTATGTGTATTTCAGCATGACAGAAAGCCAGTTCCTGAACCTCATCCGTCAGTACGAGTCAGTCGAGAAAGCCATTGAGGCCATGCCCGAGCTCACGCTGCAGCTGGTGGATGGAAGCGACTATGAGATCAAGGGCCGCGTGGAGAGCGCCAGCGGTGTTGTCGATCGCGCCACAGGTTCAGTGCAGTTGCGCGCTGCTTTCTCCAACCCCAGCCACATCCTGCACTCTGGTAGCACAGGCAACGTAATTATCCCCGTGACACACAAGGACGTGCTCACCGTACCCGCCACAGCAGCCGTGCAGACACAGGACAAGTACAATGTATATGTAGTAGATAGCAAGGGCATCGCACATGCACAGATAGTGGATATCCTGCCCCAGAGCCAGGGCAAGACCTTCATAGTGACCTCTGGTCTGAATGGCGGCGAGGAGATCGTGGCCGAAGGCGCCGGTATGGTGCGCGACGGACAGGACGTGAAGAAGCTCGGCAAGTAACATCTACATTTAGCGAAACAAACTCATATATATAACCACATACGATGAAAGGTAATATATTCATTAAAAGACCGGTAATGGCAATGTCAATTGCCATCCTCATAGTACTGGTGGGAGCGATATCTTACTTCTCTCTCCCCCTGGAGTCATACCCCGACATCGCACCTCCCACCGTGACGGTGAGTGCCACCTATACGGGTGCCAGCGCCGAAGCAGTGATGAAGGCAGTGATTCAGCCGCTGGAGGAAGGTATCAACGGAGTGGAGAACATGCTCTACATGACCTCTACGGCCACCAACTCGGGCAGCGCCAGCATCACCATCTATTTCCGCCAGGGTACCAACCCCGACATGGCTGCAGTGAACGTGCAGAACCGTGTGAGCCGTGTACAAGGACTCTTGCCGTCGGAGGTAACCAAGATAGGTGTGGCTACGACCAAGCGTCAGACGTCCTTCCTACAGATTGACGCACTGGTGGACAAGCAGGACAAGTACGACCAGGACTTCATTTCAAACTACCTCGACATCAATGTCATCCCCCAGCTCAAGCGTATCAAGGGTGTGGGTGACGTGATGGAGCTGGGTGGCACATACTCGTTGCGTATCTGGCTCAAGCCTGACGTAATGGCCCAGTACAAGCTTGTGCCAAGCGACATTACCTACGCCCTGGCCGAGCAGAACCTGGAGGCTCCTGCCGGACAGCTGGGTGAGAAGCCCGTCAATGGCACCCACGGCAAGGGTATCGAAGACGTGTATCAGTACACGCTCAAATATACAGGTCGTCTGGAGACGCTGGAACAGTATGAAAACATCGTGCTGCAGGCTCTCCCCGACGGCAATGTGCTGCGCCTGAAAGACGTAGCCGATGTGGAACTGGGCGCCAACTCCTATGCCTACCATGGTGAAGCCGATGGTCACGAGGCTACCTGCTTCCTGTCATTCCAGGTGGCAGGTGCCAATGCCAAGGAGACCAACGATGCCATCAGTGCCAAGTTGAAGGAGTTGAGCCAAGACCTGCCCGCAGGTCTGGAGTTCGTCGAGATGCAGAGTTCAAACGACTTCCTGCTGGCCTCTATCGCCAATGTGGAGGAGACTCTTATCGTTGCCATCCTGCTGGTGATACTGGTGGTGTACTTCTTCTTGCAGGACTTCCGCGCCACGCTCATCCCTTCTATATCTATTATAGTATCCTTGATAGGCACCTTCGCCTGCATGGCGGCTGCCGGATTCTCGCTTAACCTGCTCACCCTGTTTGCCCTCGTGCTGGCTATCGGTACGGTTGTAGATGATGCCATCGTGGTTGTGGAGGCCGTGCAGGCCAAGTTCGATGCCGGCTACACCAGCCCATACCAGGCCACCAAGGACGCCATGAGCGATGTGACAATGGCCGTCATCTCATGTACCTTCGTGTTTATGGCCGTGTTCATCCCCGTTTCATTCACCGGTGGTACCTCAGGCATCTTCTACACACAGTTCGGTGTGACACTGGCTACATCAGTAGGTATCTCCTGTGTGAGCGCCCTTGTACTCTGCCCCGCCCTGTGTGCCATGCTCATGCGACCCGCCAGCGAGGAGCGCCGCAAAGGCTTCTTCGGTGCCATCAACTATCGTACCCGCCAGGCCTATGAGGCAAGCTATACAGCCATGTTGGGCAAATACACAGCCATACTGAAGCGTTGCGTGAACCGCAAAGTGCGCTTCCTGGCCTTCGTAAGCGTAGCTCTCTGTTTTGTAGGCATCGTGTTCTTTGCAAGCAAACTGAGTTCGGGACTCGTGCCACAGGAGGACCAGGGCACTTGCATGATGGTGGTCAACGGTGTTCCCGGCAATAACCTTGCCACCACAGACGAGATCTTGGATCGCGTAGAGAAGATTATCAAGGAGACCAAGGAGGTGAAAAACTACCAGCGCGTGGCTGGCTACAGCTTCATGGCTGGCCAGGGTACCGCTTATGGTATGTTTATCCTGAAGTTGAAGCCCTGGGCAGAGCGCCGCTATGGCTTCTGGTCACTCATTGACAACTACAAGAGCACGAGTACGGTGGTGACTGGACTGCTCAACAAACGACTGATGGAGGAGATTCCCGATGCACAGTGTCTGGTCTTCGAGCCCGGTATGATTCCCGGTTACGGCATGGGCTCCATCGAGCTTAACCTGCAGGATACCCGTGGCGGCGACAAGTCACAATTCCTGGAGTACACTCACCAGTTCCTGGCAGCCATGAACCAGCACCCCGAGGTGTCGCGTGCAGTGACCTCTTATGCCCGCAACTTCCCCCAGTATAAGGTGGAGGTAGATGCCGCTCAGTGTAAGCGTGCCGGCGTGAGCCCCACTGATGTGCTTAGCGCACTGGGCAGCTACTGCGGTGGCTCCTATGTGAGCAACATGAACCAGTATGGTAAGGTGTATCGTGTGATGCTCCAGGCCCACGAGAAAACCCGCCTGAGTACCGAGGACCTCAACAATATGTTTGTGCGCAATGGCGCAGAGATGGCTCCCCTGAGCCAGTTTGTGAAGCTGACCAAGATACTTGGCGCCGAGGTGGATACCCGCTTCAACCTCTTCAGCTCCATCACTTGTAACCTCGTGCCAGCCTATGGCTATAGCAGCACTGATGTGATGAACATTGTGGAAGAGGAGTTTGGCAAGGTGTTCCCCAAGGGCTACGCCTTCGAGTATGGCGGCATGAGCCGTGAGGAGAACCAGACCAAGGACAGCATGGACACCTACCTTATCTATGGTGTGTGCGTGGTGCTCATCTTCCTCATCCTGTCTATGTTGTACGAGAGTTTCCTTATCCCCTTCTCTGTCATCCTGTCGGTACCTGCCGGTATCATGGGTTCGTTTGCCTTTGCATGGCTGTGGAATCAGGGCTACGCCGCACTTCCCTTCGTGTTCATGGGCAAGATTGACAACAACATATACCTTCAGACGGCTATCATCATGCTGATTGGCCTGCTGGCTAAGACAGCTATTCTGATTACCGAGTTCGCCCTTGAGCGTCGCCGCAAGGGTATGGGCATTGTGGAGGCAGCCTATGCTGCTGCCGAAGCACGTCTGCGTCCCATCCTGATGACCGTACTTACCATGGTGTTCGGTATGATTCCTCTGGTGTTGTCCACTGGCGCTGGTGCCAACGGTAACCGCACCATCGGCCTCGGCGTCATCGGCGGTCTGCTGGTAGGCACACTGGCTATCCTGTTCACAGTACCTGTCTTCTTCATCTTCTTCGAATGGGTTCAGGAGAAAATCCGCCCCGCCATGGTGGAAGAGGCAGACCAGCAGTTCCTGCAGGAGAAGGAGCGTTCCGAGAAGGAGAAGGCTAAAGCACAGAAAGACTAAACATTCACATATCAAGCAATGAAAGCATACAAGATATTGACTATCGCCCTTGCAACTGCCCTGATGAGCAGTTGCGGGGTGTACAAGAGCTACGAGCGCCCCGCCTCTATCAACACTGAGGGCATCTATGGTGACGCTTTGAGCGGAGACTCCACCGGTCTGGGCGACATCGAGTGGCACCAGGTCTTCACCGACCCCACCCTGCAGGCCCTCATCGAGAAGACGCTTGCCCAGAATACCAATATGAAGCAGGCCGACCTGCGCATACAGGAGATGCAGAACAACCTGAAGGCTTCGAAGCTCGCCTTTGCGCCCAGCTTCGCCTTTGCGCCCAGCGGTACCATAAGCGGCATAGTAGATCCCTACAACCGTGAGAAGTACAAGAATGTGATGGGTAACGGCGCCAGCAAGACCTACTCATTCCCCCTCTCGATGAGTTGGCAGATAGACTGTTTCGCATCGCTGCGCAATTCCAAGAAGAAGGCAGAAGTAGCGCTGGAGAGCCAGAAGACCGTGCGCCAGAGCGTGAAGACCTCTCTCATCGCCAACGTGGCCAACCTCTATTACACTCTGGCCATGCTCGACGAGCAGTTGCGCATTGCCAAGGAGACCAGCGAAACATGGAAGAAGAACCTGGACATGACTAAGATGCTGTTCGATGCAGGCCAAGCCAACAAGGCTTCTGTAGCAAGCACCGAGGCCAACTACTGGGCTATCAGTGCCAACGTGCTGGAGCTGGAGGACAACATCAAGCAGGTGGAGAACGCCCTGAGCGCCCTCTGCGGTGAGACTCCAGCACACATCGAGCGCGGCACACTGGCCACATTCCGCACCCCCAGCGTATGCACCACAGGCATGCCTATCGGTCTGTTGAGCCGCCGACCCGATGTGAAGCAGGCTGAGCTCGCACTGGCAAGCGCGTTCTACAACAAGAACATTGCCAAGGCAGCCTTCTACCCCGCCCTCAACATCTCTGCCAGCGGCCAGTATGCCAACAGTCTGGGAAGCATGGTAGTGAACCCTGGTGGCATCATCATGGCAGCTGTAGCAAGCCTGACACAGCCTATCTTCCAGAACGGAAAACTGCGCGCTGCCTATAAGAACAGCAAGGCCGAGCTTGAGGTTGCCACTCTGGGCTTCCAGCAAACACTTCTCGATGCCGGTTCGGAGGTGAACAACGCCATGGCTGCCATACACACTGCACAGGAGAAGAAGGTTTATCTGGCCAACCAGGTGCAGAGCCTGCAGCAGGCTGTGGATGCAACACAGAAGTTGTGGGACCTCTCAAGCATCAACTATCTGCAGATCCTGACCGCTCAGAGCAGCCTGCTCAGCGCACAGCTCTCGCAAGTGGCCAACGACTATAGCGTTATCTCCAACACCATCAACCTCTACCAGGCACTGGGCGGAGGCGCTGACGTGGAGAAATAATCATCATTCTCATTCAATCGCGAGAGGAGGACGTACCCCAGTCAATGGGGTGGCGCCCTCCTCTTTTCGTATTGAGATGCAACTGTCAAAACAGCACAAGCAGATCAGGAACAGAGAATTTTGAATGAGCAAACACGCAGGGTAATAGATGCCGAGCAGTTCACCCGCCATGCGAACTGCGGTGCAATGGCACTCGTAGTGCCCTGCGGTTCTTCGGACAAACTGCCGTCGCTCATCACACAGCACTTTTTGCAGCTCATCCGACAAACTCTGAGGGAGCAGGAGATGGGACAGACAGGAAGCGCTTCCTCACCACATCCTTCCACAAGGACAGGCAGCCGGACTTTTCCAAAGTGATACCGCAGCAAGCATATGCCCATATTCCGCAAAACCGACAAGGCAGACTTATATATCTGATTGAGACTGATTATCCAACAAACACCATTAGTGCACAAGTAGAAGCAGGCTCCTGATGCACTTCCAGTTAGCCTTCGTGAGGGAGAATACGCACTCCGTCACCGTCCAACCCAAGGCTGGACGGTGGATGAAGCTTGGATACTTGGGCAACGAAGTATATATTCACCGACCGTCCAGCCTAGGGTTGGACGGTGAAACATACAGCTTAGCCACCCTTGGAGGCTGATAGTAACTTCGAAACTATACTGGTCCGATGCCCAGAAGAGCCTGCTGACCGGGGCGTATGCAATGAAGTGTTTTACGGCAGAGAGTATATTGTATTGCAAAGCAAATATCCATTGTCCACCTAAATCAACAGGCAGCCTTGAACACTTCACTCGAGTAATACAATTGTATAAAAATGCTTGTTGAGAAACAGCAAACAGGAAAAGGTGGCGGCGCATTGCAGAACATTTTGTAACTTTGTGTGGTAGTTTAACTCTAACAAACTAAGACAGACAATGAGCAACCACATTGACAGAAGAAGTTTCCTCAGGCGCGCCACAGGAGCCGGCGTGCTGATAGCCGTGTCGCAACTGCCTGCCATGGCCGAGGACAAACCGGAAGTATTCCCCAAGCGCGGTGGTTTCGAGCGTCTCTCACTGGCCTATGCCACCGTGGAAATCGGGCTGGAGAAGTCTTTCAGCGTGCTGCACATCTCCGACACGCACTTTACTGCAGCCTATCCACACGAGAACGAGAAGAAGCAGAAGCTGTGCGAAGTGCGCACGCAGTGCTTCGGCGGACGCCAGGAGGAGGCCATGCGCGACTCGCTGGCGTGGGCACGCGACCATGTAGATTACGTTCTGCACACGGGCGACCTGATTGACTGGCAGAGCGAAGCCAACCTGGACCTGGTGCGCAAGTATCTGGGCAACGGCATCACAGGCTGCATGGGCAACCATGAATTCTCGCCCGACATGTGGCTGAGCGAGCCTAAACAGGAGAATACCGAGGCGTACAAGGACCGTTCGAGGGCGATGCTGCAGAAGACCTTCCCCTTTGACATCTCATTCAATGCACAGCAGATCAACGGGGTCAACTTCATCTGCCTGGACAACGTATATGGTACAGTTACCCCGCAACAGGTGAAGCTCTTCCATCGCGAAGTGGAGCGAGGGCTCCCCATCGTGCTTTGCATGCACGTGCCATTCCACACCGACCAGATATGGAGGGCCAACAAACGCTTCTGGAACAAGACTCTGGCATCGAGCATAGACGACAAGGTGTACAAGCCCACGGGTGACTATCTGGCGCAGAAGGAGGACAAGACCACACGCGAATTCATCTCCTACCTCAAGCAGGAGCCGCTGCTCAAGGCCATCCTGGCGGGTCACCTGCACATCACGGTGGAGGAGCAGTTCTCACCCACGGCACGACAGTATGTGGTGGCAGGCAACTTCCTGCTGCACGGCAGAGAAGTGCTGTTTGTGTAATGGCGCTATACATTATATATTATAAGGGCAGTATGCCGGGCTTTACACAACTTTGCACGCCATTGGAAGCAAGGTTGCCCCTCATGCTGCCCCCCGCTTGCCCAGCTCTGCTGGTGGCATAGGGTCCCCAACGGACAACAGATCAAGCGGAACCGCAGACAGGCATCCTCCCAAGGACTTCTGCCTAAGCATCAGTCCGCATCATGCTGCCCTTCGCCCTGCAATTCCCTGCGGAACTGGCCGGGTGTCATTCCCGTCTCCGAGATAAAAGCGCGACGGAAGGCCGACAGACTGTTGAACCCACTCAGCCTCACCGCCGCCTCCACCGTACAGTCCGGCTGCGCGAGCAGTCCCTTGGCATAGACCACACGATAGCGGTTGACGTACTCGAAGAAGGAAACGTTGAGCTGCTTGTTGATATAAGTGCTCAGATAGGTGCGGTTAGTGCCCAGCCTCTCTGCCAGAAGGTTGATGGTAAGGCGGGGATTGAGGTAGATACGTTCGTCGTCAAAGGCTTTGTGGAGCGCTTCAGCGAAGTGGAACTTCTGCGGGGCGCCCTCTTCGTCCATCACCGGGCAGTCCTCTTCGGGCTCCGCAATGCCCGGCATCACCACTTCGTGCTTTCTCATGCACCAGGCGATGGAGGCAAAGATAAGGCTGCAACTGAAGTTATAGAACGCTGTTGCCCACTTGCCTCCGTTATAGCTCGCCAGTGTCCACACCACATAGAGCACCATGAAGGATACCAGGATGCGGAACACCCACCCCACCTCGATGCCCTCGGTATAGGAGCTCCACTGGCGTATGCTGCGGTTGTAGCGATACAGGCCATAGCCGCTCCACAGCATGCCCACCAGCCCATAGCACGCCTGCCCCACCAGCGCTATTATATATAATGTATGGTTGAGCGTGACGGCATAGAGCACGCACAACAGCAGCGAGGCTACCACTTGCAGCCAGAAGGCACGGCGCGTGATGCTGCCGGGATGCCCGAGCTCGTATAGCAGGCACACGCACATGGGGATGCAGGTGGCCTGATAGAGGTTGGCGATGGGTGCGAGCTGTGCTCCCAGGAAGTTCCTCACGTAGAAGAGCACGAAGAGCACCATGTTCATCAACGCCAGCCAGCCGAAGAGGCAGGTGGCCACACAGTGCACCCCCGACCTTCGACGCACCATATAAAGCAAGGCGCACGAGGCCAGCAGCGAAGCGAAAAAGCAGCCGGCGGAGAAGTCTGCCAGCGCAGCGATGGTATTCCGTTCCATTCCGAAGTCTTGACTATCCAATTGCGAGCAACACAGAAGCAATCCAGCCCCACTCGCGAAACAATCTTCAAAATTAAGGAAAATATTCCATTCTGCCCGTCACAAAAGAGCAAAAACGCCAAGCCATCGGGCAAAAAGGAAACGTTTCACGGCTTGGAGCGGAATGCACAGCGGCATTGGGCAACCCTGCAAAAAGCGTCCCCTGCCTATGTAGAGACGGCTGTGCCGCCCGCCCTTCGGCGCTGCCCGCCACGCTGCTGTGTTTTCGGGCGGATGAGGCAGTGCGGTGCATCGGTCATCGCAGCGTGCTGCATCGGCTATCGCAGCGCGCTGCGTAGGCCATCGCACCGTGCTGCATTTTGCACGAGTCCCCCATGCCATTTTCTCCTTGTAGCCCTCTTCGGGGAAATCCAACCCGCCAGCCACCCCCCGTCTGCATGCTTCTTCTATAGTTTCATTCCTATCTTTTTATCAAATAGACATTACACATACGGCAGGACACTTTGCTTGGAATAAATCCGTACGACAGCTCATTGGCCCCCAAGAAAGCGTTCAGAAAGATTATGCGCCATACTGTTTTCCAACCGCAAACGCCATCACATGGCATATTCGGACAGATGTCCGATACAGACAGGTGTGCAATATTGACGCAAACAAAATGTTGTACAATGTATGAAAATGCTGGTTTTGAGGAATGCTACTACTATAGGGAAAACTTTATAGCGCATTTTATGTTTCTTTGGAAGATTTAACATATCTTTGCGCACGTAATTGAAAGATGGACTGCTTGCCACTAATGATGACACACAAACACAGAATAGCAAAGCGCAAAGCCCCCTCTAACAAACATTACAGCGAATAACGAAACAAACATAAACATACTATGATGCTATTATCTACAAACTCTAACCAGACAAAGAGCGAGAGCAAGGCAGGCAATGCATGCCGCCGCCACACATCATGTTACGGCCTCAGGGGGAAATCCCTGCTGCGCGGACTGCTGCTCGCATCGGGTCTGCTCATGCTGGGCAGCTGCATCGACAGTTCGTATGACGTGGGTGACGTGGATGCCACCATAGGCCTGGGAGTGAACGGACTCAAGGTCAAGTTGGGCAACACAGAGAAGATCTACCTCAAAGACATCATC
>ERZ1026894.1944-NODE-1944-length-11349-cov-4.418806_pt1 | contig 11349 bp, 24 predicted proteins | sample MGYA00380177_ERZ1026894 | MGnify/ENA primary metagenome ERZ1026894 (study PRJEB33269, sample SAMEA4719813) | human gut metagenome | biome: human-associated habitat; feature: organic feature; material: feces | place: Cameroon | collected 2013-10 ... | reverse complement strand
GCGGGCTTATCGCGAGGCGAACAAGGACAGCATTGCCGAGTATCAGCGGGCTTATTACGAGGCGAACAAGGACAGCATTGCCGAGAAGCAGCGATGGATCAGAAATAGGCGCTTGAATCGTGGGTACAGCCAACGATCATTGGCGGAAGCCATAGGGTGCTCTCAGCCGATGATTGCGCGGTTAGAATCGGGAGCGATGAAATTGCAGTCATTCTTTGGAAAAGATGCGCTTTGCGCTGTATTGGGGGTGCATTTATGAGAAAGCACGACAGACGGACGCGCGAGCAGCGCAAGGCAGACGAGGCAATGCTTTTTGCTGGTATCTGCCTGCTACTGGCGGCGGTGCTCATCGCGGTCTCGGCGATGATGTGATGTACCGCTGCGAATGGTGCGGGCTGACCTTTGACGAGCCCGACGTCCTGCGCAGGCGCGAGAACCTTGACGGGGAGCGCGGCGTGGAGTGGCGGACAGACTTTTTCTGTCCCGAGTGCGGGGCGGAGGAAATGTATTTTGAAGAATTGGAGGAGACCGAAGATGGATAACACCCTGATGAAAGTGACGCAGCTCCCAGTGATTGAGGAGCATTTGAGGAGCCGGAAGGAGCAGACGGAGCAGCGCGTCGCAGAGGCAATGAGCCTTGTCTGCACCGACGAGACCTTAACCAGCGTGAAGAACATTCGCGCCGAAATGAACCGCGAGTTTGCCGACGCCGAGACCCAGCGCAAGGCCATTAAAGCCGCAATCATGGAGAAGTACGACAGCTTCGAAGCCGTCTACCGAGAGTGCATCGCCGACCCGTACAAGCGCGCCGACGCAGACCTGAAAGCCAAGATCGACGCGACGGAAAGCGAGATCAAGAGCCGCTGCGAGGAAATGCTGCTGGGCTATTTTCAGGAGCTGTGCGCGGTCAACGAGATCGACTTCCTTTCGTTCGGGCAGACCGGCGTTAAGGTCGATATGGCGAGCGCCAGAGCCAAGACGCCGAAGAAGCTCATGGAGCAGATCAAGCTAAAGGTGGACGGCGTGGCGCAGGACATGAAAACCATCGGCACGATGGGCGAGAGCGCGCCGGAGATCATGGTGGAGTACAAAAAGAACCTCGACCTCTCGCTTGCGATCTCCGTTGTCAACGAGCGTCATCGCCGCGCCGAGGAGGAGCGCGAGGCCGTGAAACGCCGCACGGAAATGGAGGAGGCCCGCGCTGCCGAAGCACCCGTCCGCGAGGATACCGGCGCAGCGGCCCCGCAGGTCGTTCCGAAGCGCGTGGAGCAGGCGGTGGTCGAACGCCTCACGGTGTCGTTCCGCGTGACCGATACGCGCGAGCGCCTGCGCCTTTTGAAGCAATTCCTTGTCAGCAATGGCTATCAGTACGAATGATTATTTGAGGGGGACATTACGATGAACGAAATGCAGACCTACAACAGCGCCGAAGTTGTGAGCGCCAAGAGCGTGAACACCGAAATGATGATCTCCCGTCAGGCACAGGAAGTGCAGGCGGCAATGGTCGTCGCCAAGCGTTTCCCTCGTGACGAGATCGAAGCGAACAACCGCATTCTCAACGCCTGCAAGCGCAAGAGCCTTGCCGAGCGCGCGATCTATGAATACCCGCGCGGCGGCGAAAATGTGACCGGCCCCTCGATCCGTCTCGCCGAGGTCATGGCGCAGAACTGGGGCAACCTCGACTTCGGCATTACCGAGCTGGAGCAGAAGAACGGCGAGAGCACCGTCATGGCCTACTGCTGGGATTTGGAGACCAACACCCGCCAGACGAAGATTTTCACCGTGCCGCATATCCGCTACACCAAGAAAGGCAGCGTTGCTCTCACCGACCCGCGCGACATCTATGAAATGGTCGCCAATCAGGGCGCGCGCCGTATGCGCGCGTGCATTCTCGGCATTATCCCCGGCGACGTGGTGGACGCCGCTCTTGCGGCGTGTACCAAGACGATGATGGGAAAGAGTGACGAACCCATGATTGACCGCGTACGCAAGATGGGGCAGGCGTTCAAGGACGACTTCGGCGTGCCGATGGAGTGCCTTGAAAAGTACATTGGCTGCAAGGCCGAAGCGTTCACGGCGCAGAGCATCGTGCGCCTGCGTAACGTGTATACCTCGCTGAAAGAGGGACGCGCGAGCCGCGAGCAGTATTTTGATCTCCCGACCGTTGAAGTGGACGAGACCACGGGCGAGGTCAAGGGCGAGCTGCCCGCTCCCGCTGATGCCCTTGGTACGCCGGACGAGGAGAAGACCGGCACCTCCAAGCAGGTGAGCATGAATGATTTGTAAGGTCAAGATCATTTCGACCGGCTCCAAGGGGAACGCCGTGCTGCTGAATGATGAAATCCTCATTGACTGCGGCGTTCCCTTTCGGGAACTCGAACCGTACTGCAAGGGATTGAATCTCGTCCTGCTGACGCACATTCACGGAGACCACTTTAACCCAGAGACCATCAAGCGCCTGCACTTCCTGCGCCCTGCGCTGCGCTGGTGCGTCCCTCCGTGGCTCATGGAACCGATGGAACGCATCGGCGTGGACCGCCGCGTGACCGACGAGGGTATGGCAGGCCATTTGCTGTTCTATTCCTGGTCCCTTCTCTACCCCGCCTGGGTGTCTTACAATTTCATTCCTCACGATGTTCCGAATTGTGCGTGGCATATCGAATTTGCAAACGGCGAGCGCGTGTTCTATGCGACGGACTGCGCCTCGCTGGACGGCATTGTGGCGCAGGACTACGATCTTTATCTGATCGAAGCAAATTACGGCGAAGAGGAGATACAGGAGCGCATGAAGCGCAAGCTGAAAGCGGGAGAATTCAGCTATGAGAGCCGCGCGATGGAGAGCCATCTATCCCGCGAGCAGGCGCGCGCATGGCTCGTCCAAAACGCCGCCATCGGTAAGAGCCATGTGCTCTATCTGCACCAACACCAAAGCGAGGAGGCCACCCATGATACCTTGGGTACAAGTTTACAGCAATCTGCCACAGCACCCTAAGACCTCGCGGCTCGCGGAGGAGCTGAAGCTCACGAGCGCGGCCCTTGACCCGAACGTGATAGCCGTGGGCCTCCTCGTCAGCCTATGGACATGGGCGATCCAGAATGCTTACAGCGGCGATCTGAGCGAGTGTAGCGCCCGCACGATTGCCAATGCCTGCCAATGGCGCAAGAAGCCGGAAATGCTGGTGGACGCGCTGAAAAAGGCGGGATGGCTGGACGGGGATATGAAACTGCACGATTGGGAGGAATACGCCGTACTGCTGATCGACCAAGAGGATAACCGAAAGGCAAAAACCCGTGAGCGCGTGAAGCGTTACAGGGACTCAAAAAAAGGCGGCGTGTAACGTTACATGTAACACCATGTGTAACGTTACAGATACGCCGTGTAACGCTCCTACCCTACCATACCATACATAACAGTACATAGACGATACTGCTTACTTCTACCGGAAGAGTAAGAAATATATACTCTCTGCTTCTATCGAGCGCGCTATTGTAAGACTTCCGTAAGACGAACAGGAGGGATGCGCATGACGAAAGACGAAATGACAAAACTTGCGGGGATGCTGGATGCGTTCTTTACGTCGGCCCCTGCGAGCAGGCGCGCGTGCGCCAATGAAAATATTTTCGTCGCTTACTCGCTGGCGCTTGAGCCGTACCCTTACGCGAAGGTCAGGGAAGCGGTGATCGAGCACAGCCGAAAAAGCCGGATGTACCCAGACCCCGCGGAGATCATCGCCTGTATGCCGCAGGACCCCAATACGACGCTGTGGGGCGCAGCAAAGGCGAAGACAAGCGTCGCATGGATGAAGCCGCATCTTGAGGCGCTGGCGGCGCTGGAAGAGGAACGGGAAAGCGTCTCCCGCTATGCGCGGGAACACGGGCTGACGTGGGAAGCAGCGGCTGCCGAAATGGCAGGCGGTGCGCCGTGAGCGGGTATCGCGGGGGCATTTTCAAGTGCCCGTTTTACTCGCGGGACTACCGCGACTATCTCAACTGCGAGGGCGCACAAGTCAAACTGCCGAAAGAAGAACTGGACGATTACACGCGGCGCTACTGCGCCAACGAAGAATGGCGGCGCTGCCCGATCGCTCGGGCGCTGCTGCTGCACTACGAAAGGGGAGCAAAACCATGAGCACGAGAAACAGGGACAAGATCAAGCAGCTCGAACACGAGCTTGGCCGATACGAAAAGCGCTGCGGCGACCTGATGAAAGCGAATGCGAAGCTGCGCGAGGATATGAAAGGGCTGAACCAGCTGCGCGCGGTGTTTGACGCGTGGGTCATTCAGATCGCGCTTGCCTACGGCGAGACGGTAAAGGACCCTGACACGGGGAAAGAAATTCTTCGCATGAAGGCTCTGCCAACCGAAATGCCGCGGGTGAAGGAACTGCTGACGCGCTATGAGGTTTGGGACAGGGTCGATCCGCAGACAAACATCATGCACATTGCGGTCGGCCTGCGAGACGATCCTGCGGACGGCAAGCAGGAAGCCGCCGCCAATGCCCCTGAGAGCTCGCAGGAACGCTCGGACGACGAAAAACGTGAAATGACACCCGCAGAGGATAAAAACGCGCAGAGCGCGTCTTGGGGCGATTTACGGGAGGCGCACAATGGCGCTGACGTCAGCTGATCTTGCTCGGCTGGGTCCTGCGGCGCAGAAGCAGGTGCTCGATAAGCTGGCGGGCGCGCAGAGGCCGAAGAAAAGCAAGTACGGCAACCGCAAGGTCGTGCGAGACGGCATCAAGTTTGATTCCGAGCGCGAGGCGGCGCGGTTCTCTGAGCTGAAAGTGCTGCGTGCGATGGGCAAGATACGCGATCTGCGGCTGCAAGCAAATTTTACGCTTGTGGAGGGCTACACAACCATTGATGGAGAGCGCATCAAGCCGATGGTCTACCGCGCGGATTTTACCTACGAGCGGGCAGCCGAGCCGGACTGCAACGGCACGGTGTATTGGCTACGCGAGGTCGAGGACGCAAAGGGCATGAAAACGAAAGACTATCTGCTGAAAAAGAAGCTGATGCAGGACAAATACAACATCACGATCCGCGAGGTGTGATATGGCAGCATTTGAGCATTGCCACCTCTGCAAGCCGCCTGTGAGGCATCCGGGCTGTCAAAGCCAATGCCCACACTACGCGGCAGACAAAGCCAAATGCGAGGAGCGGAACAAGGCGCTGAAAGCGTATTACGTCGAGAGAGACGATTATGTCGCTGCACGGCGTCGCAGGAAAAGGTAAAAGGGAGCAAGAAAAAGATGATTACGGAAATGGAATTAGGCCATCGCATCCGCGATTTGCGCAAAAAGAAAGGCCTGTCGCAGCTGTCCTTTGCAGCGGATATTGACGCGCCGCAAAGCACCGTCGCTTGGTGGGAAACGGGACGGTGTTACCCGAAGATGGAATCGCTCGGGAGATTGGGGAGAGTATTTGGTGTGCCCGTAAGCGCGCTACTGCTCGAGAGTGGAACGCCGAAGGGCATTCCGACTGAGCAGGAGATCGGCAAGCGCATTTTGGCATGGCGTAAGCTTCGCGGGATGACCTTGCAGAAGCTTGCCGATAAGGCAGGCATCGGACTGACCACGATCCATAACCTCGAACAGGGCCTTTGGTACGCGAAAATGCCGACGTACCTGTACATCGCCGAAGCGTTGGGCGTGTCGCTGGATGCGCTGATCTACGGGGAGGTGCGCTCATGAGCAAGATCGTCATGAGCAAAACGTCGTTTGGGCGCTGCGTTTATCCGGTGCTCAAGGAAGCTCTGGAAAAGACGAATTACAACCAGACAGAACTGGCGCAATCCCTCGGTACGTCGCAGTTTACGGTGTCGGCGTGGACGCGCGGCGACCGCGATGTGACGGTGCGGCTGCTGCTGGCGCTGGAAGATTTGACGGGGATGACGTTTCGGGAGCTGTTCGGGGAATGCGAGGGACGGCGATGAAGGTTTTAGAGCTTTTTGCGGGGACGAGAAGCATCGGCAAGGCATTCGAGCGGCGCGGGCACGAGGTGTATTCCATCGAGTGGGACAAGGATTTTGACCATATCGACTGGTATGCAGATATCATGACCGTCGCGGCGAAAGACATCTTGGAGCGATTCGGACGCCCGGACGTCATCTGGGCAAGCCCGGATTGCGCGACGTTTTCCATCGCCGCGATATCGCATCATCGTCGCAAAAACCCAGAGACAGGGAATTTAGACCCTATCAGCGAATATGCGAAGTTTTGCGACGCGGTCGATCAGCACGTTTTACGTCTGATATTAGCCCTATCTCCTACGTACTGGTTCATCGAGAATCCGAGGGGAGGCATGCGCAAAATGACGTGGATGCAGGGATTACCCAGATACACCGTTACATATTGCCAATACGGCGATAGCCGAATGAAGCCGACCGACATCTGGACGAACCACCCTGACCCGGGATTTAAGCCACCGTGCCACAACGGCGACCCGTGCCACGTAGCCGCGCCGCGCGGAGCAAAGACGGGGACACAAGGCATCGCTGGAAGCAAGGAGCGGTCAGTTATCCCGGCGGCGCTGTGCGAGCATATCGTAGACATTTGCGAGGGAGGAATGATGACGTGCGAGTTCCCATGACCAGAGGGCGTCCAAAATGGAGCAAGCAGATCACGCCGCAGATGCAGGGCGTGCAGACGGTATTTAAGCCGCTGATGCGGCCGGAGAAGACGACATGACAGGCTATGGGAATCAGCCGATCTCGCAGCAGGCGGCGAAACAGCTTTTAGCCCTTGACTTGCAGGACAAGGAAATCTTGAGCTACGAGAAGATCGACCAATGGTTCACCGCATGGGACGGAAAGTGCTATGTGTCGTTCTCTGGCGGCAAGGATTCCACCGTGCTTTCGTATCTGGTTGCGCGTTATCTGTCGAGTTTCAGGACGCCGCCGTGGGGGCTCAACCTCGTGTTCGTCAATACGGGGCTGGAATATCCGGAAATTCAGCGGTTCGTGAACGAATATACGGACTGGCTGCGGAAGGAGTTCCCTCGCGTGACGATTAACCTTACCCGCTTGCGCCCGAAGATGAACATTCGGCAAGTCATAGCAAAGTACGGATATAGCATCGTCAGTAAAGAGGTCGCGGATTGCATTGCAGACGCGAAACGAAACCATGATGGGCTGCGCATGAAGCGCTTGCGCGGAGAGGCCATTCGCCGCGACGGAAAGCCGAGCGCGTATAACTGCGAAAAATGGGAGTTCTTACTGCGCGCACCATTTGGCATCTCGGCAAAGTGCTGCTCGGTCATGAAAAAAAGCCCGCTTAAAACCTACGAGCATCAGACAGATAGGCAAGCGACGGTCGCGACGATGGCGGCAGAAAGCCGCTTGCGCATGACATATTGGCTAAAAACGGGCTGCAACGCCTTTGACGGCAAGAGTCCCATGAGCAAGCCTATGAGCTTCTGGACAGAGCAAGACGTGCTGTACTACCTGCGAGACGAAAATATCCCGTATTGCAGCGTATACGGCGACATCGTGGCAAGCGACGGCGAGAACGATTATGCGTCGACGCTCATCGAAAAGCCGCTGCACTGCACGGGATGTCAACGCACGGGGTGCATGTTCTGTGGATTTGGGTCGCATCTCGAAAAGGGTGAAAACCGCTTCGAACGAATGCGGCAGACGCACCCCAAACATTATGACTTCTGCATCGGCGGTGGGGCTTACGATCCCGCTGACGGGCTGTGGAAGCCGAACGAAAAGGGCCTCGGCTATGGCCGAGTGCTGGATTTTATCGGAGTGAGGTATTGAGCATGCAGATCGGAGAAACGTATAGCTGGGTGCCGACGAGCTGGGAGGGCGCGAACGGGATCGTTTCGTCGCTCAGGACAAAGGGCACCGTGCACGGGAAGATCGTGTACATCAACGAAGACCATCGGTATTTTACGGCGGAGGCGCGCGTCGAGGGCGTGGTCATCCGCGAGAGCTTCAAATTTTAAGGAGGTAAAATGATGAACATCGACATTAAAGATTATCTAACCCCAGAAGAAATTAAGAACGTCTGCCAAGATGCGCTATATCAGAAAATTAGAGAGGATATGCGCGGGCTTAACGTCTATGACATCATTGCAAACATTTCCCATTCGGACGTTGCGGCAATGGTTGACGCGTATGTCGGCGAGGACGATTTTTGCAAGACGGAAATCCCAAAGAAGGTTCGAAACGCAATCGAAAATATCAGCATATTCACGGTGTTTAGAAAGGCCGATGCTTGGGAACGGCAGAGTAGCGTTGCCCAAGACATTTTGGATGAGGAGTGTCGCGCCTCAAGACCTCTTATCAAGAAACGGGTAGAGCAAATCATCAACGAATACAATTTCCCCCGGTTAGAGCGCGACGAGATCATGTATACCATCGCAGACGTATTGACAGACAGGCTTTTGCCGGAGAAGGCGGAGAAAGCATTGGAGGCGATGAAATAGTGGATTGCTTTAATTATTCATGCCCTTTTCGAGAAAACACGTCAAGTAGTTGCAATAGGTGTGAGTGTGTAGCCTGTCAAAACAGAAGTGAGGCTGTGACATATATTGCAAGCAACCGCACATTGACAGAGGCGGATATAAGAGCATTGGAGGCGATGAAGGATGAGTAAGGCTGTTATGCTGAGCATCCGCCCAAAGTGGTGTGAGAAGATCATCAATGGAGATAAAACGATCGAGGTGCGCAAGACGCGCCCAAAGATGGACACGCCGTTTAAGTGCTATATCTACTGCACGAAGGACAAGCACCTTGCATTCATGCAGAATAGATTTGGTACGAAATTGATCGCCTGCATGGACGCTGAAACGGCAATCCCTGTCGGCGGGGCCGTAGGAAATGGCAAGATCATCGGCGAGTTTACTTGCGACCGGATCTACGAGTTGGAGACCAAGGCGCACGGCGGCAGCTACTACGTTAAGAACGAAGACCAGCCGACGACGAATTTTATCGCACGGCAGTCCTGCCTTGATCTCAAGGATATGCACGATTATCTGCACGCGCAAAAGGGCTACGGTTGGCACATCACCGATCTGCGCATCTACGACGCACCGAAGTGCTTGTTTGAGTTTTGGGCGGAAAGGCTTTGCAGACGCGAGCCAAGCGTCTTCGGGTGCGGGGAATGTTGCGATTGCGATAAGCGCGCGCCGCAGAGCTGGTGCTATGTGGAGGTGATGGAAGATGTTTGACCTAAAACCATGCCCGTTTTGCGGCGGTAAAGCACGGCTATTTGTGGGTGATGGCGTAAGAGTAATTTGCTCTAAATGCTATGTAGGCACAAGGATTCTGACGGACAACGTGGAGTACGAAAGCAACGCCGTAGAAACGGTAGTCGAAGCATGGAACAGGAGGTCTGCCAATGGCTGAATACATTAACAGAGGAACGGCGATTGCCAAACTGACCGCCTTAGAAGTAACCGAACCAAACGCTACGATGACAAGCGCGAAACGGCTACTTGCGGATATGCCCGCCGCTGATGTGGTGGAGGTAGTGCATGGACGGTGGCTTGACGGTGATGATTATATGTTCTGCTCAAAATGTGGGATGCAGTGGAACTATTGCGATAATGACACGCAAGATTTTAACTACTGCCCCAACTGCGGTGCGAAGATGGGCGGAGGTGACGACGATGCGGCTGATTGATGCTGATAAGCTGATAGACAAGCTTTACGACAACGAATTTACCATTCTTTGTCCATTGGATGAAGTGAGCGGAGTAGTCGACGCTTGCCCCACCGTCGATGCCGTGGTCGTGGTGCGGTGCAAGGACTGCAAACATTTTAACCACAAACGCATGGAATGGGAAAACGAAGCCATTTCGACCGACCATGAGGGCGGCGCACAATACAGCTTGAATTTTTGGCCTGACGATTTTTGCAGCTACGGTGAGCCGAAGGAGGGCACATGCTGACGATCACGATTAAAGCCAACGTCCCCGCCGCTGACGCGCAGGGCATCAAGGAGCGAATCGCCATGGACATTGAGAGCTATGGAGACTGCAAGGTCGTGAGCATCGTGAGCGATCGGGGGCGGGAAGAACAGCTACAAATGAAAGGAGCCAAATTATGGGTATCAATGTGAAGAAGTACACCAAAGACCAGATGGCGAAGATGGTGGAGGACGCGCAGAGCGCCCAGAAAGAGGCGGAGGAAACTGCGGCGACGTATTTTGAGGGGGCTAAGAAGTTACGCGAGCAAATCAGCAAAATGGAAACGCAGGAGCGTGAGCTGAGAGCCAAGAACGCCGCCCTGACCGAGCAGCTCGACCAGATGAACGGCGAGGCCATCAACAAGGCCAACGAGATCGCGAACCTGAAAGCGGATGCGGATGCGCTGCGGAACAAGCTCGCCGATACCGAGGCGGCGCTTGGGCGGGCGAATGCGTGCATTGCTACCATGAAGGTGGAAAGAGACCAGCAAACGAAAGAGATTTTCGAATGGCAGGGAAGCGCGCAAGCGTTGCATGATGACCTTTTGAATGCACGAGAGCGCGCCAATTACGCAGAATCCCACCCGTGGAGAAACCTGTGGGCGTGGGTGAAGAGGAAGCTTAAAATGGCATAAGAAGAGGCAGGGCTTGCGCCCTGCCTCTCTTTTTGCCGTGAGGGGGAACCTCTTTCTTTTCTTTTATATTTCTTTTCTTTAGGGAGAGGGTGCTATACGCAGGATGTATCTATATTGTGTGTATGTAACTATACAGAGGAGGGCGCAGAAAGGGAAGAGAAAGTTTCTGTGCCCGTGGTGAGAAATAAAAGATGGCGTGTTACCGTCGGAAATAGGAAGCTCGGTTCCCCGAGCGGGGATAAGAATGCTGCGTGATATGGCCGAGGACGGGGGGCTTGCAGCATAAAAAGAAAGGCGGTGGCGGCATGGCGAAAATGGGCAGACCTCCCAAATATGCAACGGCAGAACAGATGCAGGCCGCTATTGACCAGTATTTTGAAGACTGCAAAGGCGAGCCGATCATCGGTGACGACGGTCTCCCGATCTGCGACAAGTGGGGCAAGCCGTTTATTATCAACGAGCATCCGCCGACGGTGACGGGACTGGCGCTGGCGCTGGGCTTTACCTCCCGCAGGGCGCTTCTGGATTATCAGGGCAAGGGTGAGTTTCTTCACACGGTCACGCGCGCGAAGGCCCGCATCGAGGCTTATGCCGAGGAACGGCTCTTCGACCGAGACGGTCAGCGTGGCGCGGAATTCAGCCTGAGATACAATTTCCGCTGGGTAAATGACGATAAGAAGGATGACGGCGGAGAGAGCGTGTGCGGTGTGGCAGAGCTGCCCGCCGTGATGCCTGTTCCGCAGGACGCGGGAGGTGATGCGAATGGCGAAGCGTAGCGTGGTATGGAAGCCGCAG
>ERZ1026894.1940-NODE-1940-length-11356-cov-6.887798_pt1 | contig 11356 bp, 10 predicted proteins | sample MGYA00380177_ERZ1026894 | MGnify/ENA primary metagenome ERZ1026894 (study PRJEB33269, sample SAMEA4719813) | human gut metagenome | biome: human-associated habitat; feature: organic feature; material: feces | place: Cameroon | collected 2013-10 ... | reverse complement strand
ACAGTGTTTTTGAATCGCTCCCACAGTGTTTTTGTTTTTCTCCCTCAGTGTTTTTAGTATGGAACATTGAAACTAAAAATGAAACATAAAAGTCGTATGTTTCAGCTGTTGAAAGCGTTGATTATCAACGGATTGAAACATAAAGATGAAACATGAAGGCAAAAAGTACCATTGGTAAAATATACGTAAGTACAAATGCCTATTTAGGCGTTCTGAAACATTTTGTAGAGGCTTTTAATTATATGTTTCACCGATTTGACAAACTTACAAAGAGTTCTACCATTGAGTCCGTTTGACTAGGTACTCCCGAAACTTTCTTAAAGCCTATGAATTAAACTCATAATCTTCTACTTCGTCAGCGCGCGGCATACGCGATCTTGGAAGTTGCGCCCCGTGGCGGTATGGCGAATGCCTTGGTTCATAATGCTAAAGCAAAGCATATTGCCATTGGCAGCACGGCAGTAACCTGAGAGCGTACTTACGCCCTCGACAGTACCCGTCTTAGCATGTACGTTGCCAGCAGCCGAAGAGCCACGTAGACGTTTGCGCAGCGATCCGTCTTGGCCTGCAATGGGCAGCGAAGGGTCGAGGTGGCGATAGATGTCGTCGTCGTTATAAGCAAAGCGCAACATGCGACCTAAGAGTTCGGGCGTAAGGTAGTTGTAGAGCGAAAGTCCAGAGCCGTCGGCTATTTGGTAGTGCGAAGCATCAAGGCCTATATGGCGAATGAGGTCGTTGTAATGCACCACGGCCTGTTTGCGTCCAGCCCCTTTTCGCCCATCTTGTGCCGCAATTTGATAGAACAAAGCTTCGGCCATAGAATTGTTGCTCTCCTTCATCATAGGCAAGAGCACTTGGTCGATCGTGTGTGAGCGCGTGCAGAGCAAGGTAGCATCGGAGGGTGTGGTGGCTACGTCGGTGGTGCCGTCCCACGTAATATTCTCTTTGCGGAAGATGCGGCGCAGGTTGTCAACAAAGGTGTCTTTGTTGCGGAAGAGGAGTGGCATAAGTGGCACCTCATCGTCGTCCCAACACCAGCCCCACCCTAAGCGTTTATCGTCCTTAAAGCTGAGGTCGAGCCGAATGGGCGAAGTGATGTGGGTAATGCCTCGCGCCTTGAGCGAATCTGCAAAGGCGTGGAGGTCATCGCCGTCGAGCAGTGGGTCGTAACCAGCGCGTATGTAGATGTGGCCCGTATAGATGCTATCGCTATCTGTTGGCAGTGGGTCGGCATACAAGCGCGTGCGGAACTGATAGTTTACGCCCAAGTCGTGTAAGGCTACGATAGCTGTCATGAGTTTTTCGTTGGAGGCAGGACGCATACACTGACGCTCATTATGCGTGAACACAAGGCTATCAGCCGTAAGATCGTATATGTAAATGCCCACTTGCGTGCGTTCGAAGATGTCGTTGTCAAGCAGCTTCTGCAGTCGCACGGGCAGTGGGTCAAGGCTTTCAGTCGCGTCGGAAAGGGTGTCGACTACGACCGAGTCTTCAGGCATAATGCTATCGGTGCGCAAGGCTAAAGCCTGCGTGGACATCAATAGGCATAGCAATGATAATATAATCCTTGACATTTTCTATCTATTATTTTTAAGTTGACGAGTTGACAAGTAAGCTTTTTCTTTTAGGGTAACTTACTTGTTAACTCGTCAACCTGTTAACTCGTCAACTAAATAGCTAATTATTCCGTATCAATTCGCGTGTTGACTCCATGATGTCGAAGAGTTCGGCTACGGTATCGGCACGGAGCATGTTGATGCGCGTCTGTCGAAAGTTCGGGAGTCCTTTAAATAAAGGAGTGGCTGCTAAGTGACGACGCACATGGAGAATGCCACGGTACTCGTCAATGCGTTCTACGCTTTGGCGTACTTGCTCTTTCAACACATCGAGCATCCAGTCGGGTGTCATTGGGGCGTACTGACTCGGAATAACGTGGTCTACACTGTGGTCTCCTTCATGAAGGGCATCGTGCAGTTCCTTAAATATCCACGGACGGCCAAAGGTGGCACGACCTACCATAACGGCATCAACGCCATAGTCGTTGAAGGCACGCACGGCACCTTCAGCCGAGGTGATGTCGCCATTGCCTATAATAGGAATGTGTATACGTGGATTGCGCTTCACCTCGCCAATGAGCGTCCAATCGGCCTCACCCGTATACATTTGTGCACGTGTGCGGCCATGAATGGTCAAGGCTTGAATGCCACAGTCTTGCAGTTGTTCGGCCAAAGGGACGATGATCTTATGTTCCGCGTCCCAACCTAAACGCGTCTTGGCCGTTACGGGCACGTCGACAGCATTGACTACGGCACGCGTTATCTCCAACATTCGAGGCACGTCTTGCAACAATCCTGCGCCCGCACCCTTACCTGCCACGCGCTTTACGGGACAGCCAAAGTTGATGTCGAGCACGTCGGGGTGGGCACGTTCTACAACGATTTGTGCCGCATCACGTACGGCTATGGGGTCTTTGCCATATATCTGAATAGCCACAGGGCGTTCGGCATCGCACACGGTGAGTTTTTCAAGTGACTTATTTACCATGCGCACCAAAGCGTCGGCTGCTACAAATTCGGAGTATACCATTGAGGCACCCAACCGACGACAGAGCAAGCGAAAGCCTATGTCGGTGACGTCCTCCATGGGAGCCAACACTACGGGGCGGGGACCGAGGTCAAGAGTTCCTATATGCATTAATATTTTCGGTTTGGAGTTTGGTGGTTAGGAGGTTATAAGGTTGTAAAGTTACATCACGTTGATAATCAACAAAACTAACTTTATAACCTCATAACCTAAAAACGTAAAACTATTCTTTGCTATGATATAAATTGGTATAAAAGCAGAAGCTGGCAAAGAGCGTGTAGAAGACAATACTTGGCCAACTCAACACGTCGGGAGCTGCGAAGAGGGTGCAGTACACAGCAAAGGCATTGTTAGCAATGTGCATGGGCAAGCAGAGACGCAAATCGCCCGTGCGCAAATAGGCGATGCCTAATATAAAGCCTATGATAAAGGCGGGGATGCCTTGTGCTAAGTTGCCATGCACCAAGGCAAAGGCCAAAGCACCAATGGCTGCGGCGGCCCAACCAGGCACATTGTGACGATAGAGCGAACGTACTACGCCTACGCGGAACACCAACTCTTCGCACAAGGGGCCTACGAAGCATAAGAGGAGTAAGCACAAAGGGTTATGCATCATGCCTTCGAAGTTGACCGTGTTGGGAGCGGTGATGTGGAGGTGGGTCAAGGCATCGCTCACGCTGGAGGCGATAATCAAGCAACAACAAGTGGTGTAAATAATATTAAACACAGTGACGGGACGCTGCTGCACGTCGCGCTTGAGCGGACGAAACTTAAAGATGCTCAACAGTTCGGGCCGCGTCTCGGCCTTGCTGCGCACGCGCCCTTCAAAGCGATAGTACCATAGCCACAAGCCCAGTGCTAATATGCCTTCGGCTACCAATAGGCTAATGCCCGTAGCCACAGGACTCACACTGAGTTGATCCATCGGATAGTCTGTGCCTAATTTGTCAAGATTGGAGAATAACAAAGCGCCCAATCCTGCTACAAATTGCATGACGATAAATAAAATAAATACTACTATTGCGGTCATATAGTTAATGTGCAAATGCTTAGTTAATGTGCAAATGCTTGGGAAATGTGCAAATGTGAGAATGTGCAAATGTGCAAATAGTCGCCTCTTTTTGCTGCGCTTGTGGATAGCTTGGGAAATGTGCAAATGCTTAGTTAATGTGCAAATGTGAGAATGTGCAAATGTGCAAATAGTCTCCTCTTTTTGCTGCGTTTATGGATAGCTTAGTTAATGCACAAATAGGAGTGAGAATATACGTGAATGTAAAAGTACATATACTTAAATTGCGCGTACAAAGGCGACCATTTGCACATTTGCACATTCTCACATTTGCACATTCACCAAGCATTTGCACATTCACCAAGCATTGCACATTTACAAGACTTCTCTCACCTTATCAGCATCTAAGGCCAACTGCTTCTGCAAGGCTTCGATGCTGCTGAAACGTCGCTCGTCGCGAATGCGGCGGTAGAAGGCTATCTTAATATGTTGACCATAAAGCGCACCCCCTTCGTAGTCGAGTAGGTGGGCCTCTATGGTTTGGTCGGTGCCATTGTCGAGCGTGGGACGCCAACCGATGTTGAGCATGGCTTTGTAGGTGAAACCACCTACCTCCACGCGCACGGCATACACGCCACGGCCAGGAATGAGCTGCTCTTCGCATTCGGGACGCAGATTGGCCGTAGGATAACCCATAAGCGTACCAGCATGATGGCCTTCTACCACCGTGCCTTCCAGTACGTAGGGCCGACCTAAACAGGTACGTGCCATTTCTACATTACCCCCCGTTAGGAAACGGCGCGCAGCTGAAGAACTCACGCGCAACTCGTCTTCGGCCATAAAGGGACGTTCGCGCAACACTTCTATGCCCAACTCGCGTCCATAGCGCACGTAGTCCTTAAAGCCGGCTGAGAGGTCAGAACCGAAGTGGTGGTCATAGCCCACGAGTAAGCACTTCACGTTCAACTCCTTTTTGAGTATCAGCTCCATAAACTCACGCGAGGTGAGCATCGACATCTCGTGATTGAAGTTGAGCATGGCGCAGCCAGTCAGTCCCGTCTGTGCCAAAAGTTGCAGTTTTTGCTCATTAGTAGTGAGCAGTTCGGGCCAATAGCGTGCTCCCGAAAGGGCCAAGCGAGGATGTTCCTCAAACGAGATAACAATAGGCTGAAGCCCACGTTTGGCGGCCTCTGCCTTCACTTGGTCTATTAAGAATTGGTGACCACGGTGTACGCCGTCGAAGAAACCAATGGCTGCGCAATAGCCTTGTGCGGCATCGGCATTATGCTTGAATGTATGGAAGGTGTAGTTTGCCATATTCGTCAAAATATTTAAACCATTCGCTGCCAGCAGGGGCAATGAGGGCTTGTAGGCCACACTGACGAGCCGCTTGGCAGTTCACTTCACTGTCGTCAAAGAATAAGATGTCATGAGCAGGCACCCCCATGCCCTCCACCACTTTCTCAAATATCTGTGGGGCTGGCTTTTCCACACCTAATTCACAGGATAGAAAGATGTGGTCGAAGAAGTCGTCCACCGTCAATCCCTTGTAGCGAAAGAAGGTGTCTTCGGCCATGCGCCAATGTATGGTGTTGGTGTTGCTCAGTACGTTAATAGAATAGTTTTGCTTTATCTTGAGCAACATCTCAAGGCGCTCGGTCGGTACGGTGGTGAGATAACTTTCCCACGCTGCGATGATAGCCTCATCGCTCAAGCGGTCGGTCATGCCTCCGCCTTGCTGACAAAGCGAACGTATGCCGTCGCAAAACTCATGTTCCGTAATGCTTCCTTGTTCCAATTGGGAGAAGATACCGGCTTGTTTATAGGTGCCAAGATAGGGACGTATGTCGAAACCTATCTCATCGAACGAACGTTCTACGCGCTGACGGTCGAGGTCGACCAACACGCCACCAAAGTCAAATAGGAGATACATAATCTAATGTGCAAATGTGCAAATGTGAGAATGTGCTAATGACTTAATGCTTTTATAACTGCGCGTACAAAGGCGACCATTTGCACATTCGCACATTCGCACATTTGCACATTTATAAAATAGTAATGGCCTTTACGCCTTTACTATTTTATACAGTTTATCACTCGGGCGCACCTTTTCGGGCACGGGGATAGCTACGCGCATACCTTTCTTGGCCACATCGATAGGGCCGTTGTCACCGTGAATGTCGGTGGCGGTAACGTAGAGCGCCCCCGTAGTCGGACCAACGATGAGCAATTTGTCGCCACGATTGAAGTCGCCGGCTTCGAGGTAAAACTCGCCCACGCCCAACTTTGAGAAGTACTTCTGGCCTTTGCCTATGTATTGCTTCTTCTCGGTAGCAGCCGAACCGTACACTTCACTCCACTCGCCCAACTTCTGACCTAAGTAATAGCCGTCCCAGAAGCCACGGTTGAATACTGTCTTGAGGCGCTCGTTCCATTTCTCTACCTTTTCAGGACTGAACGTGCCGTCCTCTACGGCAGCAATGGCCTCTTTGTAACATTGCACAACGGTGTAGACGTACTCCGCACTGCGAGCACGGCCTTCGATCTTAAACACGCGCACACCAGCTTTCATCATGCGGTCAATGAAGCCAATCGTCTTTAAGTCCTTCGGACTCATGATGTACTTATTGTCAACGTCGAGTTCTACACCCGTCTCGCGGTCCTTCACCGTATAGCTGCGACGGCACACTTGCATGCACTGTCCGCGATTGGCCGAACGACCTAAGTTGTCGAGTGAGAGATAGCACTTGCCGCTTACGGCCATACACAACGCACCATGGCAGAACATTTCGATACGAATGAGTTCACCCGAAGGGCCGCAGATGTGTTCACGCTCAATGGCCTCGTGAATGCGTGCTACTTGGTCAAGGTTCAACTCGCGTGCCAATACGGCCACATCGGCAAAGCGTGCATAAAACTTCAATGCCTCTGTGTTAGAGATATTGAGCTGCGTTGAGAGGTGTACCTCCTGCCCAATGCGGTTGCAATAGTCCATTACAGCTACGTCGCAAGCGATAATAGCCGAAATGCCCGCCTCGTGAGCAGCATCGCAGATGTGGTGCATGAGTTCGATGTCTTCATCATAGATAATAGTGTTGACCGTAAGGTATGACTTTACACCCTGTGCGCTACACTGTGCAGCAATGTCGCGCAAGTCGTCAATCGTAAAGTGACTGGCACTATGGGCACGCATATTGAGTGCTTCAATGCCAAAGTATATAGAATCGGCTCCTGCCTTGAGGGCTGCAGCCAAGCTCTCGCGCGAACCCACGGGAGCCATTATTTCGTATTTCGTCATGGTTTTAATGTGCTAATGTGCTAATGTGGCAATATGCTAATGGGGCAATATGCTAATGAGGCAATGAAACAATGCCATTATAAACTCAGCAATAAAAGGTAACTAGTCCCCCTCCCTGGTCGGGGAGGGGGTTAGGGGGAGAGGCCGTTATTCTATCACCGTTCCCCCAATCACCACTTTCTTTACGCCAGCGGCAACGGCAGCAAGGCAATTCTCAAGTTTGGGCAACATACCTCCGCTCACGATGCCGTCAGCCTTGAGTTGTTCAAACGTTTCGGCCGTGATAGTAGGGATAACGCTCTGTTCGTCGTCAGGATTGGTCAGTACGCCAGCGTGTTCAAAGCTATATATGAGTGTAACTTCGTAGCGTGCTGCCATTGCCTTAGCCGTTTCTGAAGCAATAGTGTCGGCATTTGTGTTGAGTAGATGGCCCTCGCCGTCGTGCGTCAGTGGTGCCATGACGGGCGTAATACCCGCATCAAGCAGCAGTGCCAAGCGTTCAGCGTCCACCTTATCAACGTCGCCCACAAAGCCATAGTCAATGCCATTCTTCAAGGGACGACGATGCGAACGGATTACGTTCATATCAGCTCCCGTCAGTCCAATCGCATTCACCCCACGGCTTTGGAGTTGTGCAATCAGCGTTTTGTTCACTAATCCGCCATACACCATGGTCACCACGCGTAGCATGTCAGCGTCCGTAATGCGTCGTCCGTCAACCATGTGCGTTTCGATGCCTAAGCGAGTTGCCATGTCAGTAGCTGTGCGGCCACCACCATGTACCAATATCTTGCGTCCTTCTATCTGTGCGAAGTCTGTGAGCAGTTGCTGAAGCAAGGCAGGAGTCTCGACTATCTTGCCTCCCACCTTTAGTATCGTAAGTTGCTGTTTCATCTTGCAAAGATACTACTATCTTATTAAAATAATGTTCATTCCCGTCTGTTAGTTCACTCACACAATTCTATTAAATCACGCCAGCTTCTACCATGCGTACGACGCGCTCTGTGTAGCGGTCGTCGCCTTCTGGGTCGTACTTTTTGTTTAGACTATTGCCGAAGAGTACGGCGATGCCTTGATAAAGGTTGGCTTTAAAAGGACCGATAAAGGCCTTGGCTATGGCATAACCCGTCTGGTTACACTCACGGTTAACCAACTTGATGAGCAAGCGGCCTTGCGAGCGAGTGAGCTTCTTGAGCGCAGGGCCATACTGTTGTTTGAGTCCATGCTCCACTTGCTTTATATGTTCATCGCGCGAGCGTTTATCAGGCAATTGGTCCAATACATCCACTGTCTCGATAATCGTGAGTTTGGCCAATTTGGCCCACGGCAGCACCTTCTTTACATTATACACCAAGCGGTTGTATTGCTCACGCTCCTTATCGTTCTTAAACGTCAAAGGAGCGTACTTGGGTAGAGCAGGCAGAATAACGTGCGGAATGGTATGCCCCTTATATTGCGTGCTACCCAACTGCGTCATGATAGGCACCTCCACCTCTTCCACCTCGGTGTTGGCCTTTTGATGCTTGTCATCGCCCGATTGGGCTTGCATACACAGTGTCGAGATAACGCAGATGATCAAGCAAAGTATACGTTCAAACATGATTTTATCGATGCTTATTATGCTTCAAAAGTAGTTTTTTAGGCAACAAAAGTACTAAGATTATCCTTTTCTGTGCGTTATTATATATTAATAACGTTGCACGATAGCAAAAAATATCGTTACTTTGTGTGATAGTTGATGAGTTTTTTAGTTGACAAGTTAACGAGTTAACGTGTTAACGGGTAAGTTACCTTTTCTACTCGTTAACTAAGAGACAAACTTACCTGTTAACTCGTCAACTCGTCAACTCGTTAACTAAGAAAGAAAAAGAAACGACCATGGCAAAGAAAGATAAGAAAGAGAAAGGGTCGGGCCGACTGAAGAAGAAGAACGTGGCCCAATGGTTAGTTGACCTATTCAATGACAACCCTGAAAAAGAATATGACGTAAAAGAACTCTTTACGCAGTTAAAGGCTAATAATCATCCTGCCAAGATGATAATCATGGACGCACTGAGCGACCTCGTACTTGATGACTACATCTCGACCGACGGCAATGGACACTATCGCAACGCTGTGCGCTCTAACGTAATGGAAGGAACCTTCGTACGCAAACGCAATGGGCGTAACTCATTCGTGCCCGACGACGGCGGCAAGAGCATACTCGTATGTGAGCGCAACTCGATGCATGCCCTCGATGGCGACCGCGTAAAGGTGACGATGCTGGCACGCCGTGCCGGTCATACGCGTGAGGCCGAAGTGACCGAAATCATTGAACGCGCCAACGATACCTTTGTCGGCCAACTTCAAGTAGAGCGCGGCTATGGATTCTTAATCACCGAAAGCCGCTCTTTGGCCACCGACATCTTCATTCCGAAAGACAAGCTCAATGGCGGTCAGAATGGCGATAAGGCTGTCGTTAAGATTATAGAATGGCCCAGCGACTCAAAGAGTCCTATTGGCAAGGTGGTGGACGTACTGGGTAAGCAAGGCGAGAACAATGCCGAGATGCACGCCATCCTGGCACAGTACGGACTGCCCTACACCTATCCTGAGAAGGTAGAGAAGGCGGCTGAGAAGTTGTCGCCCGATATTACTCCCGAAGAGATAGCCCGTCGTGAGGACTTCCGCGAGGTGACCACCTTCACCATCGACCCTCACGATGCGAAGGACTTTGACGATGCCCTCTCTATCCGTCTCCTACAGAAGGGACTGTGGGAAGTGGGCGTCCACATTGCCGACGTCTCACACTACGTGAAGGAAGGCGACATTATCGACAAGGAGGCTGTAAAGCGTGCCACAAGCGTTTACTTGGTCGACCGCACCATACCGATGTTGCCCGAACGCCTCTGCAACTTTATCTGCTCTTTGCGCCCTGATGAAGAGAAGTTGGCTTACTCTACAATCTTCCACATGAACGATAAAGGCGAGGTAGTTGACTGGCACTTGGCACATACCGTCATTAAGAGCAACCGCCGCTTCACTTACGAAGAGGTGCAGTATATACTTGAGCTCAACGGCGTGGCATCAGAAGCTGACCTCAACCTCCCTGGCGACCACCCAGAGGCTCTTCCCGCAGGTAGTGCGCCCGAAGGCGAATATGCAGAAGAACTCATTCAACTTGATAAGTTTGCCAAGATACTACGTGCAAAACGCTTTAAGAATGGTTCAATCGGTTTCGACCGCTCTGAGGTACGCTTCGAAGTAGACGAAAAGGGCCACCCCATTAGCACTTACGTCAAAGTGGCCAAAGATGCCAATAAGTTAGTAGAAGAGTTTATGCTCTTGGCCAACCGCAGCGTGGCACAGAAGATTGCTGTCGTGCCGCGTGGTAAGAAACCCAAAGTGTTCGTATATCGTATTCACGACGTACCCGACCCCGAGAAGATGGAAAAGCTCAGTGCCTTTATTGCTCGCTTTGGTTACAAGATACGTACCGACGGCACCAAGACGGAGGTGAGCAAGAGCCTCAACCGCCTCTTATCCGACGTCAAAGGCCGAAAGGAAGAAGAAGTAGTCGAAATGGTGGCCTTGCGCGCCATGATGAAAGCCCGCTATAGCACACACAACATTGGCCACTACGGCTTGATGTTCGACTACTATACCCACTTCACCTCTCCTATCCGCCGTTACCCCGACACGATGGTTCACCGCCTCCTAACGCGCTATGCTGAGGGCGGCCGTTCTGTTAGTCAGAAGAAGTATGAAGAGTTGTGCGAACAATCTTCTAACATGGAGCAACTCGCTGCAACGGCCGAGCGCGCTTCTATTAAGTACAAACAAGTAGAGTTCATGGCCGACCGCCTCGGTCAGGAGTTTAACGGAACGGTGAGTGGTGTGACTGAGTTTGGCCTCTACGTTGAGATAGACGAGAACTCTTGCGAGGGCATGATACCACTGCGTATGTTGCTCGACGACTATTATGAGTTCGATGAGCGCAACTTCTGCCTCGTAGGTCGTCGTTACCACAAGCGTTATGCTTTGGGCGACAAGGTGCGCATTCGCGTAGAACGTGCCAACTTAGAGCGTCGTCAACTTGACTTTGCTTTAGTGAGCGACGAGAGTGGCGACGTGAAGCGTCCTGCTCCCTCACCCGCCGACTTTAGCAAGGGCGGTGGCAAGAAGGCTGACGCAAAGAAGAAGAACAAACGTCCCCGTGGCGGCAGAGCGAAACGCGCTAAATAGAACACCCCCCGTTAGGGGTTAAATAAGGTAGGTAGCCAGCCATGCAAAAGGCGTTAAACTTTTGCATGGCTGGCTACTTTATTTAACCCCTAACGCGGGGGACGTTCTCTTTGACAATAGGCAGATAAATTATAACATGCTACTGCCGCGGGTTACAAACCCGCCCCCCAATTAGGCAGATAAATTACAACATGCTACTCCGTTAAATACCCTCCCCCACCTTCCTCCCACTTTTGTTT
>ERZ1026894.1937-NODE-1937-length-11383-cov-13.715307_pt1 | contig 11383 bp, 8 predicted proteins | sample MGYA00380177_ERZ1026894 | MGnify/ENA primary metagenome ERZ1026894 (study PRJEB33269, sample SAMEA4719813) | human gut metagenome | biome: human-associated habitat; feature: organic feature; material: feces | place: Cameroon | collected 2013-10 ... | reverse complement strand
GGAGCTTCCGCAGATAGGGAAGCAGAGAGCACAGGAGGGACTTTATGATGGAAGGCATCTATCGTTTGTTTGACAGTATATGGCGTCTCAGTCTGGTGGGAAGCTATTGTATTTTGTTGGTGATATTGGCCAGATTTTTACTGAAAAAAGCCCCGAAATGGTGTTCCTATCTGTTATGGGGAATCGTATTTGTGCGGCTATGTTGTCCGGTGCTGCCGGGGACCAGGATCAGTCTGATCCCGGAGCATCTGTTGACCTTAGGGACGGCGACAACCTCTGCACAGTTGGCTGCCGGGAACAGTGCTGGATCAGTTGACAATGAGGGAGTTTATAATGACAGCCTTCTTGGAGACAATACTGTGGATGCCGTGCTGTCTGGGGCGGATAACACGGAAAATCCGAATTCCGGGACTTTAGAAGCCACCGGAAATAGGGACGGTTCTGCACCGGCACTGGGACAGGATGGAAACGTAGAAGGCATGAATGAAATTGGAGATGACGGTGTCGGCGGAATTCAGGCACCGGGTAATGTTACGAATGCCTTGGATGATGGTTACCCGGTGGATAACCGGGATAATGCGGACGGATCTTTGCAAACTTTCCGTGTCCTGTCGATCGCATGGTTACTTGGAATGGCAGGATTTACGGGGTATCATGCTTTTTCCTACCTGCGTATGCGTCACCGTATCCGCAGACCTGACAGCGGTGTCAGACAGGTGGAACCGGGGATCTGCGAGATCGATGGAGGACATCTGTCCTTTGTCATGGGGCTGATCCATCCGGTAATCTATCTCTCTTCGGGTCTGGATCCGGAGAGCAGAAACGTTGTGCTGTGCCACGAGAGAGTGCATTTGCAGCGCAGGGATTATCTTTTCAAACCGGCAGCTCTGCTGATCTGCTGTGTCCACTGGTTCAACCCACTGGTGTGGCTGGCATTTTATCTGATGAATATGGACTGCGAGATGTCCTGTGATGAAAAAGTTGTGAAGCTTCTCGGTGAAGAGAGCAAGAAAATTTATTCCTATACATTGTTGGAAGAGGCTTCCGGCGGCGAATGGAAACGCTATCGGGGCGGCTCCATCTGCGCACTGCTTTCTTTTGGTGAAGACCATGTGAAGAACAGGATCCGTCATGTACTGGATTATCGCAAGCCGCCGTTCTGGGTCATGATCGGCGCGGCAGCAGTGATTGTGGTACTGGTGGTGTGCCTGTGCAGCAACCCCGGAGGAAATGGGAACGGGGCAGATACGGCAAATGTGTCTGACGTTTCCGATGCGACAGAAGAAGTGACGACCGGAGAATTCACAGAGGACGGTTCAGACGATGAAGGCAGGAAAACCGAATGGCTGACGGTATTTGAGCAGGGTATCCACAGCAGGGAAGAGTTCAGTGCCCTGTTTGATGTGGCTGCCTTGGAGGATACCCGGTCTTTTGCCGGACAGGACGGTATTCAGTATCTTGGCTACGATGGTGTCGCGGCGCGGAAACTGCATCAGCGGATTTTAGACGGAGATGCCGCTGTCCATGAGACCTACAAGGATCCGGTGAAGGCTGCGGAAGTTCTGCTGAATCTACAGGGTGGCAGCGGGGAAATGACGGAACTGCTCTATGAAGCCGGGAGGCAGTATTTATTTTTCCAAAAGGATTCCACAAGACCCGGCGAAGGCTCTGTGGCAAACGTACATTATATTTTCGCTGATGGATCCGGTATCGATATTCCGATGGTATTTGCGGAGGAGAGCAGTCAGATCTGGCTGCTGTCACTGGGAGACATCGACAGTAAAGGCAGGCATTCTACCGGTCCGTTGGACGGAGAAAATCAGGCCAGAGTGGTCTATGCGGAATACGGACCCAGGGATGAAGATTGGGCTACCGTGGCAGAACTGTCGAAAAAATGGGTGTATGTAAAGGTATCCCCCGGATCTTTTGCGGATGTTGCTGCTACTTATCAGGTCTCCAGCTACGGTATTTATGCGGCCACCGGGGACGCCGCCGGATTAAATTGTATGGTTTCTGGATATATAGTGCCGGGATGTGCGGCAGAGGGACGTTCCACGGTTTACCAGAATGTGGGAAATTACTATACGTCTGACAGTTATAGACAGGAGATGGCTTATCTGAAGCAACAGGATAGTGTTCGATTGTACTATTTTGCAGCTTCTGATTATCAGGATGGAGATCTGGACATCTGGATCGACACGATCCGGGAATATGATACTTCGGGACAGACCGGAGAAAACGGAGTCACGGACTGGAAGCTGCCGTCGGAGGCGCAGGATTTCTCCGCAGACATGCTTACTGCGGAAGACGGTTATTGGATCCTGAGTCAGAGCAGCGGAACCGCCCAGATGAAACTTCCGCTTCTGTCCAACCAGCCGGTCTGGAATGGGAAGGTGGCGGCAGATCTGACGACAGAGGAAGCGGATGCTTATGCAGCAGCACAGAGACGGGATATTATGACGAATGTGGGAGTCGTATTCGATCTGTCTGAGCGCGCGGCACAGGAGACCTATGCTCTGCTTGATCTGGACGGAGACGGAACCGCAGAGAAACTTCTGCTGCGTTCGAGAATGGCACAGGCAGTCAACGAAGTGGATCATTCACCGCTGGATCAATATATATTTGCGGTGAATACCATGCAAGGCGAGACACGGACGGCACAGAATCTGGGAAACAGCATTTATGCTTTCACTCCTGATGGCAGACAGATATTACTGGCACTGATGCGCAGGGACGAGTTCGGACAGTGCGAGAGTTTCCTGTTCCGCTATGAGAACGGGGAATTACAGGAGGTAGGAAGCTTCGCGCAGGATATCCGGGAAATCTGGGTGGAAAACGGCCAGATCATCACCAACCAGCCCTATGATTATACGTTACAGAAGGAAAATCTGCGGATCGTATACCGCATTGGAAGTGACGGAAGACTGGCGGAGCTTCCAGCAGACCGCTATGATCTGCCGGAGCAGTCGGCCCTGCACTGGCTCAATAAGGATCTGGAAGTCTGCCGGATTCCGGATGCCGGCAGTGAACGCTTTACCATCAACGCAGATCACGGAGTCTATTTCCTTTATCTGGATGCCGGCAGACAGTGGCTCTGCGTGGAGACCGAGAACGGTGTCACCGGGTGGCTTAAGCTGGCGGATTACACTGCCGAGGAGGCTTGGGCGACTTTTAATGACTTGATGCCATATGGTGGGTGATAAAACTTATACTGGAAACAATTGATAAAAATAAAAAAAGTTTCCAGTATAAGAGAAACTTTTACCTTAGCAGATAAAAAATAGGCATTGACAGAAATGGTTTACATGATGTAACATAAAAGTGTTACATCATGTAAACCATTTTACGTTATAGGACATAATAGATACAGCAGGAACAGAAAGTGAGGAATTACAATGTCGGAATATACCATGGGAGCTGTGGAGATGCGTTTTGCGGAGATCATCTGGGAGCATGAGCCGGTCTCTTCCGGGGAACTGGTAAAACTATGCGAGCAGGAGTTAAACTGGAAGAAATCAACGACCTATACGGTCCTGCGGCGCCTCTGCCAGAAGGGGATTTTTACCAGTGAGAACGGGACTGTCACCTCACTGATGTCGAGGCAGATGTTTCAAGCGAGACAGAGTGAAGAGATCATCGAGGAATCTTTCGCAGGATCTCTGCCGGATTTCGTAGCGGCATTTACTTCCCGGAAGAAGCTGTCTAAGAAAGAGATCAAAGAGCTGAAGAAGATTATAGAAAATAACGGGGGAGCAAAGGAATGACAGTAATGGCAATGATGCAGATACTGTTCAGAATGAGTCTTCAGGGAAGTATCATCATAGGAATCATATTGCTCCTCAGAATGGTATTTAGAGGACTGCGGATCTCCTACCGGTATTGTGTGCTGTTGTGGGGAATCGCCTTTTTCTATCTCATATTTCCCTGGAAGATCGAGAATGAGCATGGATTTTGGTGGGCACAGCCGGAGTCGATGGTAGTGGCGGTGAGCGCGGATGGACCGACAGTGGTGACGGGACTGGGGACGAGCATCGTGCCGGGGCAGAATACCTTGCCGGAGAAGGGCACTATGACAGGGCAGAGTACTCTGCCGGAGAATAATGCTGTGCATGGACAGACAACTGTAGGAACGGATGTAACGATAGAACAGAGTACGAATCGCGGATCGGAATCGAGCGCACTTCCGGCACCGGATGTACAGTCCACCGGCACGGCAGCCGCATTTTTCGCATCGGCTACCTTTTTGCGGGTAATATTTGCAGTTGAATGCCTGTGGCTGGCAGGAATCCCCTGCTTTCTCGCGTATTTTATTTTTTCGTATATAAGAATGAAACGCCGTCTGGCGGAATGTCTCCCCGGAGAGGAGGGCGTACGTTACGTGGACGGGATCCGTACACCGATGGTATTCGGGATCCTGCGACCGCAGATCTATCTGCCGGTGGAGATGAATCCGGAATTCTATGACTGCGTGCTGCAGCATGAGCGGATTCACCTGCGCCGTCTGGATTATCTGTGGAAAATACTGGCATATCTGATCAGCATCGTGCATTGGGTGAACCCGGTGGTATGGCTGGCGTATTACCTGCTGTGCTGTGATATGGAAAAAGCCTGCGACGAGGCAGTGACGGAGCAGTTGGAGCCGGAGGGCAGACAGGAATATGCCACCGCACTGTTATACATGGCGGTCGACACGACTGCACGCAGGATCTTCGCGGCACCGGTGTGCTTCGATGAAGGTGACATCAAGGGCAGGATCCGGCATATTTTGAAAGGACGTAAGACCGCTGGGAAGCTTGCAGCGCTGGCAGTGGAACTGTGTATCATTGCATCGCTGGTACTGCTCACACAGAAAAGTGTGGTTTCTTCTCAGAAAACAGAGGAAGACTTCACAGAAATGGTGACAACGGAAGAAACAGAACAGGTACAGGAACAGGATCTGCCAACGATTTACATACAGCAGGCAGAGGAACTGCAAGCTCCCAGGCCTTTTCGTATTGAAAACTATTATATCACTGAGCGGGTCACTGCCGATAATCGTTATTATATTGATAATGATGGTATTCTCTGGGGGAGCGGTTATAATGAGAATGGTCAGTTGGGAACAGGCAGTTACGAGACGGATTTTGACAAGGGGCAGTTTGATGATGTGAGGATTGCAGATCATGTGGTTTCCGTAGATGCCGATTGGAATAATAATTTCTGCATTTATCTGACGGAGGATGGAAACCTCTACGGACTGGGATTAAATATGGCAGGACTTTTGTTGGGAAAGGACACTGTGAAGCAGGTATATAGCGACATGAATAACGACAGGGTATGTACCCCCACACTGTTAATGAAAAATGTCAGATACGCCAGAGCCGGCAGGGAAGCCATTATCGTACTCAAGGAAGACGGAACCGTATATTGGTGGGGACAGCTTCGAACGACAAGCAGCACGACCGTTGGTGGATATGATGAATACTGGTCGGTAACAGAGAATCCGTTGAATCTGGTAAAAATGATGTATCTGGAACCACATAAAGTTCTGGATCATTGTATCTATGTGGACATCAATGCGTGGAATGGAGCGGCAATCACGGAAGCCGGAGAATTATATCTTTGGGGATTAAATATCTTTGGTCAGTGCGGCATTTCTAAGAGTGAGAACGTTTATGACTTTGTCAGAGAACCCAAAAAGGTACTGGATAAGGTCAGCATGGTATGGCTGGGTGGAATCCGGCACAACGATGACGCCAGCACCTTTGATGCAGATATCTCCGCTATTCGATATGGATATAATAATTTTGCCTTATTGGAAGATGGTACGTTGCTGGGAGCAGGAGACAAACTTGGCAAGGACTCTGTGACCACAGTGTTGGAGGGGGATCTGTATGAGGCAGGATCGCACCGCTGCTCCTTTTCCTTTGTGCCGGTGAAGGCAGTGGTCTATTCCCTGGAGTATAATCGAGAGGTCCTGTCAAGGATGCAATGGGGAATGCGAAGAGACGAAGTACGGACATTGTGTACCGATGCCGGATTGCAATGTGATGTCGCCAGTGAGGATGCGAGTCTCTATATAGAGAACAGCAAATACTATTGCTATTTTGACGAGAACGGTGGATTAGACAGGATACAGATTCAGGCCGGCAGCAGCCGGGATGGGAGATTCCTTGTCGACAAGACAACGCTGGAGGAATTACAGCGAAACATCGCGGATGCCGATGGTACATTGACACTGGTGAAGTCTGCTGAGGAAGCTTCCTGGGAACGTTGGCAGTATGAGGATATACATGAGCAGATTCGATATTACTTTACCGTATATGAAGGTATTGTTACGGTGATAGAAGAGGAACAGATGACCAATGAAGAAGCTATGAATATGTGAATGTGAAAAAAATTTAAGCAGTAAGGGAGATTATCATGAAAAAGCAATACAGATTAGCAACGTTCGCATTATCCGCATGCCTGCTGACAGGATGCGGTGTCCGGGAGACCAATGCAACACAGAACAGCGAAGCAGAGAGCCAGACCGAAAATACTATCAACATAGACACTGAAATAGATGCACCAGAGACCTCCGGGGCTCTCGCCGAGTCCGAATCCCGGGAAACACCCATTGCACCGAAAGAGATCCTCATAGATTTCACTGGAATCTCAGAATTTCATCCAGAAGGAACTGCGGCGCAGCCCTATTCCCTGGAAATCCTTTCCGAGACGTATAACAATATTACTTTTGCGGATGAATGGTACAATGCATCGGAAGATGTTTCCCTTCCCATGATCGGTGAGAACTGGGACTGCTTCTATGATGAGAATTACACCTACCAGTGGGACGATGGTAAACTCAGCATTTTTGATGGCGAGAACTGCCTGTATGTATTGGAATATCCGACAGATAAATGGTACGTTAACGGTAATAACGCCCGGCTTGAGAACGGGATCTTCTACGGGGCATCGGTGATGAACGGCTATGCGCAGCCGGACACCTGTTTTATGTTTGCATACGATCTGGAAAATGAGAAACTGCTGTGGAGAAGTGCCGACCAGACCTATAACAGCATGAATTTTCTCGTGAAGGGGGACGTGATCTTCTGCGGCTATGGCTTTACCGCAGAGGATGATTATCTCTACCAGCTGGATAAAAATACCGGAGAGGTGATCGACCGCCTGCCTCTGAAAAAGATGCCGGATCTCATGGCAGAGAAGGATGACCGGTTGTATGTGCATACCTATAGTTATGATTATGTGATTGGGATAGGGAGTTATTCTGAAATAAATCAAACTTATTTAAACGCGGTCGAGAAATTGGAAAATACGGGATATTTGCCAAACGGAGATTATTGTTATGTTGATAATGGTACTGGTTTTGAAAAACAAAAAGAGCTGGCATATCCCAATGAATTCGTGATATATGACATAAATGATGATGGTATAGATGAACTATTGATAGGAATTGAAGGAACGTGCAATTCGGACAGTGCACAATATATTTACCGATTTTCTGAGAAAAAAGAAGAGTTAGAATTATTATTTGATTACTATTATGGATGTAGATTTTATGAAAATGGATTGATATATGCTCCGGCATCACATTCGGGATATACATATAATGATGACTTTTGGCCGTATGAAGTATATCGGTATAATGAAATGGAAAATATGTACGAATGTATTGCCAGTGTTGAAGAGTTAGATTTAAACGCATGCCCGGAATACAAGGATAATTTTCCGTTTAAAGATGATAAAGATGGTGATAAAAAAATATACTTTGTGCGATTTTATGAAGACTCTCTTCGTTTAGATGAAGGAGAGTATAATGATTGGAAAGAAAAGCTATTTGAGAGTGATTTATTTGAGCTTAATTGGCATACTTTAAGTTAAAGTAATGATTGGGTAAAATATCATTACCAAAAACCGTGCAATGCACAAAAATAAGGAGCGACGCTGCGGAAATTAAGAAAGATTCCTATCTTGAACAGTCAAAGATACGAAAAGATAATGGGATAATGATTAATATGGCGCCGAACAAAATTGAATTACCATATTTTGGAAAAAGTTCGACAGCGTCGAACCAATTTGTTACAGATCCAGATGTTTTGGTCAATAATTTATCGTTTTCACATATACGTGAGATTATGGGACTGACAGATGCTTTTGAAAGATTTTTTACGAAACAGAATGCATGAAGTGCAACTGGAATGTGAGAGAACTTCGTAGACAGATAAAGACAAATCTTTATGTAAAGGCTGGCTGCGAAAGATGCAGTGTCTGAATCGGATTTGGAACAAGCACTTATGGATCATTTACAGGAGTTTATGCTTGAACTTGGTGAAGGATTTTGTTTTGAAGCTAGGCAAAAGCGAATTGTAATAGATGATAAGTATTATTTTATTGATCTTGTTTTTTATAATCGTATTTTACATTGCAATGTCATTATTGAACTTAAAAATGATGAATTTAAGCATGAAGATTTAGGACAGCTCAATGCTTATGTAGGTTATTATAAGAAAAATGAAATGAATGAAGGTGATAATCCGCCTGTAGGAATACTTCTTTGCACAGATAAAGGGTCGCAAATGGTAGAATATGCATTATCAGGTATGGATAATCAATTATTTGTTTCAACTTACATGCTGCATTTGCCAGATAAGAAGAAATTAGAAGAATTTATGCTTAAAGAGATAGAAGAAATGGGAATGTAAAGATGAGAACTTTAGCCAAAACATGTTAGGGTGCTTTTTCATATATTGAGAAAGAGATGATTGCAGCACAATAATTGAAAATATCAAAAGATTTAGCATCAGTTAATGAAATTGCGATAAAAATATCGTTTGTGTAAATGCTTGTGGGAGGAGAATTCAGGTAAGGAAAATGAACGAAAAGATGACCAAAAAGCAGAAAGTAGTATTTGCGGTTGTGGCAGCAGTGATTGTGCTGGGGATAATTATGTCTTACATATTTTTGATGAAAAATCAGCATATAGACAGTATACCTGAAGAAAAAAAGATGCCTGCCATGAGTGATACAGAAGACTATGAAGTACGTGAAAGTGATGAAAGCATTCAAAGCAGTGAAACAGAAGAAGATTATTATATGACATCTACAGGAGTAACAGCAGAGGAGCAATTTGCTGAAGAGATTAAAAATGATATTTTAAAGCATGATTGGGATGCGCTATCTGAGAAGATTTCATATCCTATTGTAATAAATGGAACTACGGTTACTAATCGTGAAGATTTTTTAAAACTAGATATTGATGGAAAGCTGAATCAAGAATTTGTAGAGGCTATTCGTGCTGAAACATGCCGAAAAATGTTTTGTAATTGGCAAGGGGTGATGATGGGGGATGGACAAATCTGGTTTGACAATGTTTATAAAGGAACAGGACCTTGGAAACTATCAATTATCGGAATTAATAATATGCTCGAGACAGAATCGGAAAACCTGAATGCGGAAGAAACGATAGAGCCAGATTCGGAAACGGCAGATGGCAGTGTGGACGAATTATCCATGGATGAGATCAAAGAATTGCTTTTTGGTGAGTGGAAAGTTACGAAATTGCTTGGCTTTACACACGTACAAAACGATTATACGAATTATCCGGAAGGACATGATATCATAGGCAATCATATTGTGATAAATGAAGATGTATTTTCCAGTGAAGGGCTTGAAAAATATGAACGTTATCAATGCGAGATTTTAGAACCTTCTTATGAGGTATCTCCGATAAAAGAGCGTAATTTAATCTATTATGTAAAGGAAGCTATAAAAGACGATCCGGAACTATATGATTGGATTCTGAATTATGATGAATTACAGGATTTGGAAATAAGAGGCACGAGAGATGGAATAAAACGACAGCCTCCGGCAGTGGACATAATGATTTCCGGTAATACACAATTTGTTATTCTTACGATGGATTGTGCTTTTTACCTGTTGGAAAAAGAATAATTGAGAAGCAAGAAGGCGGATGGAGGATAAGGACATACGGATTAGAAAAATAAGAGCTTAAGGAAAGCACAGAAAAATTTAAATTTTTCAATATGTAGTCGACACAGTCAGTGAATTGCCATATATATAGTTATAGTAGAGAGAATAATATAGTTTCCTTAAACGCACGCGTGCGTTTATCGTGAGATATAAGATAGCCTTTTTGCAATTAAATAAGTGAAACAGTGTTTCGTTTTTTTGAAAACTCTTTCACCGGTTCAGCCACCACACCCCCAGATTCAGATACCCCGCGAACGCAACCCACACCAGATAAGGCAGCATCAGCCATGCGGCAGGCTTCGAGATGCGGTAAAAGGCAACGGAAGTGGCGAGGATCAGGATCCACAGAGCGACCAGCCACAAAAAGGCGAAAAGATACCATCCCAGGTTGAAGAACCAGATGGACCAGAAAAAATTAAAGATAAGCTGTACAGCATACAGGGTGAGGGCTTTTGTGTCCTCACCTTTTTGCATGACAACGAGATAAGAGGCAATTCCCATGAGGACGAACAGGATGCTCCACACCACCGGGAAGAGCCACATGGGCGGCGTCAGGGGAGGCTGATTCACTGTTTCAAAGGCTTTCATACCGTCTTTGGTGATCCAGGCGGAGAGTCCGCCTGCCGCCAGAGGGATGGCAACGGCAGTGATGAGGTTTTTCCAGTGAATATTGTGAAATTTGTCGGAGAATTGCATGGGAGCCTCCTTTGAAAATACGATTTTGCATGTGTCAATATCCGTGTATTTCTGATTAGTATTGTATGAAAATGAGATAAAAATTATGTGTCTAGCTATAAAATGAGGACAAAAATTTGGGACTATCGGCAAACGGAGGTTTTGGTGTATGATTAAGAGTGTAATAAAGCATTATGACTATCAGAAACAGGAAATATCCAAGAAAAGGTAATAGGTAACATAGCTATGAGCACAGAACACACACAGGGTTCCCTGACAAAAGAAGCGATCCGGCTGGCGTGGCCGGCGGTCTGCGAATCCTTTTTTATCGCACTGGCGGTTATCTATTTCTTCGGTGGGGAGACCATCTACCGGATGTTCTTTAGAGAGGAAAATATTATTGCATACGGTGTGAATATTATTCATTGCATTTGTATCATTGTCCTGTTCCAGGTGTCTCAGGTCATCTACATGGGATGCCTGCGCGGCGCGGGAGATACGGCATACACGGCAGTGGCTTCTACGATCAGCGTTACTCTGATCCGTACGGCGGCATCCTATATTTTCGGGTTTACTCTGGGACTGGGAATGACCGGTATCTGGATGGGCATTCTGGCGGATCAGGTATCCAGATTCCTGTTTGCATCGATCAGGTTCCGACAGGGCAAATGGGTGACAATTAAGATATAATGAGCGCAAGTGAGCCAATATGCTTGCATAATTGGCGAACGGCGAA
>ERZ1026894.1930-NODE-1930-length-11420-cov-8.105939_pt1 | contig 11420 bp, 10 predicted proteins | sample MGYA00380177_ERZ1026894 | MGnify/ENA primary metagenome ERZ1026894 (study PRJEB33269, sample SAMEA4719813) | human gut metagenome | biome: human-associated habitat; feature: organic feature; material: feces | place: Cameroon | collected 2013-10 ... | reverse complement strand
TAATGAAACACGTTTCAATGCTATCACAAAATGATATTTACTCATTGTTATACTTTGATAAAGTAAGGTTTTCAGATTCCTGCAAAAGTAACTTCAAAAGGACAAGTAACAATTCCGCTTTCTATAAGGAATTCCTTAAATCTTATAACTGATAGAATTTTGTCAAAATTTGTTGTATACTGAATTCCGCTTATTATATAGAAGAAAACAGGAGTCGGTATGGTTTTATCAAAAAAGCAGATGACTGAAGAAGATATTAAATTGCAGTTTATTACACCTGCGATTTTGGCAAAGTGGAATGTTCAGAACATTACTATGGAAACTCCTGTAAAGCAGAATGTAAAGTTTACAGACGGAAAAATCAATATTAAAGGTAACATTGTAAGTCGTGAAAAAGCAAAAAAGGCAGATTATATTCTTTACATTAATTCTGGAACTCCTATCGCTATAGTAGAAGCAAAGGACAACAACCATTCAATCAGTCATGGACTTCAGCAGGCAAAAACTTATGCCGAAATGCTTGATGTTCCTTTTGCCTTTAGTTCAAATGGAGATGGATTTGCCGAACATGACTATATTACAGGACTTGAAAAGCAATTTTCAATGGATCAGTTTCCAAGTCCCCAGGAATTAATTGAGCGATTTACAGCCGGAAAATCTATAACTCCTGTAGAACAGAAAGTAATTGATGAACCATTTTATACAGGTCAGAATACTTATCCACCACGTTATTATCAGCGAAATGCTGTAAATAGAACTTTGAGTGCAATTGCGAAAGGTCAGAATAGAATTCTTCTTTGTATGGCAACAGGAACAGGAAAAACATATACTGCTTTTCAGATTGTTTGGAGACTTCTTCAGACAGGTTTAAAAAAGAAAGTTCTTTATCTTGCAGACAGAAATATCCTTGTTGACCAGTCAATTCAGCAGGATTTTGCGCCACTTCAAAAAGTAATTCATAAGGTAAACTTTTCAAAAGATGACAGAACAACAATCGGTTCTTATCAGGTTTATTTTAGTCTTTATCAGCAGTTGGCAGGCGAAACAGAAAGTGAAGATGAAATTGAATCATCAGAAGACTGTATAAAAAAATTTGAAAGTCTTTTCTCAAAAGATTTCTTTGATTTGATTATTGTTGATGAGTGCCACCGTGGAAGTGCAAAAGCAGATTCAAATTGGCGTGCAATTCTTGAATATTTTAGTTCTGCAACTCAGATTGGTATGACTGCAACTCCAAAAGAAACAAAATATGTTTCAAATATTGATTACTTTGGAGAGCCTGTTTATTCATACAGTTTAAAACAAGGGGTTGATGACGGATTTCTTGCTCCTTTTCGTGTAATAAATGCCAGAACAAATATTTGTGAAGGATGGCGACCAACAAAAGGACAGAAAGATAAATTTGGAAATGAAATTGAAGACCGCATTTATACCAATAACGATTTTGACCGCAATATAATTCTTGAAGACAGACGGCATCAGGTTGCTGAAGAAATTACAAAATACTTAAAGCAGACAGACCGTATGGCAAAGACAATTGTCTTTTGTGCAACAGAAGAACATGCCGAAGCAATGCGCATTGAACTTAATAATCTGAATACAGATATGGTTGCAAAAAATCCTGATTATGTTGTTCGTATTACAGGAAGTGATGCTTACGGAAAGAGCAAACTTGATTATTTTATTTCTGTAAGTTCTGATTATCCAGTAATTGCAACAACTTCAAAACTTCTTTCTACGGGTGCCGACTGCAAAATGGTTAAGCTCATTGTTCTTGATGAAATGATTAGTTCCATGACAGAGTTCAAGCAGATTATTGGTCGTGGAACCCGTATTCGTGAAAAAGAAGGAAAAATGTACTTTACTGTTATGGACTTCCGTAATGTAACAAGACTTTTTGCTGATCCTGAATGGGATGGCCCGATTGAACAGCATCCTGGTTTTGGCGGCGATGACGGTGTAACTCCTGTTGGTAAAAATGGTGGAAACGGTGGAGAAGCCGAAGATACAGCTGATGTCCCGCCTGTTCCCGGCAATCTAAAACCTGTTGTTGATAGAAACGGTTGTAAAGTTGAAATTCTTGGAAAGACTGTATCAATTTATGATGCAAGCGGAAAACTTCTTCGTCAGGAAAATATAATCGATTACACAAAGTCAAATATCATGGATGAGTATTCAACTCTTGATAACTTTATCAACAAATGGTCAGAAGCAGAAAAGAAAGTTGCAATTTCAGATCTTCTTAAAGAACACGGTATTGACCTTGAAATGCTCAAATCAGACCAGAATATGAGTGATGTAGATGACTTTGATTTTATCTGTCATGTCGCTTTTGACAAAAAACCTTTGACAAGACGAGAACGTGCTGAAAATGTTCAGAAAAAAGACTTCTTGAGCAAATATTCAGGTGTTGCCCGTCAGGTTCTGGATGCACTTATTGAAAAATATAAAGATGAAGGCATTTATGAAATTGAAAAGAATTCAGTTCTCTTATCCAATGCATTCAAAAAATTCGGAAGTCCTGCAAATATTGCAAGAGCATTCGGCGGAAAAGATATGTATTTTAATGCAATAAAAGAACTTGAAGAAGAACTTTATAATTTTGCAGCTTAAATAAAAAAAAATAATTAAAATTGGAGAAAATATAAAATGGCAAATATTTCAAACTTTGTAAAACGTATTCGTGACATTATGCGTAACGATGCAGGTATTAACGGTGATGCACAGCGTATTGAACAGATGTCATGGATGCTTTTTTTGAAAGTTTACGATACAAAAGAAGCCGATTGGGAATTTGCAGAAGAAGATTATAAATCTATCATTCCAGAAAACTGTCGCTGGCAGAACTGGGGACACGAAGCAAAACCAGGGGAGGGAATGACAGGAGATACCCTTCTTGATTTTGTGAACAATACACTTTTTCCAACTCTCAAAAAACTTGAAGTTACTCCGGAAACTCCTGTAAAAAAAGCAATCGTAAAAACGGTTTTTGAAGATGCAAACAACTACATGAAGGACGGTGTTCTTTTGCGACAGGTTCTTTGTGTAATTGATGAACTTGATTTGGGCGATTATGAAGAAAGCCATGCCTTTGGCGATATTTACGAAAGCATTCTAAAAGAACTTCAGAGTGCAGGCAGTTCCGGTGAGTTTTATACTCCGCGTGCAGTAACAGAATTTATGGCAGAACGAATTAATCCAAAACTTGGCGAAACAGTTGCAGACTTTGCCTGTGGAACAGGTGGCTTCCTTACAAGCTGGCTCAAGCAGTTGGAAGATAAAACAAACAGTGCAGAAGATGTTCTTAAATATTCAAGTTCAATCTTTGGAATCGAAAAAAAGCCTTTCCCGTACACACTTTGTATTACAAATATGCTTCTTCACGGAATTGATGTTCCGCGTATTTATCACGATAACAGTTTGCAGTACGATGTTCTGAACTATACCGATGATGACCGTTTTGATGTAATTCTTATGAATCCACCTTATGGCGGAAACGAAAAATCAGATATTAAAAGCCACTTTCCGTCAGACCTTGCTTCTAGTGAAACTGCCGATCTTTTTATGTCAGTTATTATGTACCGCTTGAAGAAGAATGGACGGGCAGCCGTTATTATTCCTGATGGATTTTTGTTCGGAACAGATAACGCAAAAGTTGCAATCAAGAAAAAACTTTTGACAGAATTCAATCTGCATACAGTTGTTCGTATGCCGTCTTCTGTTTTTGCTCCTTATACAAGCATTACAACAAATATTTTATTCTTTGATCGGCCAAAAGAGCAGGGAACTGCCGATAATCCTGCAACAAAAGAAACCTGGTTCTACCGTCTTGATATGCCAGAAGGCTACAAACATTTTTCAAAGACAAAACCAATGAAGATTGAACATTTTGAAGAAGCAAGAATCTGGTGGGAAAATCGTCAGGAAATCGAAGAAGACGGATTCCCAAAAGCAAAAAAATATACAAACAAAGAACTTACGGACCTTGGTTATAACATCGACCTTTGTGGCTATCCTCACGAAGAAGAAGAAATTCTTGCACCAAAAGATTTGATTGCCCGCTACGAAGAAAAACGAGCCAGCCTTAATGCAGAAATTGACAGTGTTCTTGCAGATATTACACGCATTCTTGGGGAATAAAAATGGGCGATTATGAACTTATTCAATATACAAAAACAGATAATATTCTCACAGATGCAAAAAATATAATTGATTCTGCAAAATCTTATGCTATTAAATCTGTAAACTGGACTTTAGTTCAGAGAAACTGGCTTTTAGGTGAACGCATTGCTTTGGAAGAATTAAAGGGCGAAAACCGTGCTGAATACGGAAAAAAAGTAATAAAAAAACTTTCAAAGCAACTGACAGAAATTTATGGGAGTGGCTTTACAAAAACAAATTTGTATAATTTTTACAATTTTTATAAAACATACGCAGACATTTTCCACACAGTGTGTGGAAAATCTTTGATAATGTATCTTGACTGGTCTCATTTTCGCATTCTTCTTCAGGAAGAAAATAAAGATGCCCGCGACTGGTATGCACAGGAATCTGTAAATGAAAGCTGGAGTGTCCGTACTTTGCAACGGAACATTTCTTCTCAATACTATTACAGAATGCTCAAATCTCCAAAAAAAGATTTGGTTCGTGCAGAAATGAAACAACTTACGGCAGATTATCAGACACAAAAAGAAGAATTTGTAAAAGATCCTGTAATTCTGGAGTTCTTGGGATTCAGAGAAAATGAAACCCTTTTGGAATCAACATTGGAAAACAGCCTTATAAGCAATCTGCAAAAGTTTTTGATGGAACTTGGAAAAGGCTATGCTTTTGTTGGCCGACAGATGCACATTCACACAGAAAAAAAAGACTATTATATAGATCTTGTTTTTTACAATTTTATCCTAAAATGCTTTGTACTTATTGATTTGAAAACTGAAACTATTACACACCAGGATGTTGGGCAAATGGATATGTACGTGCGGATGTTTGATGAACTTAAGCGTAGTGAAGGCGACAATCCTACATTAGGAATTCTTTTGTGTGCTGACACAGATGCAGACATTGCAAAATATTCAGTTTTAAAAGGGAACGAACAGCTTTTTGCTACAAAATACAAATTTTGTCTGCCAACAGAAGAACAGCTCCGCAAAGAAATTGAAAGTCAGAAAAATCAGTATTATCTTGCACACCCTAAAAAAGACGAGGCAACAAAATGACAGCACAAGATTTAAAAAACAGTATTCTCCAGCTTGCTGTAGAGGGAAAACTATTAAAGGGGGGAAGTCTCCCCCTCGCTACAGCCGGCACGCCGTCTTCCGCTACCCCCTCTGCGGGGACACCCCGCAACGCCCCGTCAGACCCAAAAACCGGCGCAGAACTTCTGGAACAGATTAAAGCCGAAAAAGCCAGGTTGATTGCAGAAGGAAAGATTAAGAAGGACACGACCAAAGCAGGTGCGTCTGGTCGTGCGCTTGAACCAATTACAGAAGATGAAAAGCCTTTTGATATTCCGGAGAATTGGTGTTGGTGCAGATTGGGGGAAGTAATTGTAAATGTTCAATATGGAACCGCAAGTAAATCGAAATTGAAAGGTAAAATCCCTGTTCTCCGAATGGGGAATATTCAAAAAGGTAAAATAATCTACGAAAACTTAGTTTATACAGATGATGATTCTGAAATTGAGAAATATAAACTCGAATATAATGACCTTCTTTTTAATAGAACTAATAGTAAGGAACATGTTGGAAAAACGGCAATTTATAAGTGTGAACAACAAGCCATTTATGCAGGATATTTGGTAAGATTGACTCCAGTATTAGTTGATGCTGATTTCGTAAATTTTGTAATGCAGTCAAAATATTATTGGAACTATTGTCAAACTGTTCGTTCAGATGCTATTCAACAATCGAATATAAATGCTGAAAAATTAAAGAGATTTATTCTTCCTCTCCCGCCACTTGCAGAACAGAAAGCCATTGTTGCAAAAATTGAAGAACTTTTGCCGTATATTCAAAAATACGATGTTGCCCATACAAAACTCGAAGAGTTCAATAAAAAGTTCCCAGTTGAAATGCAAAAATCCATTTTACAACAAGCCATAATGGGAAAATTGACAGAAGACTGGAGAAATGAACAGGCGAGATTGGCAAAGACAAACTCGGCAGTCCAGCTTGATGACCGTAGCAGCGCAAAAGATTTGCTCGAAAAAATAAAAGCCCAAAAAGCCAGGTTGATTGCAGAAGGAAAAATCAAAAAGGACACGACCAAAGCAGGTGCGTCTGGTCGTGCACTTGCAGAAATTACAGAAGATGAAATTCCGTTTGATATTCCGGAAAGTTGGTGTTGGTGCAGATTGGGGGAACTTGTTACTAATCGTTCAGGACTTGGATACAAAAAAGAGAATCTTGATGTAAAAACTAAAGATATGATTCGTGTGCTTCGTGGCGGAAATATCTTTGAGCTAAAATATCATCAGAAAGTAGATGATATATTCATTGATAGAAGTTTTGTAAAAGAAGAATTGCTTTTAAAAAGAAATACTCTTGTAACTCCTGCTGTAACAAGTCTAGAACATATTGGAAAAATGGGTCGAATTGAAGATGATTATTCAGATATGGTAGTGGGTGGTTTTGTTTTAATGATAGAACCTTTTCTAAATGAAGATGATTTTTCAAAATATCTTCTTTATTGTTTAAGTTCCCCATGGCATCGTGATTATTGTAAAGGAATTACTCATAAATCTGGACAAGCATTCTACAATCTTTCGAGAGAAAAATTAATGAAAGCAGTTATTCCCCTTCCGCCGCTTGCAGAACAAAAAGTCATTGTAGCAAAAATAGAAGAACTTCTTCCTTTATGTAAAAAGCTGGTGAAATAAGGTTATGAGTATTAAATATAACGCAATATTGCAAGACTGTTTTAATAAATATGAAATTTCTAAAGCTCAAGAAAATTGTGATTTAGATTTTGATTGTGATATTCAGTGCCTTTCTGATATGTTTCACGAAAATAAAACACGAAAATACGAATGTTCGACAATCACTTATATGTATGCATTAAGATTTATTAATAGATACGCGTCTATAAAAGTCAAATAAAAATGCACAAAAGTTGCGGAATAAAAATGTACAATTACTCGGCTAAAGCAACACAGTCTTTCAGTCTGTAAGAATTTCCTGTAACAGATAATAATGAGTTCCCTTTTTACATTATATTGTACTTTACTTTTGAATCAACTTGCCATATAATGTTGAATTGAAAGTAAAGTGGAACTTAATAAAGAGATTTTAGCGACCTTGCAGGCCGGAAACAACATTATTTCCTCAAAACAAGTTCAGGAACTGGGCTTTTCAAAAAACCTTCTTTCGATTTATGTAAGAGAAGGTCTTTTAGTTCGCATAAGACAGGGATTTTATACTTTGCCGGATTCAATTGAAGACGATATGTATACGCTCTCTCTTAGTTCTCCAAAAATTGTTTTTTCACATCAGAGCGCCCTTTACCTGAACGGAATTTCAGACAGAACTCCTTTTGAACACATTATCACTATGCCTTCTGACACACGTATCCCGTCATCTCTAAAAGGTAAATGCATCTGCCACTATGTAAAGCCAGAATTATACAATTTTGGACTTGAACAGAGAAAGACAATTTTTGGAAATACTGTGAATTGCTACAATTCAGAAAGAACAATCTGTGACCTTGTAAGAAGCCGTTCTAAAATTGATGAAGAAACCTTTCTTGCCGGAATTAAGAATTATGCTCAAAGCAAAAATAAAGATTTGAGACTTTTAGGCTATTATGCAGATAAATTTCATGTACTTCCCAAAGTGAGGGATTTTTTAGGGGTGCTGGTATGAACAGAACAAAAGAAGGCATGAGTCTTAAAGCAAAAATCAACAACTACGCAAAGGCAAATAATATTCCAACCCAGACTGTTTTACAAAACTTTATGTTTGAACACTTTCTTGAACGACTTTCAAAATCAGATTACAAGGACATGTTCATTATTAAAGGCGGTATGCTTGTTTCAAACCTTGTAGGTCTTGCAACTCGTTCTACAATGGACTTGGACGTAACTCTCAAAAATCTTTCTCTTGATGAAGCAACAATCTTAAACGCAGTAAATAAAATCAGCACAATTAATATTAATGATGATATTGAATTTTCTGACTTTAAATTTGATCCAATCCGGCCTGATGATGAATACGGTGGTTTCAGAGTAAGATTCAATGCAAAATATTTTTCCATAGTAACTCCATTATCTATTGATATTTCAACAGGAGACAAGATTACTCCAAAACCCCTTGAATATGAATTTTCATCAATTTTTGAATCTAAAAAGTATGGACACATTTTGTAAATTTGTTCTTTTGGTGAAATAAATCTTTTCTTTTACTGCGCTTCCTGTTCTGCTTTTGCTGCTGTTTTGCGGAGTGCGTCTTCGTATCCGGTAAGGGCTGCAAATGGTAAAAACTGCGCGGCTCTTTGTGAGTCAGAAAGCGGTGGGTGAACTGAAGAAACATGGTGCGGCAGATTTATTATATCATCATAATTTTTTTCGCTTTGAATTATCATGCTTTGTGTCCTCCAATCTGATTGTTTCGTTCACGCGCTGTAGCTCCTTCAATATAATCAACGCCTTTAAGAATTGCATTTTTTCCGTATTTTTCTTTTATGTTCAATGCCATTTTCTGAAGGGCAAGACTTTTTTTCTCGCGTACTTTTTTTTGCTCTTCAATCTTTTTATTTTCTTCCTGATCGCCGAATAAATCAAGTTCAGGATTTTTTGGATTCGCTTTGATTTCTTTTTGCGCGTCTTCTTCTGTTAAAACACGGCCTGCTGTAATATTCAGCCTTCGAATTAATAAATTAGTATCTGTAATACTGTCAAACAACTTCAAAGTTGCATTGACAATTACATTTGCGCTTGCATACCAACCGTCAAGATTAATTCTTCCTGCAACAGGTTTTGGAATTTCTTTTCCGTAATAATTTTTTACAACTTCGCCGGAATATTTTGAACTTATTTTTTCATCCACGAGGTTTTCAATATCATAACCGACTGTCACCACAATCTGATTTGTAACAAGTCCTTTTGCAGTTAAATCAAGACAAAGCTGGTCGGCCATTTCCATAACAACAATGCGCGCTTTTTCATTTGTATATGCACACGTCAAAACCTGTCCCGAACCAAGACTTGAGTTTTTACTTTTATATGCCTTTACATGCGCAATCGTACACGGCTCCCAACCCCAAGCGTGGTCAATTAGAAGTTCGGCATTAATGCCAAAAGTTTTGTACAGTATTTCTTCATTTTTAACGGACTGACGCGCAATATCGCCCATCGTATAAAGTCCAATCCGGCTGAGTCTTGCTTCTGTTCCCCGTCCAATCCGCCAGAAATCTGTAAGCGGTTTGTGATTCCAAAGTTTTTTGCGGAATGTCATTTCGTCAAGTTCTGCAATGCGCACTCCGTCTTTGTCTGCTGGAACATGTTTTGCTTCTATGTCCATCGCAATTTTTGCAAGATACATATTTGTTCCGATTCCGGCCGTTGCTGTAATTCCTGTCTCGGACAAAACATCGTGAATCATTTTTACAGCAAGTTCACGCGCCGTAAGTTTGTACGTATTCAGATATCCGGTTACATCCATAAAAACTTCATCAATCGAATAAACGTGAATGTCTTCTGGTGAAATATATTTTAAATAAATTCTGTAAATGTCCGTACTCTTTTTTATGTAGTGCGACATCTGCGGAGGCGCTGCAATATAAGAAAGTTCCAGATTGGGATTTTCATTCAGCTCATCAATATTTTCTGACTTTCCGTAAAATGAATCCAAAGGCGCTTTGTTTTTTCGATGCAAATTTATTTCTTTAACTTTTTGAACAACTTCAAAAAGCCTTGGTCGTCCCGGAATTCCGTAAGACTTAAGCGACGGCGAAACTGCAAGACAAATTGTTTTTTCTGTCCGCGAAACATCAGCCACAACAAGATTTGTCTTGAGCGGATCCAGTCCTCGTTCAATACATTCAACTGAAGCGTAAAAACTTTTGAGATCTATTGCAATGTAGGTTCGTGTGGTTGGTGTTGGCATTTGATTTATTTTTTTTACGTTTTAAGTGCAAGTTTTGTCTGACAATATTTTAATCACTACAAAAGAATAATATCAATTTTTCTAAATGTAAAGAATCTAGTATTGGAATTGATGAATTTTGCTTGAATTTTCATTCGGCAATTTGTATTATATAAGAGGATGTTTAATATGGCAATGTTACAAGTCCGTGATATGGACAACCGCTTATATGATACAATTCGCTACTCTGCAAAAAAAGCTAACAGATCAATCAGTCAACAGGTTATTACAATCCTTCAAGAATATTTTTCATCTCGCCAAATATTTTTTAAGTTCTTCAAGATAATCGTTTGCGGCTTTTGACAGAACAACATTCTTTTTTGTTATGTAGCCAATTTCCATTGCTTTGTCGGAATTTTCGCTGTCCATAAACGGAACAGCAACAAAATCATTTCCGTTCAACTCATTGCTTATAATTCCTGAACAAAGACAGTATGCGTTTACTCCGACCATCAGATTCAAATTTGTAGCCCTGTCAGTTGTCTTTATAACTTTGGGAAACTCGCGGTCAGCAAAAATTTCTTCTGTAAAATAGAGTGAACTCATTGCATTTTGGTCAAACATCAAAACTGGATATTCTTTTAATTCATCAAAAGTAATAAATTCTTTTTTTGCAAGAGGATGCTTTTTCCAAAGGTAAACATAAGTTTTGCAGAATACAAGCGAATTGAATTCAAGTTCATTTGATTTTAAAACTTTCAGAATATGCGAGCGGTTAAAATTACTCAAATTCAAAATGCCTATTTCACTACGCATATTTGCAACATCTTCAATTACAGTAAGAGTCCGCGTTTCGCTGATTGCAAATTCGTATTCAGCAGAAGAATTATTCTTTTTGTATTTGTTTACAAGATTAATAAAAGATTTTACACAGAAAGAAAAATGCTGGCAGCTTACCGCAAACTTCTCCTTGCGTTTTTTTGAAGGATCAAAATCGTCGAGCAAACTTTCATACTGCGCGTAAATCTGCCTTGCGTGCTGAACAAATTCTTTTCCTTCGTTTGTAAGACTTATTCCCTTGCTTGAACGGTTAAAGAGTTTTACATTGAATTCATTTTCGATATCTTTAATCGCAGTCGTAAGTGAAGGCTGCGAAACATACAAAATCTCTGCAGCTTTATTAAGTGAACCAATTTCAGAAACACCGATTACATATTTTAATTGCTGAAGTGTCATGAAAATATTATATAGTTTTCTTTGATGAATTTCAATAAATACTATACAAATGTTTTAAATTATTCCTACTAAAGATGCCACGTTTCATAAGCATTTTTCAAC
>ERZ1026894.1927-NODE-1927-length-11427-cov-5.523303_pt1 | contig 11427 bp, 3 predicted proteins | sample MGYA00380177_ERZ1026894 | MGnify/ENA primary metagenome ERZ1026894 (study PRJEB33269, sample SAMEA4719813) | human gut metagenome | biome: human-associated habitat; feature: organic feature; material: feces | place: Cameroon | collected 2013-10 ... | reverse complement strand
AGATTATATTTTACGCTTATTAAGTTTGACAGAATAGAATTTTATTTGATATATATAATACAATCTATAAAATATTTGCGCTCAAGCGCATACACACGCGCAATTATTGTACTGATGTAAACGGGGAGAGTCGACTATGAATTGCGAACAACATCTTTCACCTTGTCTTGAAATTAAAAATCTTACAAAACAGTACCACGGGGCGCAACTGCCCGCAGTGGACGATTTGAGTATTGTGTGCTACCCCGGAGAAATCGTCGGGCTTTTGGGACACAACGGCGCAGGAAAATCCACCACTCTGAAATGCATCACGGGTATTTTGCCGTATTCAAAAGGCGAAATCGTCATCAACGGATTCGATATCGCAAAAGAACCCGTCAAGGCGAAAAGGACTTTCGGATATGTCAGCGACAAGCACGACGTCTTTGTCAAACTCACGGGGCTGCAATATGTCGACTTTATGGCAAATGCATACGGAGTGAGCGTTGCCGACAGAAAAACTCGTCTTGAAGAATTGGAGAACGTTTTTCAACTCGGCGACAGAATTTTCGACACGATAAACGATTATTCCCACGGCATGCGCCAAAAAATCTGCATGATGGGCAGTCTTATCCACAACCCAAAACTTTGGATTATGGACGAACCTATGATAGGACTCGATCCCCTCACCTCGCAAAGAGTGAGCGATTTTATGAAGGAATACGCAAAACAGGGCAATTGTATTCTTTTTTCTTCACACAACATAAATTCCGTACAAAAACTTTGCGACAGAGCCGTAATAATTCAAAATGGCATAAAAACCGACGATTTTTATTTCGAACAATTCGAGTGCGAACATCCCGACGTCAATCTTGAAGAATATTTCCTTTCCCGCACCGCAAAAGGGCCGATAAAATGAAAAATTATGCTCTCCTTTTGAAAAAACAACTGCTTGACATATTCCCTGCCAAGCGTTCAAAAAAGCGTTTGCCCGATCTTACGAGTGCGATTTTGATGTTGTTGCTTGTCGTTGCGATGGTGGCGATATTCGTTTTTGTATTCACACGGTTCATATCGACATACACCCAGATAAAAATCAACCGCGTTCCCGACATCGCCGCAAGACAATATGAAATCATGTCCATGGGATATTTCGTGCTTGTGGTCGCTTTTGTGTTGAGCGGAATAAACTCGTTGTGCCACGCCCTTTTTGAAAACAGCGACTTATCCATTCTCATCTCGATGCCCTTTTCGGGCAGTGAAATATTCCTTTCGAAACTCACCGCGGTATATTTGAAACAAGCGGCGTTGGCACTCGTTTGCGTGACGACGCTCAATTTCACCTTCCTTTGCACGACAAACACTCTCAACGCATACAACGGAATTATGACGTTTGTCGTCGCATTGCTCCTGCCGATAATTCCTTTGGGTATTGCATCGATAGCCGTGCTTCCCTACTACTATCTCAAACGCCTCGCAAACTCGCATTATATCTTTATCTTTATAGTGATGACCGCAGGTATGGCTCTTTTCTGCTGGTTATACTCCTTTTTGTTCGGATTTGCGCAGGATTTGATTTCGAGCGGAAAAATCACTTCTCTTTTCGGCGACAAAACGATGAGGTTTATCCTCTCGTTTACAAAATACAACTATCCCGCAAATTTGTTTGCAAGCGTAATGCTCGCAAGAGATTTGGGCAAAAATCTCGGGATTCTGGCTGCGCTTATCGTGGCATTTGCGGCAATCTGTCTCGCTGTGATACGCGCGATATTCATAAGGGTTTCGCACTCGGGGTTTTCCATACACGTACCTCATACGCACACCCGCAAAGTGCGCTTTGTCGACAACTCCCGATTCGGCTCTCTGCTTGCCAAAGAGTTTTTGCTCGTTATGCGCACGCCGAATTACGCTTATATGTATTTCACCACGGCGGCGGTTATGCCCGTTATGGCATATTATTCGGCAAACATTGCGGTGAGCATGCTCACGGGGCTTGTCGGAAAAACGGACGTGAGTTTTGAAATATGCACGTTTATCGTGATTTTATATTCGACTCTCACCAACACTTTCTGCTCGACCAACATCTCGCGCGACGGATATATGTCGATGACGCAAAAGATTCTTCCTTTCTCGCCGTCGTACATTCTCGGTGCGAAAATTACGTTCTGCTCCATCGTTGCGGAAACGAGCGTACTCGTCTGCTGCGTCGTTTTTGCGGCGACGGGACTTGAAAAAGGCGGCGAAGTTGCAGCAACTTTCGTTGCCGGTTCGCTATACGCACTGGCTCAAATAGTTTTTGCGACAAGGCTGGATCTCGACCACCCTCACTTTGCAAAAAGCGATGACGGCGAAATCAAGGAATCCAACTCAACCGTTTCGTCGATAATCGCAATCGGTCTGGCGGCAAGTTTTGCGATAGGTCTTTCCTTGCTGGCGTCGTTCTTTGTGCCTCTTCTCAACGGCGGCGCGACCTCGCCCTTGCCGAAATGGGCGGACTATATCATTGCAATAGGCTTGCCTCTCGCTTTGCTCGGCGGCGCGCTGGGATATTTCTTTGCGCACCTTAGAAAAGCATACGCAAATCTGGATTTGGAGGACTGATATGAAAAAGATAGTTACGGCACTCATCATCGTTCTTCCTTTTGTTTTTCTGATTGCGCTGTTTGCCATAACGTCGGTTGCGAGCGTTTCCGCAGACATCCCCGCAAACGGACTTGTCATAAACAACAAGGGCGTCGGCGTATTCTCTTTCGACCTTGCAAACTATCAACACAGAATGTACGAAAAAGATCTCGGCGTCGAAGTGTTGCCGTATATGGCAAAAAACAAAAAATATTCTCTCAAAGTCACGGATGCAAATACCGGCGAGAAAAGCGACATCGTCACTCTTGAAAACGACGGCTCGTTTGCGCTTCACGACGTCGGTGTGGCAAAACTCACTTTTACAAGCGATGACGGCGGATACAGCGACAACGTTGTATTCAACGTCGGTTCGAGCGGTGTTTTGTCGTATGAGCCTACTCTTACGGACGCCGCAGGCAACTCGGTTGCGCTTTCCGTCGGCGACGACACGGATTTTAAGGCAAACATCGTTGCCGGCTCATATGTTTTGTCCGGCGACTATTATCCCGCAACGGCAACAAACGTGCGCGCGACATATAAATCCGACAACGGCGACGCAATCCGCATCAACGCGGTCAACGGAAAAATCGACGCATACTTCGAAACCGACGGCGTTGTTTCCGTTCTTATAAAAGACGCTTTCGGCAACGACGTCGAAAAAACAGTCCGTCTCGGAGTTTCCCGCTCCGCGGATATAATGATAAACGGGCAAAAGGCCTCTTCCGACAGGAACGACACCGCCTTGATAACCGCACCGTTGGGTACGTCGAAATTTACTCTGTTTGTGGACTGCAAAGACATTGCGGACAACGACATTCTGATTTCGGGGGCAAAACCCGCCGAATACAGCGTGCGGAAACTGGACTCCGTGAGCAACAGCGCATATGCTGTCGACATCGCTTTTGACGAGCCCGCAACTTCTCCCGTAGAAGGTTTGCTCTATTCGATAAGAATAAACGGCGACACGTCGTCGACTTGTTATTTCAAACTGTCGTTTGCCGATTACGCTTTCAAAGTACATTCGTTCGGCAACGCAGACGGCAACGCCGATCTCGTACTTCTCGACGAGATGAACACTCGATTTGCCGTATCGTCCGATCCCGACGACAATTTGAATTATACGTGGCGCACCGACGACGACAGTATTGCTCAAATCGGCGAACATTCGGGCAAATATTGCTTTATTCAAGCCGTTGCGTGCGGAAAAACAAAACTTCATATCGATTGGCAAAAGATTGAAAACGGCGCAGTGAAAGCAAGCGGAACGATAACGAGAAATCTTATCGTAACCAAATCCTACACTTCTCTTATCTTCAACGAAACCGCCGCCTCTCACGGACTCGGCAAACTTGCAATTGCGAATCAAAAATTCGAAAGCGGAAATATTGTCGGCTATGAATATATCACAAAACTTTTCAACAACGTGTTGGGGAAAGGTCAATCGCAAGAAGAAATATCCTATCCTTTTGAAAACATAGTTTTCAAATCGTCAAACGACTCGGTGCTTTCGGTGGATACGACAACAAACGGCGTGAAGTTTATAGTCAAAAACACCGGCGAAGTTACCGTGACGGCAGAGTGGATTTACGGCGAAAGATTCGGCGTGAAATCGGCTTCGTTTGCGCTCAACGCCGTGAACGGCGTATATGTGAGCAGTTATGACGAACTGAAAAAAGCAACTGCCCTGAAAAAACAAATCGTTCTTCAAAACGATATATACCTCGGCGAAAAACTCACCGACGAACAAGGAAATCCGCTCTATTCCGAGACGGAAACAACAAAAAAACTCCTCTCCTTTGTCAAGACGATAAAGACGACGAGCGATTATAAATATTACACTAATCTCGGTCAGGAACAGCCCGACGTGTATGTGGGATTCGAGTTTGAAAACGATGTTTTCGGCAACGGACATTTTATAAGCGCGGAGTATATCACAAACATGAGGGGTGCGCTCACCGACACAGTGCCGTCGTATGCGCTATTCAAAGGTCCTCTCAACTTTGTGGCGGCAAGCACGGGCGGAATCGATTTTGCATCCGTCAAGGCGCAAGACAACATATCCTTCCTCGTGCGCAAAAACGGTATCGTTCTCAACAACGTGACGCTTGCAGGGTGCGACGACTCCTCCCTTTATGTCAGTGACGAAGACGGCAACAGCAAGCTCGAACTCACTTTGCTCAACGAAAAAGGCACTACTCTGGAAATTATGTGCGACGCCACGGTGCGCAACTGCCGCATTAAAAACGGACGCACCGTCGCAAGAGTTTTCGGAAGAAGCTCGATAGATTCGGCAAGCGTCGTAAACGCACAACGCGAGCGTATAAATGTGACGCTTGACGGTTGCAGACTGCACACCGCAAGAGAATTTATCCTCAAAGTCGGCACAAACAGATTTTTGAGAGGCAATGCCGACAACCTTGCGCCCTCCCTTGTCGACGCAAACGGCAACGAATATAAAAAACACAACTCTTCCGCTTGCGACGAATATGCAAAAGACAAATATTTTATGGACAACTACGTCCTCACCGACGTCACGCTCAAAGACAGCGTTTTGTCCACAAGCGGTCTGTTCTCGGTGGGTATTGAAAGTCACTTTTCGGGCGGAATGCTGGACAAGCCGTTTATGGGTATGTCTTATCTGAACGGTTGGGACGGACTTGCGGCAACGAGCTATCCCGCGATTTTGCGCCTTGTGGGCGACGTGATTCTTGACGACTGGAAAGAGCTTGCTCGGGTTGACAGCTCCACCCTTATCGAAACAAATCTCAACTCCGAACAACAGGGCTTCGGCTGGCTTAAACTCAACATCTCGGAAATGCTGAAAGCGGTCTGCAAAACCGACGGATATGAAAATATCATCTCCAATCTTGCCGGCAAAGAGTATGTGCATGGCGGAATCGCGCTCTACGGCGGCGGCAAAAACTACTCGATTATCGACACGAGCAAATACACCTTTGAGAGAATGAATCAATATCTTGTCAATATCGGCATCCTTAAAGACTCGACCGACTCGGCACTCAGTATGCAGGGACAAACGTTGCCATACGCGGCAGGAGAGGAGAACTTCCGCTTCTATATGTTTGATTCGACAAGCAAATTCAATGCGGCAAGCAACCACTATCGATAAAACGAAAAATACGAAACGGTAAGCATTTATATAGGAATCAACAAAAAGACAACTTGTCGGCAACATGCTCGTTTGCATGCCGATACGATTGCAAAGTATAAGATAGGATTGCTTTGCAAGCGAGGATACTCAAAACCTATTCTTTGGGGAAAGAGGAGGTAAGGATGAACAAAAAAACAAGAATAACCGCTGTTTTGTTGGCAGTGGTGATTGCGCTGATATGCGCAAGCGTATTTGTGGCGTGCAACAAGGACGCCCAGACGCAAGGCGCGAGAGTCGCAGTTAGATTCGACGCAAACGACGGAAGTGAGATAAAAGCCCAATCTGTCGATCCCGACAACATCACCTATGTCCCGAATGCGCGCGTCGGCTATGACTTTGTGTGCTGGACAATGGACAAGGACGGCAAAGAGCCTCTCGATTCGTCAAAAATAAAGCTCGGGACAACTCTTTATGCGCAATGGAAAATCAAGACGTTTACCGTCAATTTCTACTGCGGCGAGGATATCGTCAAAATCGCAACTGTGGAATACGGACAGGCGGCAACCGCTCCGACAGATGAAGAAATTGCACAATTGCTTAAAGAAGACGAAACGTTTGAGGGTTGGAACGCCGATTTTTCCAACGTAACGAGCAACCTCTCTGTCTATGCAAATATCAAAAAGGCGGAAAAGAAATACACCGTCAATTTTGTCGTTGGCAAGGCAACCATAAAATCAATAACGGGAACGGCGGGCAACACAATCGTTCTGCCGAGTCAATCGGAAATAGCGGAAAAAATCCCCGCAGGTTTTGTCTTTGAAAAATGGGTTGACGAACAAGACAACGAAATCGCAAGCGACGCAAAAATTGCACGCGATGTCACCTACACCGCAAAGTTTGCTCTCGCAACGCCTACCGCCTCTATGATCACCGTGCTTTATCCGCAAGGTAAAACCGCATTCGTTTACGGCGATACGTGCAGCGCAAGCATAGAAAAAGAAACCGCTCCCGACGGCGTCACCTACACGTACGAGTGGTTTGACGCAAAAGGCGACAAACTCGATTCGCAAGACGGCACGCTTTGCAGCATTGACAATCTGAATGTCGGCGAGGTGAGAATTGCAAGCAAAGTCACCGCATCGGCGGACGGATACACCTCTGTTTCTGCAACAAGCCATGCAACAATAAAAGTCGAAAAGGCAACTTTAACTGTCACAATCGATGAGATAAACATCGTTTACGGTCAGGATTTGCCGACATGCGCACTTCGTTTCGACGGGTTTAAGTACTTAGACGACGAGAGCGTTGTGGACAAAACCGAGCTTGTTGTTTCAACTTCTTATCAAAAAGGTTCGGATGTGGGCACATACGCGCTTTCGATAAGCGGACTTAAAGCAAGCAATTATAGTTTTGTCGGGGCGGGAGAAAACGGTGCAATCGCGACTTCTGTCATAGTAGGCAAAAGAGCTTTGTCATTAAAAGACGGCTTTGCGCTTGAAAAGTCATATGACGGCTCGCCCTACTCAAAGACGCTCGTAAGCGCGGACTTTGCCGAACTTGCAAGCGGCGACGAGGCAACTCTTGTCGTATCGACAAGAACCAGCAGCGTCGGGACATATCCCGATGCGGATTCCGTTTTGGATGCGGATCTCACAATTGTAAATAAAGACGGCAAAGTCGTAACTAACAACTATGCTTTTGAAAACAATCTTACGGTTACTATCAACCCCGCGACGATAAAGTACACGCCCCCGCAAGACACATCCTTCACTTTTGACGGCAAAGAACACCGAGTCGACATCGTACAGACCGAAACGGAAGGTTGCGACGTTTCTTATAGATACAATCTCAACGACGCACGCGCCGCTTCTCTTTCCGCAATCAGAAATGCAGGCGTTTACACTGTGTACTACACGATAAGCCGCCAAAACTATACGAGTGTGGAAGGCTCTTTCACCGTGACGGTGAAAAAGGCAAACGCAACGATAACGGCAACACCGCAAAGCACGATATACGGACAAGCGTTTTTGCTCGACCAATCGGCTTATACCGCAACGGACTTGTTTGGAGAAACGATAAACGTTACTCTTTCTTGCACTTATGCTGTCGGCTCTGCCGCCAAAGACTACGAGATTGTCTTAACCGCCGATGAGAACGACAATATCAAAATAACCTGCGAAAAGGGCATTCTTTCGGTCGGCAAGGCAAATCTCGTTGCGAAAATCAACGAAAAAACCATCACATACGGTGGCGATTTTACTCCCGATTCCGACATAGTTACGGTCAGCGAAGGCTTGTATAGCGGCGATAGCCTCGCCGATTTGCTCGCGCTTGAAACCACGTACCGAAAAGGAAACGGCGCCGACACCTATAAAGGCGCAATCACCGCAACTCTCAAAGAGAGTGCAAGCGCAAATTACACTTTGTCCTGCACACCGGGCGATCTGGTGGTCGACAAAAAGCAAGTGTCTTTGATTATAGACGGAAAGACTGTCACATACGGCGATCCCGCACCCGAATACACTGCATCGATTGAGGGATTGTTTGGCGACGACACAATCGAGTACACTCTCAGCTCGTATTATAAAGTCGGCGACGGCATCGGAAGATATTATATCTCGGCAGACGTTCCCGAAATGTCCGAAACAAAGCAAAACGGCAACTATTATATCAATGTAAATTCCGACAGCGCTTATGTCGAAGTCACCCAAAAACACATCGCTGTGACCTTCGACAACTGCTCCGTCACATACGGCGATCCCGCTCCGACACTCGGCTATACAACGGATAAGGATTTTGTGGGCGACGATATCCCGACAATTCGAATAGAAACAACTTATACGCAAGGCGCAAAGGTCGGCAGTTACAAAATCAAGTTGAGAAGTTGCGGGGACAACGGAAACTATAAGTTTGAATATATTGACGGCACGCTTACCGTTGGCAAGCGTAAAATCGCAATCGAGTACGAGAATCACAACTTTGCCTACAACGGCGGAGAAAAAGCGAGTTTCTCTGTTGCGGATTGTGTGAAAGGCGCATTTGACGGTGACGTTTTCGGCGGAACTTTGCAAACGGCAAGCGGCGAAATCGGCACATATACGGCAAGCGGCGACCTTGGCAATCAATTTGTATTTACCTCCGCCCTTACAATCACAAACAAGGCAGGAGAAAACGTTGCGGACTGCTATACCGTTGCATACGATTTGAGCGTTGAAATCAAACAAATCACGATACAACACACCGTGCATAATCTCATAAATCAGGTTTACGACGGCGAGGCGCACACGGTGTTCGTTGAAGTCGAGGAAGGCACAAACGTCGTTTATGTCGTGAACGGACAGGAGCAAACAACCAAACCGTCCTTTGTCGATGCGGGCGAATACTCCGTGACTTTCAGATTGACAAAAGACGGCTCAACGCCGTACGAGGGCAACTTCACCGCAAAAATCGAAAAGAAGCAAGCAACCGCAACCGCCCAAAATCAAACGGCGATTTTCGGTGACGACTTCACCTTCGACACAAACGCATACACTCTTGACGGCGTGCTTGAAAAGGATATGAGCGACGTCGTCGTTACGCTTGCATGCGACTATAAAGTAGGCAACGACAAAGGTTCATATCCCGTCACGGTTAAGGCAACGCACAAAAACTATGATTTCACAAGCGTAAACGGCACTCTTACCGTCGGCGCAAAGAACATTGTCCTCGACGAAAAAACCTACCGCGTGACTTATGGCGACGACGCACCCGAACTTGTCGGATTTACTTCACAATCGGTTTCCGTTGCGCTTGATTTTGTCACGCTTTCGACAACATACGTCAAAGGAAACTTCGGTGTATACAACGTGACGGCAACGTCGTCGAACGCAAACTACACCGTCGATTCAAGCGCGCTCAAACTTGTTGTCGACAAGAAAAATCTTTCCCTCTCATTCGATACAACCTCGCTTACGACAACCTATGGCGAGCAAATCGACGTCGCCTACATCGCAAACGGACTTCTTGCAAAAGACAAGAGCAGCGTAGCTATTCAGTACAACAACGGCGACACTTGGAGCAATGTTCCCGAAATACTCGGCGCAGGCGCATACGATGTGCGCATCACCCTTGCAAGCAGCATAGCCGACAGATACGAGATTTCCGCAGATTCTGTACAAAACGGCACTTTATCGGTTCAAAAAGCACTGCTTAACATCGGCATTGACGCAAACTCACTGTCTGTCGTGTTTGGTGAGGACGCAGCTTTCGTCCCCGTTTACTCCGGTTTTGTCAACGATGAAGATTCAAGCGTTTTGCAAGGCACGCTTGCGTTTGCATGCGACTATACAACTCAAAAACATGCGGGCGTATTTGCCGTCACAATGAGCGGACTTTCGTCGGACAACTATGACATCGCATACGCAACGGACGCAAAACTCAATGTCGCAAAGGCTTCCGTCACAATCACGGCAAAACCGCAAAACACCGTATACGGACAAGCGTTTTCGCTCGATACGAAAGCCTTTGAAATCTCGCATGCGGAGGGATTGAACGGATACGCAACCGCCGCAATCGGCAGCATTGACGTGTCGCTTTCTTGCGATTATACCGTTGGCGACAATGCCGCAACCTACGAGATCGTTTTGAGTGCTACTCACGATGATTTTGCAATCACGCCCATAAACGGAACCCTCACGGTTGAAAAAGCAAACTACACTGCAGAGTATGTCAATGCCGAGATTGCAAAAATAGACCTCAAGGGTACTTACACCCCCGGCATGCACCTCGAAGCATACGCTCTGCCCGCAGGCTTTGCCTGGTCAAGCCCGACCATCACTCCGACTTGCGACAATACGGCAGGATACGATGTGACGTTCTGTGCGGACAAAAACAACTACAACGTTTTCAAGGGCGCAAAAGTCAAAATTAAACTTGCAAAGGCAAGCCCCAATCTCCGCCTGGACGGCACGCTCGAATACGACTGGACGGGCAATGCAATCGACTATGTTGCAGACACCAGGGCAAAACTGAAATCAAACAACACCGACGACGGATTCTCTATCTCGGTGATTATCAAAGCACCGTCGGGCATGAGCGAAGTTAAGGACGGCGGCGTGTACACCCTCACCGCAACAATCTCGGAAACGACCAACTACATCGCTCAAAGCCTCGACGTCACACTCAAAGTGAAAGCGGCAACCGTCGGCAGCGTCAACTACACCGTTGAAGACGCAGTTGCGCAAGGCGGCACGGCAACCTTGTTCGGAAACGCTTTTATCGCCAACGACCTTACAATTCCGAGCGGCACAACTTTGATTTTGCCGAGTGCTCCCAACGGCTACAATCCGCCTAAAAAGTTTACGTTTAACGACGGACTGGAAGTATACGATGTCAGCAACACTATCGGCTCTCCCACATATGCCCTTCACATTCTCACACAAGGTCTTATAAACAAAAAGTCTGAGCCTTATATGGTCACCAGACATGGAAAAAAGGGCACTGTGGAAAATGAGTACATTCGTTGTACATTAACAATAATTAAAAATATCAACGTAACGGTAAGTGGCAATATACTCATTCAAGGTCTTCTCGGCACTAGCGGCGGAGCTTTAGAAGGTCATACTTCCGCTTGGCACAGTCAAATTGTTAATAATGGCAAAATGATTTTTACGAGCGGTGCGAATCTTGCTGTCTCTTATACACATCTCCGAGCCCACGAGACCAGAGAGGATCTCGTA
>ERZ1026894.1910-NODE-1910-length-11523-cov-18.179717_pt1 | contig 11523 bp, 10 predicted proteins | sample MGYA00380177_ERZ1026894 | MGnify/ENA primary metagenome ERZ1026894 (study PRJEB33269, sample SAMEA4719813) | human gut metagenome | biome: human-associated habitat; feature: organic feature; material: feces | place: Cameroon | collected 2013-10 ... | reverse complement strand
GACATTCAGAACCACAATCTGACGCTCTAACCAACTGAACTACGTCCACCATTTTTTAAGCGAGTGCAAAGGTACGGAAAAAATTTGGTTCCACCAAATATTTCCGTACTTTTTTACATTTTTTTTATTTTGCAGGGCTGTTTGGTACTACAGGAGCTGCCTTTTCTGCTGCAGGTGCTGCTTTCTCTGCACCGGCTGCTGCTGGAGTTGCCTTCTGAGCACCGGCTGCTGCATCCTTGCTGGCACCTGGCATAGCAGGAAGAGCGGTCTGCTCCTGGGTAGCACCCTCCATTACGCTGCTCTCGCCCACAGCCTGTGGAGCTACGTAAGCGCAAGCTACGCTGATTACTACCATCAGACCGGCAAGGGTCCATGTAATCTTTTCTACTACATCGGTGGTCTTGCGAACACCCATGATAGAGTTGGTTGAAGAGAAGTTAGATGCCAATCCACCTCCCTTTGACTCCTGGATCAGAACGATGAGTACCATCAAGATGGATACCAGGACGATCAATACTACAAATAATGTGTAAATCATTTTTTTAAAACTAGTTTTATTATTATTATTTATTTTCTTTTCTTCTCGTTAAGCATCAGTTTTTCGAGGAAGCGGAGCTGATCTATATAGAACGCACTCTTCTGTGGATGCTGCTTGTACAGGCGGTCGATAATCTGATAGGCTCGCTCGTACTTGCCCTGCTTGATGTAGATTCGGGCAAGGGTCTCCGTAAAGATACCACCGTTTTCTGAGGCAGCTTGGGCTTCGGAAGAATCTGCTTCTGCAGTTTCCTTCTTCTCTTCCTTTTCTTCCTTCTTCTCCATTACCTCGCTCTCCTGATCCTCCTCCTCCTTATCCTTGTGGAGTTTGAATCCGCCTTCTTCTATGAAGTCGTCGATGAGGGCGATGGTTCTTGATGGCTGCTCGTGCTCGGTTTCCGTCTCCGTCTCCATCAGATAGGCCACATAGTCAACGGCGGCATCGGCTGGCGTTGGCTTGCGCTTCTCTTCCGGTTCCTTCTCCCTTTCCTCTGCTTCGGTTGGGATGGAGTGGAGGAAGTGGTCGATGAGACTGCTGGTGCGGTCGCTCTTCGGCTTGCCTTCCACAGCTTCGTGGCGGTTTGAGTTCTGGCTCTTGAGCTGATAGTGGGCTGCCTCTACCATCTGGAAGATGACCTTGCGGTCGGAGATGTAGATGGCGGCACGCCGCAGTTCCTCGTCGAAGTTCGGGTCGTGGAGCAGGTACAGGTTCTGCAACATCAGAAGGCGAGCCGTCTGATAGTACGGATAGAGGGCCAGGAGGGCGCGCAAATCATAGAGCGTCTCCCGGTTCATTTCCTCAGGATGTTGTATCAATCTGTTTAGTTCCACGATATTATTAACTTTAAACTATAAACTATTAACTCGAAATTCTACTACCAGTTTGCCACTGTGGCGTTGAAAATCTGGTCAACCAGGTCTTTTACCATCTGCGTTACCAACTCTTCCTGCACAGAGGCGAGGCTCTGGGTGGTATCGTAGGTCTTGGCAGAGGTGAACTGGCGCTCGAAATCCTCGTTGTGGTTCTTGGTGTTGGTGAAGCGTACGTTCACCGTGATGCTCAGCTCGGTCTGGGCTGAATATCCCTCGGCACTCACCGACTTGTTGCGCTGTGAGTATTGGGTAATCTCGCCCTCTATCTTCAGGTCGCCATTGCGGCTCACCTGGCGGAGCTGGGTGTTGCTGGCAAACTTATCCTTCAGTTCGTTGTTGAACATCGGACCCATCGGACCCCATACATAGGAGCTGCGGATAGGGAAGTCGGCCAACTGGATGGTCTTGGTCTTGGTGTAGTCGATGCTGGCACCATTGAACTTGTAGCTCACGGAGCAGGCTGCTGTGACACCCATCACCAGGACGATGCCTATTATATATATGTACGCGCGTAGATGCTTCATAAATTGTATTTTTTAATTCTTCTGTAGAGCGTTCTGTCGGAGATGCCCAGTTCTTCGGCCGCCTTCTTGCGGTTGCCATTGTTGCGTTCCAGGGCGCGCTCTATCATCTGTCGGCTCAGTTCATTGAGGTTGAGCGATTCGTTCTCGCTCTCATTCTCATTCTCCATGTCCTTGATTTCCTCTGCCTCGATATCCTCGGCATCCCGTCTTGGTTCGGCATAGATTCTGCCTTCCTGCAGATTGCCGAATTCGGAAGGGTAGTGGGGTTCAGACATTCCCGAAACCGATGGGGATGTGATTTCCGAAACCGATGCTGGCATTCCTGTAACTGATGGTACGCCTGAAACCGTGGCTGGAGGCATGCCTGAGATGTTTTTCGGATGGCTGAAGCCATTGGCTCCGCTGAGTCCCCGAGCTTCATCTAGCTGGTCGCGCAGCGATTTCATCTCTCTTCGCAGGTCGCTCACGTTGCCCCTGAGTTCGTAGAGAATCTTGTAGAGCATCTCCCGCTCGCTTTCGTAGCTATGCTGGTCGTTTCCGGCTTGCGGAATGGTGGCGAGCTGGGTAGTTTCCTCATCTCTTGGGATGAACTGCGAGAGGGTTTCGAGATTGATTTCCCTTTCCCGGCTCAGTACCGACATCTGTTCGGTGATGTTCTTGAGCTGTCGCACGTTGCCTGGCCACTTATATTTCAGCATGAGCGCCTTGGCATCCTCGGTGAGTGAAATCTTAGGCAATCGATATTTCTCAGCCATCTGCATTGCGAAGAGGCGGAAGAGCAGGAGAATGTCGTTGCCGCGTTCACGCAGCGGAGGCATCTGGATAGGGATGGTATTCAAGCGATAGTAGAGGTCTTCGCGGAATTTTCCCTCGCTCACAGCCTTGCGCATGTTCACGTTGGTGGCTGCCACGATTCTCACATCAGTCTTTCTGATTTCGGTACCGCCCACACGGATGTATTCACCCGTTTCGAGCACACGAAGCAGCCGGGCCTGCGTCTGTATCGGCAGTTCACCCACCTCGTCGAGGAAGATGGTACCCTTGTTGGCGATGCCGAAATATCCTTCGCTTTCGCCGATGGCTCCGGTGAAGGAACCTTTCTCATGACCGAAGAGTTCGCTGTCGATGGTACCCTCCGGGATACTGCCGCAGTTGATGGCGAAATATCTTTCGCGTCTTCTCGGTGAGTTATCGTGAATGACTCGTGGGATGATTTCCTTACCCACACCGCTCTCTCCGATGATAAGCACGGAAAGGTCGGTCGGTGCCACCTGCAGGGCGACATCGAGAGCACGGTTCAATCCGTCGCTATTTCCGACGATATTGTAGCGTTGTTTTATTTTCTGTAGTTCAGAATTATCCATTTAGCTGCCAAAATTACACATTTTTTTTGAATTAACTGCCTTTTTTGCCCAAAAAGTGGGTATAATAAGGTAGAAAATAGGCGAAAATGTGATATTTCGCCTATTCTCTACGTATTTCGAGCCTATTCTGCTGGTTGTGGAGCAGGCTGTTCTGCTGGCTTCTGAGGAGCTGGCTGCGCCTGCTTTTCGGCAGGATTAGGCTGCTGTGTCAACTTTTTATCAGTCTGCTGGGCAGGCTGTGGGGCGTTGTTGTTGGCGTTGTTGTTGGCATTGTTGTTGGCTTTACCATTGTTGCCACCATTGTTGTTGCCGTTGTTTCCCTTAGGGGTATTCTGCTCGTTGTTTCCCTTGGTGCCGTTCTGCTTGTTTCCGCCCTTTGGAGGGAATGGGGAAGGAACGTGCTTCTTTGGGATGGAGAAGCGAACCTTCTCGCTCTCGTCACGCTTCTCGTGGTAGAGCTTTGGCAGCGGGTTCTGGTAAGCCTCTTCGCTGGTTTCACGATGGCGGAAGGCATCGAGTGCCAGGAAGATGGCGTGGCGGAACGAGATGGCATCTGCCTCGTTGTAGCCTGCCATATAGTAGCATGGGGTGGTGTTGGCTGCTGTATGGATGATAGGGAGGCCGGCGGTATAGAGCACGCCATCCTCGTTGAAGAGGGAGTGGAATGGCACGGCTGCCTGGTCGTGGTACATCGCCATGACGCCATCGAACTCGTTGTAGTATCCGTTGCCGAAGAAATCGTCGGCTGGGTAAGGACCGAATGCCTGGATGCCCTTCTCGGCGAGTGCATCGATGGCTGGGATGATGATGTTGCGCTCCTCGGTGCCGCAGCTCTGTTCCTCGTTGATGCTTGGGTTGAGGGCGAGCACAGCGATGCGTGGGTTGGTGAGGAGGAAGTCGCGCTTCAGGGTGTGCCAGAGCAGGGTGGTTTTCTCCACGATGCTTTCCTGGGTGATTGACTTGGCCACCTGGGTGAGTGGTGTCTTGCCGGTGACGGAGGCAATGCGCAGGTCGTCGCCTACGAGCAGGCTCAGGGCATGGCTGCCGTCGCCCAGACAGGTTTCGATGTAGTCTTTGTGATCCACGAAGGTGTAGCCTTCAATCTTGATGTTCTGGCTGCTTACCGGGGCAGTGACGAGCACATCGTAGAGACCGTCGCGATAGTCGGTCATGGCACGGTCGAGTGCCTTGACTGCTGCTGCTCCTGATTCCGGAGTAGGCATACCCATATCCACCTTCACTTCCTCTTCTACGGCAGCGAGGAGGTTGATTCTTCCATCCTCAGCATCTTCAGCTTTCTGGATGATGGAGAACTGGGCTGGCAGGTTCATCGCCTTGCGATAGTAGGCTGCCACTTTTGGCGAGCCGTAGATGATAGGGGTGCAATACTCCAGCATCTCCGGTTCGTTGAATGCCTTAAAAATGAGTTCATATCCGATACCGTTGGTATCGCCGTGGGTGATAGCCACTTTGATTCTTTTGTTGTCCATGAAATTTTATTTTATAGTAGAAATCGCAGCTTCGAGCTGCTTGATTAATATTTTCTTTTTCATTTCGGGTGCATAGACGAAGGCGATGATGTAGAGGCTGTAGCCTGGCTTTGCTGCCTTGCTTGTTTGCCTATGAATGCGATGCATTACATAAGGCCCTCCCATGGCATCCCCTTTCATCTCCCAGAGTCCTCTTTCAAAAAGAACGGGAATCACCATATACATGCTGTCGGTTTCGCCCGGCATGTTGGTTCTAAGAATGCTATCAATCTGAGCCTTATCATTAACATGAAAAGCATTTGAATTCTTCATTCTTCGTTCTTCACTCTTCACTTTCATTACGAGCAGGTTCTGCATGCCCGAACTGGCGTTGTTCGAGATCCAGATGAAGTCTTTCGCCTTTTTGCTGGCGTTCATCGCTGCAGGAATCTTCATGTCGATTCCGAACATCTTTTTGATTTCGTCCTGCATCTCCCTGTTTTGTTTGCTGGGGTTGCCGGAGATGATATCTGCCAGATGTTTCAGTTCCACTTCATCCACGATGTGGCGGAGTTTCTCGCCATTGAGCCTTTCCCGCAACTGCTGTGCCGATTGGGCGGTTATGCGAATGATATTCTGTGGCGCTGCATTCTCGTCGTGATGAAGTGTGACGGAGAAATCCCGCTCTCCGATATTCTGTTCTCCGAAATCCCGTTCTCCGATATTCACGACGATTCGGGTTCTTACGAGCAGATAGTTTCCCCGGGTCTTGCCCTTCTTTACCAGAATCAGTCGGCAGAGTGGTTCGGGTTGGGGCAGTCCTGTCACATCCTCCGTCAGCATCTTGGTTACGATGCTGTCGGTATCTCCCTCAAGCACCACCTCGTAAGGCATTCCTGTGCTTTTTGGCAGTTTCCCATTTCGCCCTCCTGTGCTGCAGCTTGCCAGGAAGAGTAACAGAAGGCAGCCAGCAAGAAGAGTCTTTAAAGATTCTCTAACCATTTCTTTCCTGGTTTTGTATAAAGCCAAGCCAGAAAGCTAACTGCAATTACCATGATAATTGTCATTGTCAAAGCCATGTAAAACATAATTCTTATTTTTTTAAAATGTTATAACCAATGATAAAAAAGGCTAGTGAAGCTATCAAGCCTACAATGATGAACCATAATGAAATCTCTGATGTTGTATTACCAATTCCGAAGAACGATGCAACATTTCCCAATACGGTTATTGTGAGTGTAGAATGGCATAAATTGTAGCACAATTTAGCTGTTTCAACTCTTCTTGTTTTTTCTTTTTCTTTGTCGTCTCTTTGTCCCATATAGCCGTTCTTGTTTTTTGTTCATTGAACACTTCCTATTGCTTTTCCAGCCATTTTTTCCCAGATTTTGTATATAGCCAACTGACGAGGGAAACGGCGGCAATGGCAAAAACCATTAATGTAAATGTGAATGTATCCATAATCTTATTTGAATCCATCAAGCCATTTCTGACCAGGTTTTGTGTATAACCATCCCAATATGCATAATGAGATAATGCAACTCGTAACCATTGTAAATGTATACATGTCCATATTCACCTCCTTTCTTATCCCTTTCCATGCTTCTGCTCCTCATCCTCGTGCTGTCGGATTTCTCCAATCTTCTTCGAGGTGCTGAGCAAGCCGCAGGCGGCGTAGATGTCCTGGCCGCGGCTGGCACGGATGGTGGTGAAAACACCATGCTGGGTGAGGTAATCACGGAACTGCTCCATCTTCTCGTCGTTCACACCCTGCAACGGGATGTCGGGAATCTGATGGAAACGGATGAGATTGAAACGGCAATCCAGACCCTTCACCAGTTTGATGATGGCCTTGGCATGCTGCATGCTATCGTTTACGCCCTTGAACACGATGTACTCGAAACTCAGGCGGCGCTGATGAGAGAAATCGTAGTTCTTCAGCAGCTCCACCACCTGCTCGATACTCATGCCCCTTTCGGCAGGCATCAGTTCGGCACGCTCCGATGGAATAGGGTCGTGCATCGAAATCGCTACATGGCACTCGCTCTCTTCCAGGAATCGCTTCAGCTTGTTCTTCACGCCCACAGAACTTACCGTGATGCGCTTCGGACTCCACGCCCAACCGTAATCGGCGGTGAGAATCTCGGTGGCACGAAGCACATTGTCGAGATTATCCATCGGCTCGCCCTGTCCCATGAACACGATGTTGGTGAGCTTATCCACCTCAGGCAGCGAGTAAATCTGGTTCAGGATGTCGCCGGCAGGCAAACTCCCCTCGAATCCCTGCTTTCCGGTCTGGCAAAAGAGACAGTTCATCTTGCAGCCCACCTGCGAAGAGACGCAGAGCGTGGCGCGGTCCTTATCAGGAATATACACCGTTTCCACGAACTTTCCGTTTCGGGTAGGGAAGAGATACTTGATGGTACCATCCACAGAATGTTGTGCGTCAGAATATTCTGCGCATCCTATTTCGTATTCGGCAGCGAGTTTCGCACGGTTGGCCTTCGAGATGTTGGTCATCTCATCAATGCTCTTCACATGCTGCTCATAGAGCCACTTCGCCATCTGTCCGCCGGTGAAGGCAGGCATGCCGAGATCCTTAGCCACCTGCTTCAATTCGGCAAGTGTAAGGCCCAAAAGATATTTTTTTTCATTATTCATACTGCAAAGATAGTGTTTTTTGCCGAAAAAGTGTTATCTTTGCCACATATTTTAAGATAATAAGTTGAAATAAAGATAAAAATCATGGTTTCGAGCCCCCAAAAGGGGCGAAAAACAGAAAATTAGAAACAAAGAAATGAGAGAAAAAATAGACCTTTTCTTGCCATGTGAAGACCTGGAGGTGGCCCAAGAAGCACTCGGAGAACTTCATGACAACAAGACTGTTCAGCATATCAACCTGATGGTGAGCGCCGATTTCGCTGCCCACCATCAGGTGCCAGACGGCTGTACCTTCGTGGTTATCGACCGACTGGAGAGTAGCAACACCGTGGAGAGCATCGCCGAAAATGCCGATGCCGACTTCGTGATGATCTGCACCAAGACCACCCCTATCAGATGGGGCCTCTATGCCTTGGAGCGTTTCCTGCGCACGGCGGATGATACTGCGGCGGTGATGGTTTACTCCGACCACTATTCGCTGGTGAAGGATGATGCATCTTCAGAAAATGCATCTTCTGAAGCAGATGCATCTGATTCGGAAAAAGCATCTGGTAAACTGGAAAAGCATCCTGTGATTGATTATCAGCAGGGTAGTTTGCGTGATGACTTCGATTTCGGAAGCCTCTGGCTCGTCAAGGCGCAGGCGCTGCGCAACTATATCTCCCAGCAGGATAGACAGGAATATCAGTTTGCCGGTCTCTACGACCTGCGTCTCTATCTGAGTAGGGTGGGAGAAATCTTCCATCTGAATGAGTTCCTCTATACCGAGAACGAACTGGATAACAGAAAGAGCGGCGAAAAGCAGTTTGACTATGTGAACCCTAGAAACCGTGAGGTGCAGATTGAGATGGAAAAGGCTTGTACCCAGCATCTTAACAAGGTGGGTGCCCTGGTGGACACCAGCTACTACCGTCTGCCTGATTTCGACGAACAGGAGTTTGAATACGAGGCTTCGGTGGTGATTCCGGTGTTTAATCGTGAGAAGACCATCGCCGATGCCGTGAAGAGTGCTTTGGCGCAGAAAACGGATTTCAAGTTTAACGTGATTGTGGTGAACAATCATTCTACAGATAAAACCGGAGAGATTCTAGATGAAATAGCAGATGACCGTTTGATTCAGATAGTTCCTGATAGAAAGGACCTGGGTATCGGCGGCTGCTGGAATGTAGCCATCAACAGCGACTATTGCGGAAAATTCGCCGTGCAGCTGGATAGCGACGACCTGTATTCATCTTCTGAAACCCTTCAGAAGATAGTGGATGCCTTCTACGAGCAGAAGGCGGCGATGATGATTGGCGCCTACCGCATGTGCGATTTCGACCTGAATACCCTGCCTCCGGGACTCATCGACCACAAGGAATGGACCGAGGATAACGGTTGTAACAACGCCTTGCGTATCAACGGTTTGGGAGCACCACGCGCCTTCTTTACCCCATTGGTAAGACAGATGCAGTTCCCTAACACCAGCTATGGTGAGGACTACGCCCTGGGACTGGCTTTCTCTCGCCGCTACCGCATCGGCAGAATCTACGACGAGCTTTATCTCTGCCGTCGCTGGGGAGGCAATTCGGATGCCGCCCTGAGCATCGACAGGGTGAATGCCAACAATCTCTATAAAGACCGTCTGCGCACCATGGAGCTGATGGCCCGCAAGCAGATGATGCAGGGCAAGGCGGATATCATGGAAGACAGCAGCATCTCCAGATTCTTCAACCGACAGTTGGAGAAATGGGCTGATGCCCGCCATCGTTTCCGCGACCTGAAGCATGTGGAAACCCGTCAGCTCTCGGAGTTAATCAAGCTGCAGTGGAACCCTGCCCGCATCGTGAGCACGGGAGCCAAGATAGACAGGAAGACCCTGGGCGAGCGCCCTTGCTTCCTCTGCGACCGCAACCGACCAAAGGAGCAGATGTCGCAGCAGATAGATGAAAACTTCCATCTGCTGGTGAATCCGTTCCCAATCCTTCCGGTGCATTTCACCATTCCGGCCCGCAAGCATCAGTATCAGGCCATCTATCAGAACTATGGCGAGATGCATCGCTTCCTCTCGCTTCACAGCGAACTGATGGTGTTCTATAACGGTCCGAAGTGTGGTGCCTCTGCCCCGGATCATCTTCATTTCCAGGCGGGTACGAGCGGCATCCTGCCGTTGCAGTCCAACTGGCAGCGTCTTTCGCGCAATCTTACTGACGTCATCACTCTGAACGATGAAGAGAAGATAGCCGTGGTTCACGACTTCGTGGTTCCTGCCTTCGTCATCATCTCGAAGAGTGAGGAGAGCGACGAGATGCTCTTCCACCGTCTTTACAGAGCCATGCCGCTACGTGGCGGAGAGACCGAACCGATGATGAACATCGTGGCTTGGAGAAAGGGCGATGAATTCATCTCGGTGGTGATTCCGAGAGAGAAGCACCGTCCGGAGGCATACTTTGCCGATGGCGATGCCCAACTGATGGTTTCGCCGGGTGCCCTGGATATGTCGGGACTCATCATCACCCCAAGAGAGGAGGATTTCAGAAAACTGACCGATGAGCGTGCCGAGGCACTGCTGCAGGAATGCGGTGTGAGCCAGGAGAAGATGAACAGCATCGTGAGCAAGCTGAAGGTGGCAAAGGAGGCAGAAGATTCCATTCTGGCTACATCTGCCCTATATAATAATGAGGAGGAACCAGAGGTTACCGTGGGCATCGTGAGTGCCCAGAAGGTGCATTTCTCGCTGAACAAGCCTTATCTGGCTAAGGGTGAAATCGTGATTGGCGAGCAGGAGGTGGAGTTCTTCGAGGGAGGTATCATGTGGAACGGCAATCTTTACAGTAAGCTCACCTTCCATCCGCAGAGCGACGACGCCTCGTTCTCTATCAGCGACGTGACCATCGGCGTGAACTTCCACTGGGAGCGCAAGGAGACGCAGACCTTCCTGGGTGCCCTCCGCTTCGTGGTGGAATCTGATAAGATCTATGCCATCAACGAACTGCCGGTGGAGCGCTATCTGGAGAGTGTAATCAGCAGTGAGATGAGTGCCACATCGAGCCTAGAACTGCTGAAGGCACATGCCGTGATTTCACGTTCGTGGCTGCTGGCGCAGATGCAAAAGCGCAGAGAGGTGGCTGAGAGCGGCAACAATTTCTTCTCGTTCACCAAGAAGGAGGATATGCTGATTCGCTGGTACGACCGTGAGGACCACACCCTCTTTGACGTGTGTGCCGATGACCACTGCCAGCGCTACCAGGGCATCACGAAGGAAACCTCGTCACATGTTGCCGAGGCTATCAGACTGACCCGTGGCCAGGTGTTGCTGGATGGCGGCGAGATTTGCGATGCAAGATTCTCGAAATGCTGCGGCGGAGTAACTGAGGAATTCCAATACTGCTGGGAGAATACGCCGAAGAACTATCTCACGGCAGTGAGAGACATCGCCTTGGGAATATCGGGAACAGGAAATAATTTAGGAACGAAGGCCCCTCTTCCTAATCTTACCAATGAGGATGAGGCAGAGAAGTGGATCCGCTTCAATCCGCCTGCTTTCTGCAACACGCAGGATAAGAAAATCCTCTCGGAGGTGCTGAACGATTACGACCAGGAGACCGTGGATTTCTATCGCTGGAAGGTGACCCTGACTCAGGAGAAGCTACAACAGCTCATCGCCGACAAGCTGAAGATGGACTTCGGTGCCATCCTCGATATGAAGGCGGTGGAAAGAGGAACGAGCGGCCGCATCAGCAAACTGCAGATTATCGGAACCGAGAAGACCTTCACCATCGGTAAGGAACTGGAAATCCGCCGTGCCCTGAGCGATTCTCATCTTCTGAGCTCTGCCTTCGTGGTAGATAAATATGATGCAGATGAAAACGGTGTTCCGCAGCGCTTCGAACTGATTGGCGCCGGATGGGGACACGGAGTAGGACTCTGCCAGATTGGTGCTGCCGTGATGGGCGAGGAGGGGTATCTCTATGATGCCATCCTGCTGCACTACTATCAGGGAGCAGAAATCAAGAAACTTTATCAATAATGTAGTAAGATGGTAACAAAGAAAAATAGCAGGAATCCATGGGCTTGGATTCCGACCCTCTATTTTGCAGAAGGACTGCCCAACGT
>ERZ1026894.1901-NODE-1901-length-11567-cov-5.597637_pt1 | contig 11567 bp, 9 predicted proteins | sample MGYA00380177_ERZ1026894 | MGnify/ENA primary metagenome ERZ1026894 (study PRJEB33269, sample SAMEA4719813) | human gut metagenome | biome: human-associated habitat; feature: organic feature; material: feces | place: Cameroon | collected 2013-10 ... | reverse complement strand
AAATGGCATTGTGGTGACGGACCTATCGCCAGCATCCTGCGACTTCTGGAAAGAAAAGGCATCAAAATCTTATCAACAGAATTGCCTGATAACGTATGGGGTATGAGTACATGGGCAGATAAGAGGCATCCCCTGATGGTTCTCGATATGCGTCCGGAGAAAACAACAATAGAACGTCTCCGTTTTACGGCAGCGCATGAGTTAGCTCATCTGCTTCTTGCCTTTCCTGCACGTGCAGAGTTAGACGTAGAGAAGCGCTGTAATAAGTTTGCTGGCTTTTTCCTCTTTACCAAGCAGGGTTTAATCGAGGAAATGGGAAGTGAAAAGCGAGATGAACTTATGCTTGAAGAAATGATAGATCTCAGGGAAGTATATGGCATATCGATAGCAGCCCAAGTACATGCAGCCTGGGATATCCGCATGATTTCCCGTGAACACTACGACTGGTGGTTTGATGAAAAAATCAAGAAGAACAGGTTGGAAGTTGGTTGGGGGAAGTATATATTTCCTGAGACTATCGGAAGAGAGAGGAGGATGGAAGTTAGAATAAGAAAATGACAAAAATTAAATTGAAAATGGCAGAATTAATATCACATATATATCAAGATAATGTAGGGCGTTGGATTATACAATCTAATGAGGAACATTCTGTTGGTGTAACTAGGCTTGCTTCTCGTTTCGCTGGTGAATTTGGTATGAGTGAATGGGGGAAAGTTTTGGGGCAGCTTCATGACAAGGGTAAGGAATCACATGCTTTTCAGCAGCATATTAAAAAAGAGAGTGGATATGAGCCTGATATTAAAGTTTGTGGTAATTATAACCATGCATTTATTGGTGGAGTTTTGGCACGAAAACTTTATGGTAAATCTGCTGATATTTTCTTCGTTAATCAAATAGTGTCTCATCATACAGGCTTACATGATTATGATGAGATAGAAGGAATTCTTAATCAGGATATTCCTGCAGAAGTTAATATCAATATAGGAAAGGAAAAATTAAATGTACCTGCTTTCAAGATTCAAACTAATGATTTTCATCATTTAGCTCGTATGATGTTTTCATGTTTGGTGGATGCTGACTTTCTTGATACTGAAGCTTTTATAGATAAAGAATCTTCTGTGTTAAGACGGGATAAAGCTACGTTACATGATTTGCTGCCTTTACTCGAAAATAAACTGAAGGATTTGAAAGCTAAAGCAGATAATTCTAATGTAAATACTATAAGAAATCAAGTCCAGCTGCAATGTATTAAAATGGCGGATACTGAAATAGGTTTTTATAGTTTGACGGTACCAACTGGTGGAGGAAAAACTTTGTCTTCTTTGGTATGGGCAATGAAGCATGCTGTCAGAAATGGTCAGAAAAGAATTATTATAGCCATTCCATATACAAGTATCATAGTTCAGACTGCATCAGTTCTACGGAGCATCTTTGGAGAAGAGAATGTTTTGGAGCATCATAGTAATGTGGATCCTGAACATATTAAAGATGATAGACTTCAGGAGAAAATGAAGTTGGCGACAGAAAATTGGGACTATCCGATAATTGTAACAACTAATGTGCAATTATTTGAATCTATGTTTAGCAATAAGCCATCTGTTTGTAGGAAGCTCCACAATATAGTCAATAGTGTCATAATCTTAGATGAGGTGCAAACGCTTCCGATGGACTATCTTCAGCCTGTTGTGGATTCATTGAAAACGTATCATAAACTATTCAATGTTTCTTTCTTGTTCACTACGGCAAGTCAGCCCGTGTTAAGTGGACTTATTGAAGGCTGTAATCCGAAAGCAGCATTCAAAGGAATTGACCATATTACAGAAATCATTCCTAGTGAGTTTAAGTTGCATGACAAGTTACGAAGGGTAAAGTTAAGTATCAATAACGAAGGAAGAACGTATGATGAGGTTGCTGAGATGTTGGGCAAGCATAAAAGAGTACTTTGTATAGTAAATACTCGTCGTGATGCTAGAGAACTCTATGCACGTTTGCCTCAAGAAGGGATTACATTACATCTTTCAAAAATGATGTGTCCGGCACATATTAGCGAGACGTTAGAAAAACTCAAAAAAGCTCTAAAGGACGATACGAATGAAGTTATCCGTGTTGTCTCCACGCAATTGATAGAAGCTGGAGTTGATTTGGATTTTCCAGTTGTATATAGGCAAGAAGCAGGGCTTGACTCTGTATTGCAAGCTGCCGGCCGATGTAATCGAGAAGGAAAGAATGGTTTGAGTACTACTTATGTCTTTTCTTTGTCTAAAGAGCATAATCTTCCTAAAGGAGAAATGCAGGCTGCAAATAATGCAAGATTAAGTCTTGGTACTGGGATAGATTGGTTTGCTCCAGATGTGATGACATTATATTTCAAGCAATTATATTGCAGAAAGGAATGTTTCGATGTAAAGAATATGAAGCATTATCTTTATAATCCTAAGGAAATATGTTTTGCTACTGCTGCAAAAGAGTTTCAGATGATTGCTGATAATGGTATCAATGTTATTGTCTGTTGGAGAAATAGTTTTGAACTTATACAACAGTTATTGGAAAAGGGACCTTCATATATGCTGATAAAGAAGCTGTCGAAGTATATGGTAAATATCAATAAGACAGACTTTAAAACTTTGTTAGATATGGGTGTCGTTAGTGAGAAAAAAGAGGGACTCTTTGTTGTCGATTATAAACAGCAGTATGATGAACATATAGGCTTGCGCATCGATAATAATTGGGCGAACAAATCGATTATTATTTAAATAGAAATGATATGGTAAAGAAAAATTCGATAAAGCTATTTGGGGATGATAAGATCCGTGCCATTTGGGATGATGATCAGGAAAAATGGTACTTTTCTATTGTTGACGTTATTGCGGTTTTGACAGAAAGTCCTAATCCTCAAACCTATTGGAGAGTCCTAAAGAAGCGACTTAAAGATGAGGGAAATGAAACCGTTACAAACTGTAACAGTTTGAAAATGCGTGCAGCTGATGGTAAAATGCGATTAACGGATGTTGCTGATACAGAGCAACTCTTACGTATTATTCAGTCTGTACCATCTCCAAAGGCTGAACCTTTTAAAATGTGGCTAGCTAAAGTTGGAGCAGACAGACTGGATCAAATGCAAGATCCAGAATTAAGTATACAGCAGGCCATGATAGACTACAAACGATTGGGATATTCGGACAATTGGATTAACCAACGTTTGAAAAGTATTGAGATACGTAAGGATTTGACAGACCAGTGGAAACTTCATAATGTAGAGGAAGGGGTACAGTATGCATCCTTAACAGATATAATCTATCAGACTTGGGCTGGTAGGACAACAAAAGAATACAAACAGTATAAAGGTTTGAAAAAGGAAAATCTGCGTGACAATATGACCAACGAGGAACTTATTCTTAATATGCTTGCAGAACTCTCAACAACGAGCATTACTAAGGCAAAGAATCCTCAAACTTTAGATGAAAATAAGCAATGTGCTAAAGAAGGTGGTAATGTGGCGCGTGTTGCAAGAGAGGAACTCGAATCCAAAACAGGACGTCAAGTAGTTTCTCCACTTTCTGCAAAAAGATTCTTTGAGGCTCAGCAGACAAAGAAAAGTTTGGAAGATAATAATAATGATAAGGAAGAAGAAAAATAGTAATATGATGGAATATACTGATAAAGAATATTGTTTGGAGGTGTGGGGCGATATGGCTTGCTTCACAAGACCCGAACTGAAAGTTGAACGTGTAAGCTATGATGTGATTACTCCATCAGCAGCACGAGCTATATTCGAGGCTATATTTTGGAAGCCTGCCATTCATTGGCAGATAACCAAGATAGAGGTGTTGAAACCTATCAAATGGACTTCAGTAAGAAGAAATGAGGTGGGGGCGGTAGCTGGTAAATCTGTCATCTTTATAGAGGAAAAACGCCAGCAGAAAAATACTTTGCTTTTAAAAGATGTAGGTTATCGAATTTGGGCAAAGATGGAGTTTCGTTCTGTATCGAAGCGAAAGGCAGAAGGTGATTTATTTTCTCATGAGCCGGGTAAAGATGAGAATCCGATGAAGTATTATCAGATGTTTGAGCGTAGAGCAAGCAAGGGGCAATGTTTCAATCAGCCTTATCTTGGTACTCGTGAGTTCTCTGCCTCTTTCCGTCTCGTTAATCCTGATGATGAGGCATTGACTCCACCAATATCTGAAGAGCAAGGTGGTACTAAAGACTTAGGAATCATGCTCTATGATATGGACTTTGCTGATAAGAAGAACATCCAGCCAATGTTCTATCGTCCACAGATGAAAGATGGCGTAATTATTGTTCCACCAATTAATAGTGAGGAGATTTTAAGATGATACTAAAAGCATTATATGACTATTATAATAGATGTGGTAATGATATCGTTCCTATGGATATGGCGTATGTTGATTTTTATTATTCTATTGTTTTAGATGAGAAAGGAAATTTCATACGTCTTGAACCTTTAGGAGGCGATAGTGGTTTGCCGCTTCTGACGTTTCGTCCAGAAGAACGTACGTCAGCTCCTGTACCGCATTGTATGGGAGATCATGCTGGTTATATTTTAGGTTTAAAAGAAGTAAAAGCTAAAGAAAATTTTGATTATGCTAAAGAAATGACTCGAAATGAGAAAACCTTTACTGCTTTTAAAAAAGAAGTAGAAAACTATTTCAAGATCTTGCCGGATAATAGTTTTGTACAGGCTATACATGCTTTTTATGAAAAGTTTAGTCTGGAAACAATTTATGCAATTAAACATGATTCGCATTGGGTTGATTTCTGTAAGTATCTTGCAAAAAATATAACATTCAGCGTGATAGGAATAAATGGATATGCAGCTAGTGACAATGAAATAATTCAAGTAAAGAAACAAAGTAAGTCAAACGAAAACAAGGAGGCTGTCTGTCTTATAACAGGAGTAAAGGAAAAGCCTGTTAATACGACTTATAGTTCGTTCATCTTGGGAGGAAAGAGCAATGCTAAACTTGTTGCTTTCCAGGTTAATTCTGGCTATGATTCTTATGGAAAGAAAATGGGGCTAAATGCGCCTATATCAGAAGAAGCTGAGTTTAAATATACTACGGCTTTATTGAAACTATTATCCAAGAATTCTCGAAATAAGTTCCGAATTGGCGATCGTTCATTTATTTTTTGGGCGTCCTCTAATAACGAGGCAGCAGAGCAGACAGAAAAAAGCCTCTTTGCCCTGTTGGGGTATACCGAAGAAGTGAATGATGATCCAAATGCTAAGATAGAGCAAGTGCGCAAGGTGTTTACTGCCATATATTCTGGAAGTTTGAAGACATCATTAGAAGACCGCTTCTATATACTTGGACTTGCTCCAAATTCGGCAAGAATAGCCGTTGTATATTGGTCCGAATGTTCTCTGAAAGAATTTGCAGGAAAGATATTGTGTCATTTTAAAGATATGGAAATCAAAGATACTCGTAATGATAAGAAACCATATATGGGAATCAAGAGTATGCTTTCGGCAGTTACTCTTAGCGGGAAACAGTCTGAAGCTACCCCTAATCTTCCAGAAGCTGTTGTCAAAAGTATCTTCCAAGGAACGCCATATCCATTCACTTTATTTTCTGCATGCATTCGCAGAATAAGAGCCGAGTCTGGCAGCAAAGACGCAATTCGTATTGCTCGTATGGCAATCATCAAGGCATATCTCAATAGAATAAATAATAATAACAAAAAAATAGAAATTATGTTAGACAAGAGTAACACAAACCAAGGCTACTTATGTGGTCGTCTTTTTGCAGTTCTTGATAAGATTCAAGAAGATGCAAATGGAATTAGCAGCATCCGTGAAAGATATATGAATGCTGCCAGTGCAACACCAGCTTCTGTGTTTGCAACAATTCTCAATCTTTCTTCACATCACATGGAGAAGTTGACGAATGAGGGTAAGAAAATCTTCTTTGAGAAGATGAAGCAGGAGATTATTGATAAGATTCCTGCATCGGGCTTCCCAGCACATCTTGATCTTCAAGATCAGGGTAGATTCTTTATAGGATACTACCATCAGAGACAAGAGTTCTTTACGAAGAAAGAGGAAGAAAATAAAAAATAAGATATTAACGTTTAAAATATAAATATTATGGCTGATTTAAAAAATAAAATTGATTTCGTTTACATTTTTGATGTTCAGGATGGTAATCCTAATGGAGATCCAGATGCTGGTAATCTTCCTCGTGTGGATGCAGAGACTGGTATGGGCTTAGTTACTGATGTGTGCTTGAAGCGTAAGGTCCGTAACTATGTACAAGTAGCTAAAGGCTTGGCTGATGGATATGATATTTTTATCAAGGAGAAGGCTGTTCTCAACAATGAGATTGATAAAGCACATGATGATTCTGAGGTTAAGAATGCTAAAGACAAAACAGCAGCTGCTCGTTTGTTTATGTGCAAGAACTATTATGATATTCGTACTTTTGGTGCTGTAATGTCTACAGGAAAGAATGCAGGACAGGTAAGAGGACCTATTCAGCTTACATTTGCTCGTTCTGTAGATTCTATTGCGACTGCTGAACATTCTATTACTCGAATGGCGGTCGCTACAGAAAATGAAGCCGAAAAGCAGAAAGGTGACAACAGAACAATGGGGCGTAAGGCAACAGTTCCTTACGGTCTCTATGTTTGTCATGGTTTTATCTCTGCAAATCTTGCAAAGCAAACTGGTTTCTCAGAGGAAGATCTTCAACTTTTCTTTGATGCATTGAAGAACATGTTTGATGTTGACCGTTCTGCAGCAAGGGGCTTGATGAGTGCTCAGAAATTAATCGTATTCAAACATGATTCTATTTTGGGTAATGCACCAGCAAATAAATTGTTTGATTTGGTGAAGATAGAGAGAAATCCTGATACGAATCCGGATGCGGTACCAAGATCGTTCAATGATTATAAAGTCACAATAGATATGGACTCTGTTCCTAGCGGTGTGACAGTTGAAAAATTGATTTAGTATCATCATGTATACTGAAGACGAAATGCTCATGTTGTCGGGGATACAGCACTTTATGTTCTGTCCCCGGCAATGGGCTTTGATTCATATCGAGCAACATTGGGCAGAAAATAAACTGACGACAGAAGGGCTGATTCTACACAAGAATGTAGATAATCCCTTCTATCGTCAGAAGAATGGTGATGTTATCACACTTCGCTCCCTCCATATTGCCTCTAAAGAATTAGGATTGTATGGTATAACTGATGCAGTAGAACTTGTTCCAACTGATTCTTCTGAAGATGCCATCACTCATAATCGCTACAAAGGATATTGGAAACCATATCCTGTGGAGTATAAAAGAGGGCATCATAAGCCTGATGAAAGAGATGAAGTGCAATTGGCTGCTCAGGCAATGTGTCTTGAAGAAATGTATGGTATTCATATTCCATACGGTGCATTGTATTATGATGAAGTAAAACATAGAGAAACAATTTCTATTTCTGAGTCATTAAGAAGTACAACTATTCAATGTGCCCATCAGATGCATGAGGTATTTAAAAGCGGTATCTTACCAAAAGCTAATAAACAACACCATTGCAAGAATTGTTCTCTGGTAAATCTCTGTATGCCAGAAATGAGTGATTGCACTCTAGTATCAACCTATTTAAACAAAAATCTATATGAGGATATTACTTAATACATTATACGTGACCACACCTGAAGCCTATCTAAGTAAAGATGGGTTGAATGTTGTGGTATCTGTGAAGCAAAACGAGATATTCCGTATTCCTATCCATAATATAGAGCAGATAGTTACTTTTGGTTATATGGGGGCAAGTCCAGGATTGATGAAGTTGTGTGCAGACAACAACGTTTCTCTAACCTTTCTTTCTCCACAAGGAAGATATATAAGCCGTTCGCAAGGTCCGACTAGAGGAAACGTTTTGTTGAGAAAAGCACAATATAAGAATTCTGATGAACCTAACTATGCTCTTCATCTCTGTAAACTTTTCATAGGAGGAAAAATCCAAAACTATCGTAATATCTTGCGTCGCTTTATTAGAGACAATGGAGATGATGAGGCTATAGCATATGTTTGCGAGGAATTGCTTCGATGTAAAAGAAGAGTTTTAAATGCTGAATCTATAGATAGTGTGAGGGGAATAGAAGGTGAAGCTGCTACAGCCTATTTTGGCGTTTTCTCACGCCTTCTTCTAAATCAGAAAGAAGATTTTGTATTTGAAGGTCGCAATCGTCGTCCACCGAAAGATGCGATTAATGCGATGTTGTCTTTCGTATATACTCTTATATGTAATGATATGACATCTGCATTGGAAACTGTAGGCTTAGATCCGTATGTGGGATTTATGCATACTTTAAGACCAGGGCGTGCTTCTTTATCTTTGGATATGATGGAGGAGCTGCGAGCATATTTGGGTGATAGATTGGTTTTATCTTTAATCAACAGAAAACAGATTACCATCAAAGATTTCGTCAAGCAGGGTGACGAAGGTATTGTCATGACAGATACTGGGCGTAAGATTATACTGTCTGCTTGGCAAAACAGAAAGAAGGAGCAGATTATTCATCCTTATTTAAATGAGAAGGTAAGTATAGGTCTTCTTCCTTATGTTCAAGCAATGTTATTGGCAAGATTCATCCGCAAGGATATTGATGATTACCCTGTATTTTTAATCAAGTAGCTTATGTTTGTTTTGATTACTTACGATGTAAACATTACCTCGCCTCATGGTGCGAAACGTTTACGCAATGTATCAAGAGCGTGTTTGAATTATGGAAAGAGAGTCCAAAATTCTGTTTTTGAGTGTATTTTGACAGAATCTCAGTTTGTTGTATTGAGGGACCAGTTGAAGGAGATTATCGATACCGAACAAGATAGTATTAGGTTCTATATTCTTGGGAAAAACTGGAAACGTAAGGTTGAGACTTTGGGTAAGGATATGGGGCTTGATTTTACTGGTGAGCTTATCATTTAATATATGATGGTGCGAACCTATAGTGTTGCAAAATAACCTGTAGTTTCGCACCTTCTTAAAATCAGTGACTTGCAAATATTATGCCTTTTATGATATTTTATGTGTAATTATTTTGCCATCTTTCGCAAAATAATTATCTTTGCATCGTGATATTCAGCCATTTGCTGAATATGCAGTCACACCCTTCGTGGGTGTGTGGATTGAAACCTTGACGCTCAGAACGCTTGCCCTTCCGCTGTGGGTCACACCCTTCGTGGGTGTGTGGATTGAAACTCGTATGCCTTGCGGCTCTCCTTTGGTGCTGCCAGTCACACCCTTCGTGGGTGTGTGGATTGAAACAAGGCTACGTATCGTATTGCGTCTATGCCGTGGGTCACACCCTTCGTGGGTGTGTGGATTGAAACACAAATTGGGGCATCGTTGACAAGCTGCCACCAAGTCACACCCTTCGTGGGTGTGTGGATTGAAACTATAATATATGTTTGTGATTCCCGAAGCCCTCTATGTCACACCCTTCGTGGGTGTGTGGATTGAAACGAGGATCATCGGCATGAGCAACGTCAATGCTCGGTCACACCCTTCGTGGGTGTGTGGATTGAAACTTAGCTACTGCCTTGATGTACTCAGCAGAATAAGTCACACCCTTCGTGGGTGTGTGGATTGAAACCTTGCAGAATCTCACGATATTTCCAGAACCTGCGGAAGGTTCCAGCACGTCACACCCTTCGTGGGTGTGTGGATTGAAACTTTTTGGTCCTTCGCTTGTAATGTTGGGAGTTGTGTCACACCCTTCGTGGGTGTGTGGATTGAAACAGGAGATAGAGTAACCTCCGCCCGGTTCGCTGCGGTCACACCCTTCGTGGGTGTGTGGATTGAAACTCTGACCTCGGCACGAAGTCTAATCCGATGTATGGTCACACCCTTCGTGGGTGTGTGGATTGAAACCTGTTCCTTCCTCTTCTGTTTACTTTTGCTTTCGTCACACCCTTCGTGGGTGTGTGGATTGAAACTGGAAATTGTCGCCCTGGTACCCAGAATTTCAAGTCACACCCTTCGTGGGTGTGTGGATTGAAACTGGAAATTGTCGCCCTGGTACCCAGAATTTCAAGTCACACCCTTCGTGGGTGTGTGGATTGAAACCCACTGCTTGCGCTGCTTTTCTACTTCCTCGGCGTCACACCCTTCGTGGGTGTGTGGATTGAAACTCGGTGCTCTGCCTCAAATTTGGCGGTTGCTTCTGTCACACCCTTCGTGGGTGTGTGGATTGAAACTGTCACAAGGAGACGGGCAAAGCATGGGCAGATCTGTCACACCCTTCGTGGGTGTGTGGATTGAAACACCCGACAGCTGCATACTCTGATTGTCTATCACGTCACCCCCTTCGTGGGTGTGTGGATTGAAACATGCTAAAGATTAACATTAGCGCGCGCGCGGTTTGTCACACCCTTCGTGGGTGTGTGGATTGAAACTGGAATTGTTGATAATGCTGTTGTTTCAACTCAGAGTCACACCCTTCGTGGGTGTGTGGATTGAAACTGCAAAGATGAAATTTACTGCAGATACTTACGGCGTCACACCCTTCGTGGGTGTGTGGATTGAAACTAAAATAATCACTAGAATGCTCAACAAAAGTAGTGTCACACCCTTCGTGGGTGTGTGGATTGAAACAATATGGTAGTATTCGACCCTCCTCATCTGCTAAAGTCACACCCTTCGTGGGTGTGTGGATTGAAACTTTTTCTGCCATATTATTACTGAATGTTTAAAAAGTCACACCCTTCGTGGGTGTGTGGATATAAATGAGTGGATAAAGTGTAGACTAATTTGAATGAAAAGTGGTTTGTCGGAATTTCCGACAGACCACTCAATGTGTTGCTTTAGTGGGAAAAACGCAGAGCAAAGAGGTGAAATGCTATGATCTTGATGTTATTATCTCTGTGGGGTATTGTGTAAAATCTATTTAAGGTACATGTTCCGTCTCTTTCAACTATCGGATTCGGTTCCTTCACTCGCCGGATTCGTCTCCTTCAGCCATCACATTCGACTCCTTCAGCCACCGCAGCCGTCTCATTCGGCTAATGCATTCGACTCTTTCAGCCATCGCAGCCGACTCATTCAGCTAATGCAGTCGTCTCATTCAGGCAACTCAGCCGTATGCGTTAACTCAATGAAGTGGATGAACTCGTGAAATGAAGTGGATAAACTCGTGAAATGAAGTGGATGAACTCGCATAATGAAGTTCATGATTTCGGCACAATAGTCAATACACGCAAATGGTAAAGCAAAAAGAAGTTTACTCCTACTTTTCCCAATTCTTCTTCCATCATCAGTAAAGTTTTTAGTGAAATCGGGCTATTTTTCTTTATTTAACTCCGAAATAGAGTGGAATATCAGAGAAAATCTATAAATTTGTACCCAAATACAATGTTTTGTAAAGAATGGAAGATAGAGAACTGTTACTGAAAAGTGACCCGGAGTTTGACCGTCTCGCCTTTACGGTGTTCTCATAGATAATTCAGCTCGGCATCGGCATGAATAAAAATCAAGAAAGTGATGGAAGCAAATAATAATAAGATAACTTGCCCGAAATGCAACTCGCAGAATGTGCAATCTGA
>ERZ1026894.1899-NODE-1899-length-11573-cov-3.796579_pt1 | contig 11573 bp, 9 predicted proteins | sample MGYA00380177_ERZ1026894 | MGnify/ENA primary metagenome ERZ1026894 (study PRJEB33269, sample SAMEA4719813) | human gut metagenome | biome: human-associated habitat; feature: organic feature; material: feces | place: Cameroon | collected 2013-10 ... | reverse complement strand
CGCCCTTATACATATAGATATAGAGAGGCTCGCATGAAAAAGATACTTGCTTTGGTGCTTTTGCTTGCCGGCGGCGCGACCGCGCTGACCGCGTGCGCACTCGTCAACGAGCCGCGCGAGCTGGAGGAGCGTCACTCGATCGCGACCTCCATTGAGACTGCATGGCGACTTGGCGGTGTACAAAAAACGCACGACCGGATCGATGAGTATCACGATGCCGGTCGGTTGTCTGATGAGCAGGCGTCCGCGCTCCGCTCCGCCTCGGATCAGGGGCTCGACGCTCTCAAACAAGCTTTGAATCAGGAGGAAATTCGATGAAAATTCTGCTTTGCGCTTTAAGCGCAGTGTCCCTTCTGGGACTGACCGCCTGCGGCACTTTGACGCAGGACACGACCATCACCACATACGACGCCGACGGCCGCATTGCGAGCGTGACAAAGACCAGTGGCAGCGTGATCCCCGCGATCGTGGAGTCGACCAAAAACAAGACTGTGATCGCATGGGACAACAGCTGGATCGCCGGTGTGAGTGTCAGCACCGCGACCGTGGACGATCCGACGCCGACCTTCCGCGCGATGGCCGGCCGCAAGGACAAGGGCGTGATCAACCTCTTGCCGCAGCACAAGATTGATGTCGTGCGCGACATCATCCCCGCCATCCGCGCCGGAGACTTGAGTGTCAGCACGTCAGGCCTCAACGCGGGCAACAGCGACAAATAACACTTTCCCGGACCTTTGCCGGTCCGGGATTTTTTATTTTAAAGCAGACGATTTGCGCAAACTGTTTCTGCATTTTTGATGATGCAAACGATAAATGGTTTGCTCAAGGGGACTATGATTTGCGCAAACCGTTTCTCTCTCCGTGCGCAAACTGGGTGGGACTATACAGCCGGTCTTCTCTATTTCACTCATGACGTCAACGCTCTTTTCAAGCGGCGTCATGCCGTGGTCGGAGACAACAGTGAGCCGTGCTTCAACACCGGATTCGCGGCAGGTGCGGAGCAGTCCGCGGATTTGCGATTCGTACCAGCGGAGTTTATCCGCGACGACGCGGGGGTTGCGGACATGCCGGTGGAGCAGAGCGTCGAGCCCGGCGGTGTAGAGGAAGAGGAAACGGGTTCCGCGCCGGATTTCTTCCGTTCCGGCATTGAAATTTTCCGCATCGGATTTCCGCCAGTCGGAGATATGAAACGGAACGCCTATGCGTTTGAGCATGTCGCAGAGGTTTTCAAGCGGAGCCATGCCGTGCTCGACAAAGAGATTTTTCTTTTCGCAGTAATCCATCATGCCGAGCTTGTCAATGGGCATCCGGTAGAGCTGGAAATATCCGGTGAATCCGCAGACACGTTTCACAATCCGGGAGAGCCAGTGGCGGACGCGTCCGCGGTTCCAGAAGGAGTCCGGCTTGAAGAGCGGAGCGAACCGGGCGAGCGTGCGGAAAGGGGAGTGTTCCGGAACGAAGCGGAAAAGCCCGAAATGTCCATGCTTGCATGGTCTTTCGCCGGAAAGCAGAGTCGGAATGGCTGTGCAGGAGTAGCCGAACTGCATTTCAAGTTTGCGGCGTTCGGGAAGTTCTTTTTCGAGGAAACGGTGTTCCTCCGCAATCTTCCATCCGAGAGCGTCGATGAACAGAAAAATTTCAATATGTTTCATTTCGTGATCCTTTCCTCATGGCAGCGGAGCGAAGCCGGGGAGTGAACGTATGTTGCTGACGGGTTTCCGGAACCAGGATTTTTCCGGCGGCTGCGCTCCGTTCAGAAGGTAACCGGTGACAGCCGCGGCGGGACCGATGGTCTCCCAGACGCTGTATTCGCTGGCGTCGACACTGAACTGTTCCACGTTTGCCCAGCGGCGCCAGACGGGCCAGACTTTTGCGAGTTCTTCGGCGCACTGCTGTTCATCCAGCCCTTCACGCGGCAGGAACGAGAGCGCCGCGCCGGAGAAGTTAAGCACGGGACGCGGCTTGAGGTAGAGTCCGTGCGCCAGCTGAATATCCGCGCGCGCGATGCCGAAGGTGTTGCGGTACGGCGTGATGCCCGGAACAGCTTCCGCAATACCGTCCGCATACGAGGGAAGATCAAGGAAGCGGACGGGATAACTTGTGCCGAGTCCGCTGGTCATGCACATGCCGAACGGATTTGCCCCGTTGTGAAAATCGTTCGCAAGACCGGCGCCGTCGAGGTATTTGACTTTGCCGGTAATTGCATGGGCGGCAACGAGCAGACGCGCGCGGCGGAGCGGATGCCAAGTGCCCCATGCCATTGTGTGGACCCATGGACTCTTTGCGTCGAACCACGGTGTACGGTAAGGATAGCTGTTCTCCTGGCAGTCCAGCATACGGTCAGCTTCGCGGATCAGGTCGCGGCGCCAGGCAAGGCGCAGACCGGAAAGCGCCTCTGTAATTTCAGGGAAAAGTTCCAGTTCGAACCAGAAGAACGGGGAGCGGCGCCAGCTGTTCTTACGCATGGAAGCAAGTGCGGCTTCGCTGTTTTCGAGCGCAGGTTTCAGATATTCATCGGAATGAAAATATTGCGCGAGCGCGGCTCCGGCTTTTACCAGAAATTCGGGTTCCGGTTCGGCCGGTTCGCGGTAGAAGACCGTGCGTCTGTTCAGCGTGTAGACTTTCTGAACGCGGTTCGCCGGATTCATCGCAAACTCCCATGCGCGGCGTGCGGACCCGGCAAAAATCCGGGCGTCCTTCTCCGCTCCGCTCTTCCGGAGGGCGAGCGCGAGGAGCGCGGCATACGCGGAGTATTCGAGCGACGACTGACGGGTCGCGGCGGAGATGTAATAGACGCAGGGATCCTGCGCGGGCATGCCTTCTCCCGGACGCGGATGGCGCGTCGTTTCAAACCAGGTTCCGACTCCGCCGTCGGTTTGCTGGGCGGCGAGCAGATGGCGGAGCCCCCAGATTGCTTCATCAAGAATATCGGGAATGCCGTTCCCGCTTTCGGGAATGCCGAGCTGTCCGTCCGAAAAGTTCCGAGGCCGGAGCAGATAAACGGCTGCAAAGTCGCCGACGATTTCGAGGTGAAGCGGACGGCGGTCGTAGTCCGCCGCATCGTGCCAGCCGCCGCGGATGTCCAGCGGTTTTGTCCGCGGCGCGTTTTCCGCAATCAACTGGAAATGCCGGACGGAGAGACTGTTTCCCGCCGCGTCGTAAAACCCGAAGCCGCGCTTGGGGTCGCCGCTTCCGTAATGGCGTTCATGCGGCGGGAACGAACCGCGGATGACGGATGTATGGCACGCCGCGGCGGTCCATTCGGTGAAAGGCGGCCGCTTTCCGATTCCGCAGCGTTTGTGATAGAGTCCGCGCGCATGGATGAAGAACGCCTGAGCGGCGGCGTTGCGTTCGACGGCAAAGATTCCGCTCCTTCCGATGCCTTCAACCCGGAGATAGTATTTGCCCGGCTGATGAAATGCGGAAAAATCGAGTTCAAGCACTTCTTCTCCGGAGAAGGGCGCGCCGTTGGAGGCAACCGGATCGGCGCGGCGTGCGGCGAGAATCCCCCGGAAGACGGTCTTGCCCGTATCCGCCTGAATAAGTTCAAACGGTTTGCCGGTGTATCGTTTCAAAGGCATGGGCCCGGCGGTTCCGAGCCAGGCGCCGAGATAGGCGTAACGGCGTCCGGTTTCAAGCGGATAGCCAACCTGGTTCCATTTAAAAAGCGCGGAAACAGCAGTGTCCGGCATGTGCGTATAAGCAGACGTTCCGCCATCGGGAAGATGGATTTTCAGTTGTTCCCCGTTGCGCAGGGGACGGTCGAGCAGAAGGAAGAGATGATATGCGATTTCGGCGTTCCGGGTGGGGAGACCGTCGATGCGCAGAAGTCCGGTCGGATTCATCCAGAATCCCGTACGGACGACTTTAACCGGAGCGGCAGCGGATGTAAGTGAAATTTGCGGATTGTCGCGCAGACTCCGGACAAGTGCGGGGCGCTTTTCGAGAATGACGCGGGCGGGTTCAAGATCGCGGCGCAGTTCCTTTTCCCATTTCGGGACGCGGTTCCCCGAAATGGCGCTTTTCCTGTTCCTGCAGACATCCTGAAGCTGTGCGGAGCAATCCCCGGTAAGCACAAGCGTGCGGTCGTCGAGGTGCAGAATCCGCCACTCCGCATGAATATGCGGGACGGCAAGGAGCAGGAAGAACAGCAGCGGACGGATCATTTCTCTTTTCTCCTCATGGCAAGCGGATAATAGATGAAGCGGAAGTACCAGCTTGCGGGCAGAAGCATGAAAGACCTGCGGCAGAGGCGGCAGAGCAGAATAAGGCGTACCGCAATGCGTTTCGGCAATGTCGTGCGGATGAGAAATCCGCGAAGGTTTGCAGCGCCGTCGTCCGCCAGAAGAGCATGGACGGCACTGTGCCGCAGGGCAACGGGGAGCTGTCTCCCGTTTTTCGGAAAGAACACTGCGCTGAAAAATGTGGAGAGCCAGACCTTCTGCCATGCGAACCAGACATTTTCCGGAACATTCTTCTGCGACATGGCGAATTTCAACAGCAGCCGCAGCACTGTTCCATACGGGGTCGGATCCGGAAGAGCGGTGTAACAGCCCATGATGGAGTCCGGACGAATCCGGTAAAGATACAGTGCGCGGTCAAGCGCGAGAACGCTCTTCGCGAGATACAAAATGCGGGGCGTCCATTCTTCATCTTCATGAAGCAGACCCGGACATTGGGAGAGATGGTGTCCGGAGAGAAATTCTTTGCGGCAGATGGAGATTTGGGTGATTGGAAACGGATATGCATGCAGCGCTGCAACCCGGCAAGTCGCTTCCGGACCGGAGAAAATTTTCCCGTGGTCTTCCGGCAGATAATTGAAGAAGCGCTTTCTCATCGTCCGTGTTCCGTCCGGTCCGGTCAGAAACTCCTGACAGGCGATTTGGACTGCATCGGGCGAACCGGCGTCTTGTATCGCGGCTGCGAGAATCTGCAAGGCGTCGTGTTCCAGCAGGTCGTCGCCGTCAAGAAAGACAGTATATCTGCCTTCCGCATGTGCGAGTCCGGTATTGCGCGGAGCGGCTGGAGAACCGCTGCGCGGCTGTGTGAAAACTTTGATCCGCGGATTTTCCGCTTGCGCTTTGCGGCAGAGTCCGAGCGTGCGGTCGCGCGAATCCTCGACGACGAGGATTATTTCAAAATCCCGGAAGCTCTGCGCGTCCAGCGATGCGAGCGTTTCGGGCAGGAACGCTTCGACGTCGCAACATGGAACAATGACGGAAAAGAACGGCATCAGGGATTCCTCCGGATTTTGAGCAGCGGGAAATAGATCAGCCGGAAATAGAACAATGCGGGGAGCAGACCGCCGGGGAGCGCAAAGAGAGTCATGCCGATCCGCTTCGGCGTCGAGGAAAGCCGGATGAATTCACGGAAAAGCGCGTTCGTTCCGGACTCCAGCAGCATCGCGCGGACCGAACGGCGGTCGCGCATCGGATACTTCCGGTTGTTTTTCGGATAGAAGAAGAACCAGATGAAAACGGAGATCCACTTGTTCGCCCAGATCCGGCGGATGTCCTGCGGAATGTCATGCGCTTTGAGGAATGGCGGAACAAAAGCGAATTCCGCTCCGAGTTCGTGCAGAATGCGCGCGGAATTTTTTGTTGTGACCGATTCGGGACGGCGGCGGTAGACATAGAGACTTTCCGCAAGGTAGAGCGCGTGCTTCGCAAGGAACCAGCATCGCGGAGTCCATTCAAAGTCTTCCATCAGAAGTCCGGGATTCTGATACAGTCTGTTTTCCCGCAGAAATGCGGTGCGGCAGATGTTGAGCCAGGTGTAGCCGCCGACTGCGCCGCCGTTCCCCATTTTGCGGATCAGATCAGGTCCCGTCATGGTGTCCCCGGATACGGAGGCGGGAAGATTCGCGAGGAGGCGTCCCGGCTGAAGCGAACCGTCCGGCTGTTCGAGAATCTCTTCGCCGTTGAATTGCAGAACATCAGTTCCCGGATGTTTTTCCAGCAGTGCCGCAGCACGTTCAAGCATCTCCGGTTTGAACCGGTCGTCACCGTCGAGAAACGCGATGTATTCTCCCGCCGCATGATCCATCGCATAGTTCCGCGAGACGGATGCGGAGCCGCTTTTCGGAAGCTCAACGGTTTTGAAGCGCGGATCCCTGCGTTCCATTTGCCGGCAGACTTCGAGCGAACGGTCGGTGGATTCCTCTACAATCATGAGACATTCGAAACCGGGAAAAGTCTGCACGAAGACGGAATCAAGCGCCTGCGGGAGGTACGGTTCAGTCTGGTGTGCAATGACGGCGACGGTAAAATAAGGCTTTGTCATCTATTTTCCTCCGGACAGGCGGGACAGACGGTTCTTGATTTTCGTGCCGAGAGAGACGAACGGGGCGGCAAGACGGCAAAGAGTTTCATGCGCTGAGTTCAGCGGAAAGGGGATGTCTCCGGGGCGGATGAAACCTGCTGCGAGGGCGTAGTTGATTACGTCCGTGTAACACTTGAAATGCCGGATGGAATATGGCGTCCAGCCGCGCCAGGGCTTCGGAGAGCCGATGAAGTGGACGTAGAGTTCGTTGATGTCCTTGTCCAGCCGATAGGTCTTTGCAGTCTCGGGAGCATTTCCGGCAAAGCAAAGAAGACTGTTGAGGACTGATTCGTCGAGCTGATGATAAAATTTGAGACGGCGGTCGACCACGCCGACGTTTCCGGGCGGAAGGAGTTTTATCATCTGTTCATTCCAGCGTTCGAGGAAGGGACGCGCGGATTTGTGAACCGAAAGGAAGCAGGCTGAACAGCTCTGGAGATTGCGCGGAGTTTCCCGCTCGCCGACGTCCGCACGCCATGCGTTGAGAATCACGGCGGGGATGGTGCGCCCGTCTTCTCCGAAAGCATAGTTGCGGAATGCCTGCGGATTCTCCAGCCGGGAACGTCTGCGGATATGAATCTCTTCCGGGCGTTCGGGAATGAGACGGGCGGAGCAGTTGCCTGTGAAAAAACCGTCGCTGTCAACCCAGGTGATGTATTCCGTGTCGGCAAGGAGCATGACCGCCGGTTTGATACAAGTGAGCGAATGCGTCGTGGAATCAAGGCAATGGACGCGGACGTCGCCGAACTGTTCGAGCATGGCGGCGGCTTCCGGCGTGAAACGGTAAGCCCCGACGAGGACGGGTTCATCCATTCCGTTCTTCCGCATGGAGGCAATCAGGAGGAAAATGCCCCAGAAATAATTGATGTCGCCGACAGTGACGACGGTGTTGTTTTTCATGCTGCAAGTCTCCTGCTGCCAATATGTTGAATGGAAACGGACTTAAGTTCGCGCCAATGACGGTTCATGTAGTCGACGACGGCGAAGAAGATCATTAGTTCGAGGAAGTTCACCTGCTGTTTCAACACCCATTCCAGAATGGACTGCAGATAGATCATGGTGAAGCCGCCGACCAGTCCGGCGGGGATGAAAAAGTACGGAGTCTTCCGCAGCCTTCCGGAAAGTTTCAACGCCAGAATCCAGTGATGGAAGAAAAAGAACAGAAGCAGCAGGAAACACGGAATCCCGCATTCTGCGCAAACCAGAAGATAGATCGTTTCTACGATTCCGTCCTTGTAATCATCCGTAAATCCTTTGGACGGGTCGCGGTGTTCGCTGTATTCATAAGGCGGATTGATTTTGATTCCCCAGTTGTTCAGCCCGACGCCCAGCAGCGGTTCGTCGAGGATCATATTCCGGGCGGCAATCGCAAAATTGAGACGCGTCTGCGCGGAGGATTCCGGAGCGGATTCGAAGCGTTCAATCAGCCGAGGGGCAAAAATCAGCAGCCCCGTCAACGCGATGACGCCCAGGATGGACAGCAGCTGCAGTTTGCGCATTTTCCAGTCATACATCAATGATATCACGGCTGTCAGAGCGCACGCCGGCGGATAGCAGAGAATCGCTCCGCGGGAATATGTCCGAAACAGAATCACCGAGGCAAGAATGAATCCGGAAAATCCCAGAAAACGAAAGAGGGCTTTCCGACAATTCAGTCCCATGGAGAAGAAAAGCGCTCCGAGCAGCCCGGCAAACATTGCCAGACTGTTCTGATGCGGGAACTGCGCGCGAACCTGGTACACCCCGGAAAAATGCTGCCGCACCACGGAGAAAAAAATGAAAACGATGACTGCTCCGAACCCCAGCAGCAGTATTCCGCAGTCGCCTTTCTGCTGCTCCAGATAGTAATAGACCGCCAGATATACCAGATAGATCATGAGCATTTTCCAAATTTCGAAAAAAGAAAACAGGGTGTTTTCCGCGGTCAGCAGAGAAGGAAGGGAGAGCAGGAAATAGCCGAGATAGATCCAGGCGCCCGCGCAGGGAATCAGCGGTCTGAATCCCCTGCGGAGCATCAGCGCAGCCAGAATCGCCGTGGCGGCAAGGCAGATGATTGAAATTTCCATACCGCGCGCTGTTCCCCGATACCATTCATGAGAGAAAAAGTTGATTGAAGTCTGCTGATACATCAGCAGCGGCAGAATCAGTCCCAGCACACTCCACCTCAGCAGCCGCTGCTCCGTCGCCAGCAGGAATGCCGCCGGCATGACACAGCATAAAGCAGCGGCAAATATGACATATTTCATGAGACCTCCTCAAAAATGCGACCATGTGTATGTCGGGGAAAGGAACAGATTCACCAGCTGACCGGTGGGCATCAGTTTCCGCACGAACACATTGTATTCGGAAATGTTGTCACGCGGAATGTAAACAACATCTCCCGGATCCAGTTTCATGTTCGGAGAACGCCCCTGCAGAACAGCATCCAGATTCACTTTATACATGACCGGATTGGCGACGCCGCCGCGGATGATGATCGCGTAAGGCCAGTATGTTTCTTTCAGACCGCCGCCGGTCGCCAGCAGTTCCAGCAGTCCCAGGTTCTTGTCCCACAGCCGTTTATGCGGCGTATGCACTTCGCCGATCAGGCAGACCATGCTTTCGGAACGGACTGCGATATAAACATAATCACCTTTGCGCAACAGAACATTGTGCAGCGGATCTCCCGCCTCAATCGCCTTGAAGAAATTCAAGGAGACGGCCCGCCCGTCACGGATAAATATGGAATGTTTCAAATCCGCCGCATCCAGCGTCTGCCCGTCATAATACCGTGCCGATGAACCGCCGGCCTTGGCGTAGAGATCCGTCAGGCGCATTCCGTTGGCGATGTCGTACATGCCGGGATGGGCAACCGCTCCGGCAATCGTTGCTGTCTGTGAACTGATCTTGACCGGGGAAATTCCCACTTTCGGGTTCCGGATGTACTTCCGCAGCTGTTCTTCCAGACGGGCCGAGGCCTCATTCAGCGACAGTCCGGCAATCCGTATCTGACCGACAAACACCATCCCGATGCATCCGTCCGGCGTGACCGTCGTCGTTACCGCCATGTCCGGATGATTGTAGACAGACACCGCAACCATATCGCCGGCATTGATGGTATAGGACGGTTCCGGTTCTTCCGCGATCTTCCGCAATTCAGCAGTCTGACGGGCCAAATCCTCTTCTGTCATCGAGGAAGACGCCACAACCGCTTTTTGCCGGGTATCCAGCTCAGGAATTTTATCATAATTGCTGGTGTAACGGTCATAACAACCGGAAAGCAGCAGAAGCATGAAACATAAAAGCAAAGCAATGCGCATACGGCTTATCCTTTCATATTGTGATCTTTAAGATCGTTTGCAAGCATAACGGCAAATAACGGCTGGTTGGACTGCCGTTGAATCGACAGTGCGTAACGCAGCATTTTCCGGGTCGTTTTTTCAGGATCGACCAGAATCACCGCCGCATCGCACAGGCTGAACATCTGTCGGAACAGCAAACCGCTCCGGCTCAAATCGCTGTTCCGGGTTATGACAATGGCATCGTATTCCCCGTCCAGAATTTTCAGGTCTTCGCGAACCAGATTCAACTCCGCGCCAGACAGCGTATAAGGATTTTCCACAGGCAGAACCCCCCGGCTTCCGGTATAAAAAACCGAATTCAGCAGCTTCATGCCGGAAGGCTCCTGAAAAGAATGCGAAGCTACAACATCAATACAGATTTCCTTTTTTCCGTTGGAATTGGCCAGACAGGTCATGGTTTCCGCCAGTTCCGGCGGCAGCTGCGAACCGTTCAGATGCCCTACGAAAATCCGCCGGGCGTCCGGCTGAAGCTCATTGAACCGGTAATAAATTTCGCCGAACGCATAAAGCCCGGCATTGGAACCGGAATAACTTTTTTGCGAACAGGGCAGCACTCCCAGCGGAATCAGGCCATAATAACATTCCAGTTCCTCGTAATTCCGGATTTTTCCAGTCATCAGCTGAATAATCAACAGCAGGACGGCGCATGCCCCCGTCACAAAAACGGAAAACAGGAGCATGACCGCGACTTTCTTCTTGTTGAAAGCTCCTTCCCGGATGGCTTCGCTCGCGTGTTCCAGCGGCTGCAGTTCGCTGCCGGTCGAAGTCTTCAGGTAATTCAGATCGGTCAGCCTCCGTTCCATGTCTTCCATGTTTTTCAACCGGGAATCCCGAAGCAGTTTCAACTGATTCATCCGCGGCTGCAGTTCCGCCAGTTTTTGCAACGATTCCCGGTTCTCCTGCAATTCCGCACGAAGCAGGCGCAGACTGCCGGTCTGCGCCTCGTCTTCCGAAACGATTTCCTCAAGTTTCTTCTGCAGTTTTTCCGCCGCATCCAGTTTGTCCGGCGTAAAATCCCGGATCTGCTCCTGCTTCAGGAAGGCATCATAATTCTTCTGCGCCGCATCCCGGCGTGCTTTCAGCGCCAGCAGTTTCGGGTTGCTGTCCGTATAGAGCTGACTCTGCACCAGCAATTCGTCATCGATCATTTTGAGGGATTCCTGAAAATTCCGGATTTTCGCGGCATGCCGAAGCGCCGACGGCTCAACATTCTTCAAGTCTGCAAACAGTTTGAGTTTGCGCGCGGCTGTATTCGCCTGACGCACCAGCATGGCGGAAAGCGCCTGTTCCTGTTCTCCGACAAGCTGGCGCAGACGTGCTTGCTCCGATTCAAAATCAGTCAATCCGATGTTCCGCGCCAGACGAACCATTTCCGTCGAAGCCGCCTGGATTTTTTCCTCCAGACTGTTGCGCTGCTGCCGGATGGCGTCCGCCCAGTTGTCGAGATCGGCCAGACGGAAACTGCGGTATTTCTCCTTGCAGTTCCGGGCAAACATATTGGCCTTCCGCACCGCGTCCTCTTCGGTATTTCCGTAAGCTATGATGCTGAACAGATGGCGGCGGTTCCGTTTCAGACGGATCTCCACATCTCCGGAACTCAAATTGCCGCCATTCTGCTTTCGCAGTTCCAAAGCCGTCCGCTTCTGCACGATGTCCCGGGAAAACAATTGCAGCATAGCCTGATCGTCAATTGATTTGAAATGTTCGGATTCCTTGGGCTGAAACAGCAATTCCAATTCGACGGAGAAGCGCTGCGGAGACCGCAGATTGCACCAGTAAAAAGCTCCGGCAATTCCCCCCATGCACAGCAGGAACAGAAGAGCCAGAAACAGAATATGACGCCGCAGGAGGAGCTGTACCAGCTTCCGAATCTGCTGCATTTTCAGCAGCTGCACCTGTTCCGGATCCATT
>ERZ1026894.1897-NODE-1897-length-11579-cov-16.491409_pt1 | contig 11579 bp, 9 predicted proteins | sample MGYA00380177_ERZ1026894 | MGnify/ENA primary metagenome ERZ1026894 (study PRJEB33269, sample SAMEA4719813) | human gut metagenome | biome: human-associated habitat; feature: organic feature; material: feces | place: Cameroon | collected 2013-10 ... | reverse complement strand
GCGAGAGAGCCGCACTCATGAAGAGCATCGCCATCACGAAGATAAACTGCATCACGGAATCGCTGTACCGACGCAGGAACCATCTCGTTAATCTAGGAATCAGGAAAATCATGACTCCGCAGTAAGCTGCAAACTTGGCGGCGAAGAAAAGCCAGAAAAGAACGCCGTCGTGCTTGGAGAACGAGGCGACGAGACCCGCCAGCATGATGAGCGCTATAAGCAGCGAAAGCATACTGGAACCCACACTCAGCGTGACGCTCGGCTTCTGCTGCAATCCGAATCGGGAAACGATAGGGTAGGCTATCAGGGTGTTGGAAGCCATGATGCAACTCAGCAGGAAGGAAGCCTTGAGGGAATAATGCAGCAGCCAGATGCTCATGCCGAAGGTGAGGAAGAAGGGGACGAAGCAGGTGAGCAGACCATAGATGATGAGCCGCAACTTGTTTTTCTTCATGCCTTCCATATCCATCTCCAGGGCTGCGAGGAACATGATGTAATAAAGTCCCACCTTTCCGAAGAGTTCGAACGATGCGTCTCGTTCCAGGATGTTCAGTCCGTATTTGCCCACGAGGATACCCGCCAGCACCATTCCGATGATGTGGGGAATTCTGAGTTTACCCATGATAATGGGGGCAAAGAGGATGATGAGGAGCACTACGAAGAAGATCAACGTAGGGTCGGTAATCGGGAAGTATTGGGCAATATTTATCATCGGCTTTCTTCTTTTTATTAGTTATGTTGAAAGAGGAATTCCGGCATCCACCATCACCCCTCTTCTTTCGTTTTTGAGTGCAAAATTACGAATAATTCTTGAAAGGGCAAAGTTTTTGCCCTCTTATCCTTTCATTGTGGAGATATTTTTGTAATTTTGCACCCCGAAAACAAATATATAAGATAAAAAGAATTAGGATAGCACGTATGAAAAAAGGATTGTTTGCACTTGCCCTGGGCACATTCACCCTGGGCATGGCTGAATTTATTATCGAGGGAATCCTCACCGATGTGGCGCACGATATGAACGTGTCCATCCCTCAGGCTGGTCATCTCATCTCCATCTATGCGCTGGGCGTTTGCGCCGGTGCCTTCTCTCTTATCGTGATGCATAAGTACCGTCCCAAGAAGATTCTCCTGTTTCTCACTTCGCTGGTTACACTGGGTGCCGTCATTGCAACGATTGCCCCAAGCTACTGGCTTTTGCTCTGTGCCCGATTTGTTCAGGGGCTTCCTCATGGAGCCTACTTCGGCACGGGTACCATCGTGGCTGTGAAGATGGCGAAGGAGGGCAAGGGAACCAAGGCGGTGGCGATGATGTGTGCCGGTATGCCTTTCGCCAACCTGATGGGTGTTCCGCTGGGCACCTTTCTGAGTCATGCCTTCTCCTGGCGAGTACCTTTCCTGATGTCGGTGGCGTTGGGAGTCATTACGCTTTATATGATTTACAAGTGGGTTCCTGATGTAGAGGCTTTGCCTAACAAGGGCATGAAGGCGCAGTTCAGATTCATGCGCAATCTGGCTCCGTGGCTTATCATCGCTGCCACCTTCCTGGGCAATGGCGGTATTCTCTGCTGGTTTAGTTATATCTCTCCGCTTTTGCAGATAAATGGCGGATTCCATGCGGCATCAATTTCGGTACTGATGATTCTTGCCGGTTTGGGAATGGTGGTAGGCAACCAGGTGAGTGCCTTGCTGGCAGATAGATTCAAGCCGGGTCGCTTTACCTGTTATCTTCAGTTTCTGGCTGCTGCAGCCTTGCTTGCCACTTTCTTCCTGTCGCACAATGGCTGGGTATCGGCAGCGATGATGTTCATCAGTTGCGCCTGCCTTTTCGGTATCGGTTCGCCAGAGCAGTTTCTCATCGTGAAGCACAGCGAAGGTGGCGAGATGCTGGGCGGTTGCTGCATCCAGGCAGCGTTCAATCTGGGCAATGCCCTGGGTGCCTTCTTGGGTGGAATCCCTGTGGCGATGGGATTGGGATATAATTATCCTGCGCTCATCGGTGTGCCGATGGCATTGGCTGGAGCCGTTTGTCTTCTGGTGTTTCATCGTAAATACGAGTAAACTTCCCCTTGAGATATACTCATTCCTCCTTCCTTTATTGGTAGAGACTCCTCGTCGAAGACGGGAATTCCTGCATCACTTTGTGGCATTACGGAAGATGAATTGTATTCTACCTTTGATGAGCAAATTAAGGCGATGGCCGTGAGATATAAAACCACAGAGGAAGGAATGAAATACAAGCTGAAGAGGAAGTTTGACGGTTATCATTTCAGTCCTGACATGCTTGATATCTATAATCCTTTCAGTATCTTAAATGCTTTGAGCAAGAAGATTCTGGCGGATTATTGGTTCCGCACCGGTTCGCCGACCTATCTTGTTCGCTTGCTGTCTCATTTTGATGAGAACATCAACGAGATGGTGAACAGGTTTTATCCTACGAGTAGTTTTATCGACTACAAGGCAGATGTGGAAGCACCATTGCCTATGATTTATCAGAGCGGTTATTTTACCATCAAAGACTGGAATATGGATACCGATTCCTATCTCCTGGATTTTCCGAATGATGAAGTGAGGAGCGGGTTTCTGACGTTGGTAGCTTCCAGCTATCTGAAGCCATCGAAGTCAACGGATGCCTGGGTCATTCTGGTAGTAGATGTGATGTCGAAGGGAGATTGCCATCAGTTGGAGAATCTGATGACTTCCTTCTTTGCCAGCATCCCTTATAGCCAGCGTCGCAAGGATGATGAGCGAGAGAAGGAGCGTTATTTCCAATACACCTTCTATCTCGTATTGAGAATGATCAGCTGCTTCACGGTCTTCATCGAAAAGCAGCAAAGCGAAGGTAGGGTAGATTGCGTGGTAGAGACTCCGAACTATATCTATATCTTCGAGTTCAAGCGTGATGGTTCGGCAGAGGAAGCCCTGAAGCAGATTGAAGATATGGGCTACGCCAGGGAATATGCTGCAGATGGCAGAAAGATTTATCAGATAGGCTGCAACTTCTCGTCAAAGACGGGAACCATTGATGGGTGGAAAATGAAGTAGGTGATTTGCAAGATTATCCTGAAGATTAGGCGTTATAAAGAATGACTTTTCTTTACATTAGCTTGGCTGAGATTCTCTTATTTTCAGACGCTTATTATTTCTTTGAGAATATCGTAAATATGAAGGAAAACGGAAAGGTGTTGGTAATCAGATGCTTGTGATTTCTTGACAAGAAGATGCCGTTGAGGAAAATCTATAGTTGTACGACTATAACCCCTATAGTTGTACAACCATAACTCTACAGTTGTACAACCATAGCATGTATAGTCGTACAACTGTAACTTTATAGTCGTACAACTATAGGTCTTGTTCTTAATATAGAGCAGAAAACAGGAATTTCCAGCCTCTCAAACCTCTCGTTTTTGTCGCTAGATTCAAAACTTGTAGGTATATGAAATTTGGTTGTAAATTTTGACAGGAGGTTGGGTATTCTCCTTTCACACTTAATAAGTTGATTATCTGAGATGAAGATTAGGTTGTGAAAGGAGAATAGAAACAAGGAAACCAAACGTAAGATGGTTGAAAAGCTAGAAATCTTGGTAAGGAATAGCTGTCTATGATGTATTGTGGGGGAGATTTGAAAAATCTAAAGTAGCACATGATGGAAAAGATTATTGTTAATGTTGCGTGGTGCGACAAGAATTTTGGCGGTTCTCTTGGTAGTAATGTACCAGGTGCGGTAGTTTTTACAGCACCAACCTTTGAAGCTTTGCAAAAGGAAGCAAAGGAATGTCTGGAGTTTCATGTTGAAGGCCTTATGGAAAATGGAGAAGATGTTCCTGCATGGCTGAAGAATGGAGATTATGAGTTTGTTTATAATTTAATAGAGTAAGATCAGAAGTGCAATCAGTTAGGTGTGTCTGATTTTAGCAAAACGGATGCTTGATAAGAAATGTCAGGCATCCGTTTTGTCATTTGGTACATTGAGAACGGCATTTCATACAAGGCAAGTTGGGATATTTGGCGGATAGAAATAATCTTCTTACTTTTGCACTCGTAATCGGGAAGCGATGGAAAAGAAAGAATCGTGGAACGAGGAAAATGAAGTATAACCCTTTTAATATATAATAAGGTATGAAGAAGATTATGATTTCGTTGATGATGGTAGTAGCTGCCACAACAACCAGTTTTGCAAAGAGTAACAACACCGATGTGGCAAATGCCGTAAAGAGCGTAGCCGAGCAGGTGAAGCAGGCTCCATCCGGCACGGTGTATGGTGTGGTTGAGAACACCAAGCACCACATCATCGTAGCTACTCCTTTTGGAAAGTACACCATCGAGAAGAAGGATGGCGGCGTCAGCTTTATGGGAATGTCGGCAAAGCTGGTATCATCAAAGAATGGCGTTTATAAAGTCAAGACATCCCTTGGTAATTTTACGGTGAATGCCAGAAAGGGAACGATAACGAAGAAATAATCGTTACTGGTTGTTTACCTTTTCGTAAGGGATGGTATATAGGTGTAGGGCATTGAATTCCTGTCATGGAATAGAAATGTGGAAGTATTTCTCTTGGCAATAGCATCATTCAATGCGATGTTTTTTGTCCTTCGGGACAAAAAACATCGCAAAAAGTTTGGCGGTATCAAAAATGTTGCTTACTTTTGTACTTAATTATTTTGATATAGTATAAAACAAAAGAATATTGATTTCGATTTGTTAGAAAAAAATATTTGAAACGATTAAAAAATAAAGAAGTTATGGAAATAATAATTGTATTTTTAATAATTGCTTTTGTCATGGTCTGTTATCTTTGCCATAGATTAAAAAGTGATAGAAGAGACTCTGTTAGTCAGACTAATAGAGTTAGTGGTGGAATTAATACAGTTCGTGTTCAAACGAAACCGCAAGAACCTGTTGCTTCTAAAGGTGGGGATGCAAAGGATAAACAAGTTCCCCAAATTAAGGTAGAAAAGCAAAGAGAACAGCAGGTAGGAGTTTGTAGTGCCAAGTTGTCAAGTGGAGAAACAAATGGAGAAAATAAATCTTTTGTTTCCTTTAAGAAGGAAGAGCCTTATAGCGTAAAGCTGATCCCTCTTCTAAAAGCAGATTTGAATATATTAAATATAGACTATTTGCAGCAATATGTTGTAAATTATGATTTGGTAAGTTCAGGGAATTTAGAATACCCATATTTGGTAGCACCTGAAAAAGGAACTTGGATAAAGTTACCTATTCAAGGTAGAAATGGTAGGCGTGGATTTTGTGAGGAAAAATTGGCTAATGTCATTAACAAATATCATTTGAAAGGTTTTAGAGATAACTTATCTCTTTTTGCGGATGGTTGTCCTTACGAGCCAGACTTTGCATACATTGATGTAGAAAAAGGAATATTCATAGACATAGAAGTTGATGAACCATATTCTGGTTGGGAGAAGACACCTATACATTACATGATAGGAAATAGAACTAATGATGGCAAAAGAAATGAACGCTTTACGGAACGAGGGTGGATTGTTCTACGATTTTCCGAAAAACAAGTATTTGAACAGACAATGTCTTGCTTGAAATACTTGTATCAGCAAATTTGTCGTATTGATACTTCTATGGCTATACCTTCTTCGTTGGCATCTGTTCCTGATTTAAAGGTTGATAGTATGTGGACTAAGGCTGATGCTTTTCAGATGATTCAAAATAAGACAAGGGAAAAAATGTTAGGTATAAGTGAGTTTATTATGCCTAGTGGAAATTCTGTAACAAGTAATCTTATTGATTATGAGGAAGCAGGAAAAATAGAAGATGCAATTAAATCTTTAAGAGATGATAAAGTATGGAGAAACTATTCTGAAAAAAGTTGGTGGCAGAAATATATTGAAGAGCGACCAAATGGAAAATATGTCTTTGAAGCAAAGAAAAAGCTTGACGATATTTTGTGGGGTGAATGTGTGCAGACAAAGAATTATGATCGTTATCTAAGAAATAGTGAATTGCAAAAACATTCTATAGAAGCAAGAAAGTTCAAAGAAGAGGAAGCAAAAATTAAAGCTGAAAATGTTCGAAGAGAAATGGAACGTATTGTAGAGGAGGCTATGCGTAAAGAAGAAGAGGAAAGGTTGGCTCGCAAAAAAAGAGAGGAGGAAGAGCGAAAAAAAAGCGAAGCAGAGAATTATGCTCGCCAACACGTTTCTTCTCAAACTCAAACAAGAACACCTTCAAGCAGAGGGTATGCATAATATAAACTTATAAAGATTAAAAAATGGAATTCAAGTATAAAGATGCCGATTTTTATAATGCTTATTGTGAGCAATTGGAGGATTTCATATTGTTGGAATATTTTGAGGATATGAAAGAAAACTATGTCGGTAAATTATTGGCAAAGAATACAATTCATAGATTAGAGCTTGTTGTGAGGATTCCCAAAACATTTCCTCACAACAAACTTTATTTCTATACTTCTTCCCTTTACGGCTATCCTCATTTGATTCCGTGTCTAGAGTCTTTTGGGAGAAGTTGGTTTTGTTTAAATTCTGCATTTGCAGAAACTACTCGTGGTCAATTGGATGAGGAGTTTGATAGATTGCGTGGTTGGATAAAGGAGCAAATGCGTTCTGAACTCCCACCAATAATAGCTGATGTCAATACTCGAAGAGCTTTGTCTGTATTTAACACCTATGCTAAGGGAAATACGGATGAGATGAACGAACTCAATGCTGCAAAAGAAGACTTGATATTTGTAGGAGATGTTTGGAAAAATGTAGTAAATGAAAGAGATGGTTACTTGAATTGTGTCAAGCAACAAAATGGAAAATATGTCGTTTATAACGGAACAGAGACAAAAGATAAATTACCATTTGTTATAGTTAACCATCAACCGAAAGATTTTCTTAGTTTTGCATCGCTTGTTGATGAGTTTGGTTGGAGTGATGAACTATGCGGGAAATTATTGTCAGATTTCAATTGGGGAAAAACTGAAAGCTCTGGTGAATTTGTTTGTATAGATGACAATTATCGATCTACAAAATTTCCAAAGAAGGAGAATATTGATGCAGATTATAAATACTTGTACGAGCGAATTGCAAATAAAGAAATATCAAATAAATATAAAACCATATTAGAAAAAAAGATAGGCTCTTTTGTGCAAGAATGTCAAGGTTTTTATGATATGCTTGCACGACCTGTGACCGAATATGAAAATTTAGGAGATGATCCTGAACATGACTATAATCAATATTTGTTTTCTCTTCATCATTTTGCATTAGGCGTAATTGATGATGGAAAATTAGATTGGTATTTAATTTATGCACAACAATGTAATGTAAAATATGAAGAATTGTCTTTTGATTTTGGAAAATATGAATATAGGACAAAGCATGTGCAAGATATACCCTTGAATACATCTATTGCAAAAAGAATAAAGCAAGATGAATTTTACGGTAGAGGATGTTTGGCGTCAGGGTTCATTAATAAGAAAATATTATTGATAGGATTGGGAGCTATTGGCTCATTTTTAGCTGAAACTTTAGTTCGAGGAGGTATTCGTGATATAACCTTGTCTGATGGAGATTATGTGGAAGCTGGCAATCTATGTCGAGCATCTTTTGAAATGAACTCTATTGGTGACAGCAAAGCTTCTGCTTTAGCAGATAAGTTGGAGCGAATATCACCGTTCTGTGCAGTTAAACAAGAAGGAGAATGGTATGAAAATGGATTGTTTCTTTGTGATTATAAACATGGTGAGTTTTATGGAAATGTAAATTATGATTCTCAAGAGAAGTTTTTGAAAGAAATAGAAAAGTATGATCTTATTATAGATTGTACTGCAAGTAATGAATTGCTTCATTTCTTAAGTTATGCCGTAAAATTACCTACACAATTGATAAGTGTATGTATAACAAACCATGCTAAGGATTGTTTGTTTTTGTCAAATACCAATGGCAATGTGTTTGAGCAAAGAAAGCATGTCCTTGCTAAGATAGAACAGGATACTGATAATTTTTATGTTGCGGGTACTGGATGCTATTCTCCTACTTTTCTTGCGTCAGCGAGTGATATATTGCCATTTACAAATTTAGTTGTAAGAAAGATAAACAAGTCTTTGGAGAGCACGATGCCGATAACATCAACAGTTTGGCACTATCAAGAAGATTCTATTTTGGCAGAATCAGTTTATACATACATGATAGAGAATGGTGCGATTCGATTGCTTGTCCTGCAAAGCGTTATAGACTCAATAAGACAGAGCGTAATCTTTGAAGATGGACAGATTGGTGTTCTTATGGGTGGTTATTCCTCTGATGGTACCCATATTTTTGTGACTCATGCTGTGAGTATGTATGATATTGAAAAGGATATGGGCAAAATAAAGAATGTCTCACAAAATGTGTTGGATTATATAGGTAATGTTTGTGTTTCAAAAGATATTGGAAAACATCTTCCACTTTTGAGCCAGATTGCTACAGATAATCAGGTAAACACGAACAATCCTTTGCTGGCACAATTGAATGAGGACGGTTCGGTAGCTTTCTATCTTTTGATAGAGAAAGAGTTGGTTCCTTTTGTTGTAAATAATACTATTTGTTAGTTATGGAGTTGGATAGAATAAAATCTTTAGTAGTAGAAATTAATGAGCAATATCAGTCTCTTAGTTCATTGTCAAATGATGAACTAAGAGTTAGGTATTCTCAATTACGTAATGAAGCATTAGATAAACTACAGCATGGTATTTCTGAAAAAGAAATTTTAGATTCTGCTTTGGTTGAAATGTTTGCTTTATTGAAAGAAGTAACTCGGCGTTTTTCAGAGAATGATGAAATTAAGGTGGAACAGACCGATTTGGATGTAAAGCTCTTTGAGAACGTTCCTTTTATAAAAGACTGCAAGAAAGATCCGAATGATTCGACAGACCAAAGTTATCTTTGGAGTCTTAATTATGTGTCGTCATGGCTTATTGGTAACGAAATATACAAATGGAATGTAGTACTATATGACGAGCAACTGATGGGTGGAATAGCTTTGCACGAGGGGAAAATCATCCAAATGTGTACGGGTGAGGGGAAAACATTTGTTTCGATAGCTCCAGTGTTATTAAATGCTTTGTTAGGGAAATGTTGTCATATAATGACAGCTAATTCTTATCTTTCCAAGCGAGATTATGAAATTACTCGTCCTATATATTCTTTCTTTGGTCTTACAGTAGGCTGTATAGAGAATAAAGAGAGAAATAGTAATGCTCGACGAGAGGCATATAAGTCTGATGTGGTGTTTGGTGCAACATCAAACTTTATTTTTGATTATCTTTATGATATGATGAATAACGATTTGGAAACTCGTATGCAAGGGAAGTACGATTTTGCTATTTTGGATGAGGTAGATTCTATGTTGATAGATGATGCTTCAACCCCTCATATCATAAGCACATGTATAGAACAGGTAAATACTTTGTGTACGAATAAGTTATTTGTTGATTATTTGCCATTTGTAAAGGAATTGGTAGAGAATAATCAAGATGGACAATACTATATAATTAATAAGATAAAGCATTTTGCTTCTTATACGGAAACTGGGAAGAAGTGGCTAAGAGAAAAGTTGGCAGATCCGTTGTTGTTTGAAGAGAATGTAGGGGAAAGTTATGAACAGGTTGAAAAGCTGTGTTTTGATTTTTCTCAAGAAAAGAAAGAAGCATTACTTGAATCCCAAAAAATTCAAGTAAAATATCGTAAGCAACAGGAAAATGTTTTAGATAAATTATTACATGCTTTAACTGTATATTTCGAAGATGAAGATTATGTTGTCGCAGAACGAAATAATGCAAAGAGAGTTATAATTATAGACTCTAATACAGGACGTTTGAAAGAGCAGAGTCGCTGGGAATATGGTCTTCATGAAGCTATTGAGGCAAAAGAAGGGATAGAAGTTGGAGGCTTAGGTTTCCAAACTGCTGTTATCAGTATAAAAAACTATCTTCGAAAATATAGTAAGATTAGTGGCATGACAGGAACGGCAGTCGCTTGTTCTAAAGAACTAAAAGAGGTGTATAATCTGTCGGTTTTAAAGATACCAACTCATCGGCCTGTTGTTAGAGAAGATTTACCTTTGCGAGTTTTTAGAAATCAAAAATTATTGGATGAGGCTGTTATAAATAAAGCGATAGAAATCCAAAAGAAAGGACGTTCGGTTTTGATTTGTACTGCAACGATTAAGCGTTCAACTCTTTTGGCAGATAAATTTGCAAAAAGAGATATAGAAGTTCAGGTGCTAAATGGTAAAACTTTAGCAGAAGAGGCTTTTTTGGTGGCAAATGCAGGGAAAAGTGGTTTCATAACGATTTCTACAAGTGTTGCAGGTCGTGGTACAGATATAAAACCTGACGAGGACGTATTGGCAAAAGGAGGATTGGCTGTTTTGGGAGTAGAATTGGCACATTCTGATAGAATCGACCAACAGATGGCTGGGCGTGCAGGAAGACAAGGTAATCCTGGCTCTTCTCAATTCTTTGTTTCTTTAGATGATGATATTTTGGCTTATCTTTCTGAAAAAGAAATGAAGTCTTTGAGTAAAATAGTGGACAATTGCTTGGGTGAAAAAGAAATAACTTCAAAGGAAATTTGTGATTTCTTTTATCTTGCCCAGCGAAATTGTGTTCAAGAAGAAATGGATAGCCGAAAATATTCGAACTTACGTGACGATAGTATAGATTCTTTTAGAAATGAAATTTATGGAATAAAAAATAGAATATTGAAAGATTCAAAAGAGGCCGATGCGGTTTTGAAAGAATTGTGCGGTGATGGTAATGACAGCTTTTGGAAAGAGCATTATGCTCATGTAAAGCAGATACTAAGTATGGCTATGCCTATAATCCGAAAGATTCAAGAAAATACCTATGTGATGGATAGTTATCAAAGACTGCCTTTGTCGGATGGCAATAATGTCTATTCTATTCCTTTTTCATTGAACTCAGCTTTGGAGACAGATGGAAGTTCGTTATATGCTTCGATAGAAAAATATGTATTGCTTGATGCAATCGACAAATCGTGGATGAATTATATTAATGAGATTGATATAGAAAATTTGATTCCGGGTGATTTGTATGCAATTTTCTTGGATGCAAAAAAAGGTATGTTGGAAGATGTTGAGAATAGGTTAACAAAGTTATACATTCCTGTGAATGCAATAAGTGGTGACGAAGAAAACAATCAAAAAGAAACTTCAAATCCTTTGCTTAAATATATCAAAGTGCATAGTAAAAAGGTAGAAATGTTAGAACCATGTCCTTGTGGAAGTGGAAAAGCATTTTGGCAGTGTCATGGAAAAATTAAACTAAAATAGAGTTATTAGTTATGTCAAAAATAAAATAATCAGGAGTCTCATATCCGTTTTGTCATTTGGTACATTGAGAACGGTATTTCATACAAGGTAAGTTTGGATATTTGGCGGATAGAAATAATCTTCTTACTTTTGCACTCGTAATCGGGAAGCGATAGAAAAGAAAAAATCGTGGAACGAGGAAAATGAAGTATAACCCTTTAATATATAATAAGGTATGAAAAAGGTAATGTTGATTTTAGCCATGATGCTAAGTGTAATGAGTGTAAATGCTCAGT
>ERZ1026894.1896-NODE-1896-length-11581-cov-3.643588_pt1 | contig 11581 bp, 9 predicted proteins | sample MGYA00380177_ERZ1026894 | MGnify/ENA primary metagenome ERZ1026894 (study PRJEB33269, sample SAMEA4719813) | human gut metagenome | biome: human-associated habitat; feature: organic feature; material: feces | place: Cameroon | collected 2013-10 ... | reverse complement strand
CCCTCTGCTTGTAAGGCAGATGCTCTCCCAGCTGAGCTAAGATCCCTTTCGTCTGCGCCGTCCGTTTCACGCGACTTGTATAATATACCAAACTCTTTTATATATGTCAATACCTAATTTTAATTTTTTTCCGGTATTTTTTTCGTCTACTTTACTATGGAACATTCTCATAAAATCTGCTATGATATCTCATGCAGTCTATGAACTGTTTTACGCATACACGGAAGCCTCTGCCACCGGCAGATTTTCCATCAAATATACAATTTGAAATACAAAATACAGGGGGATATCATTATGAACAATCGCGCCGTCAATATCAGCAGTCTTGTGATACTGCTCAGTCTTGTAAGCTTTATCGCAGAGGCCTGCCTTTATTATCTGATCAATTATCACTGGGTCAGCATTTTATTTGCTGTACTCTTTTCCGTCGGGCTTTCCCACTTCTGTCTGGAGTCATCGCTGAATTATGGATACAGCTTTCTTCATGCTGCATTTATGGTAACGATCACTTTTATCTTTTCTGCCGTAATTTATCTGATCCAGCCAAACCAGTGGATTCACTATGATTTTTCCATGGTCGTACTTGTTCTCGTAAACTGGATCACCCCGTTTATTTACTGCAATATCCGGGATATGCTGGACCGTGGACCTCGTTTTGATGGTTTTCACTTATTCTTCCAGCGAATGAGTATTCTTTTCATTGTATTTTTCCTGTTTGTCGTGGTCAAGCAGTATTTTCTGACACCGATCACTCCACCTTATCAAGAGCTGCCGTTTGGTGCCCATAATTTCGTTCCGATGATGACGACCGCATCTTATATTGAATTTGCGATCAACAGCCATACTTCACTGTTTCCTCTTTTCTGCTATATTGCAGAGATGATCGCACTCGGTGTTCCAATCGGCTTTTTTGTACGGATCTACGGAGCAAAGCTTCCATTTCTCCTGAGGCTGGTGATCTATGCCGGTATTCCGATCATTCTGGAGCTTTTGCAGGAGCTTACGGGCCGGGGCTGGGGCGACATTGATGATGTTACCATGAGCCTTCTAGGAGTACTCATCGGTGTGATCCTGTTCTATCTTCTGAACGGTCTGTCACAGTCCGTCTCCAACCGCGAGTACATGATGAGCCGCAGCCAGGCATCTAACTACTTTTCATAAAAACGGTCACAGATCGCCCGCCCATAAAAAATGCCGGTCCGGCGTACAAGCTCGCTTGTATCAGCCGACCGGTATTTTTTATGGGCAGGTGATTAGCCTGACTTTCCTGTAATGACAAGTATAGCGTAAACTAAATGCCTGTCACTTTGACGCAGGATGATTTTATCAGATGCAAGGCGGAGGAATGAGGCGTAGCGGTGGCTACGTCGATTGACGACAACGCTGTATCTGATAAATCAGACAAATCAAAGTGCTGGTAATTTGGTTTACGCTATACTCAGCGGTAAGCCGCTGCAAGCGGCGCTTTTTGCGCATAGCGCAAAAATGCTTAGGAATTGAAGGAAAGGCGGGCGATCTGGGGCCTCTATCTCTTATGGGGCTGTATCTGATAAATCAGACAAATCAAAGTGCTGGCAATTTGGTTTACGCTATACTAAGCATTCCGCACCGCCTTTACAAATGCTTCTATCTTTTCCGGATCTTTTCCCGGTTTCAAATCTCTTTCCACTCCTGAGCTCACGTCTACCCCGTCCGGATGCATTGCCTCAATCGCATTCCCCACATTAGCAGGATTTAGTCCCCCTGCCAGCAGGTACGGTTTCCCATCCTCCGGCAGATTTGGTATGCTGCTCCAGTCAAAGGTTTCGCCGCTTCCCGGTTTCACTGCATCAAACACATAACCGATGCATTTTTGCTCTGTCTCGTACCGCTCCCATTCCTGCATATTATCTACATTAAACGCACGGAAAAACGGAATCTGCAAAGTCTCCAGAGCCTCCGGAAGCACCTGTCCATGAATCTGGACAATATCAAAACCTGCTTCCTGAATCTCTTTTATCTGCAACACAGACGGAGAGACCACCACTGCCACTTTCTTAATCTGTGATGATAGGGATTTCATGATCTCCTTTGCCTGATCTATCGTAATATTTCTTTTACTTTTCGGAAAGAAAAGCACCATTCCCGCATAATCTGCCTGAGCCTTTGATACCCATTCTGCTTCCTGCGGTGTTGTTAATCCACATATTTTAATTTTTGTCATACTCCCTTAACCATGCCTTTCCAAAATTCTGACTTTTTCATCATAGCACTCCCCACATATTTCATCAACATAACAAAATATTTTATTCCCTGTTTTTCAGAACCTCTGCCGGCGTGATCTTTTGCAGACGACGCACCAGGAAGAAATTGATCACTGCATACAGCAGCAGAATCCCAACATACATCCCTATATAAAGTACCGGCGAAAAATGAAGATTCATTCCACAGGCAATATTACTGACCATCAACGGATACATGGCATCCATACACAGTTTGGAAAGCGGAATGCAGATCAGTGCTCCCACTGCTACAATACAGAAATTACTGTTCAGGTACAGCTTCCGGATCTCACTGATCCGGTATCCAAATATCTTTACCAGTGAAATACCAAAGCTGGAACGATCGATCATCACCTTCATCATCAGATACATGACTACACAGAAGATCAATGCAGACATGATCATCAGGGTCGAAACCATCGGCATCATCATATTTACGAAAATATCAGAATTTTTCTCTACCTCCGATTTCTTTAATGTGCCATAAAGCCGTCCTGACGGAATATTCAGCTTATGATCGGCAAACACAACATTATAATAATCATCATCTTCACCAAACAGCTCCCGCATACTGTCAATGTCCATAAAAACATACAAACCGGTAGAATACTGTGTGACACCATCCACCGTAAATGCATAGTCCCTTTCTTCGTCTTCATCATTCAGTACAAACTGATCTCCTTTTGCAAGAGCAAACTTCTGCGCTGCCGCACTGGACAGGATCACACGGCTCTTTCCTTTTTGTACATCAGCATCAAAGAAAGAGTTATCCTTCGTAATTCCCAATACCGTAACATCCAGATTATAACCGAAACGTTCCCGTTTTAACGTCCTGGCATAGGCTTCCTCCCCCCCGGCCGGTGCCTTCCCGGTAGGATATTTGTAAGTATACATATATTCGAACTTTGTATCGGCTCTGTTCTCAATGCCCACATTGGCACACATCACATAACAGTCCAGACTAAGCATGCAGATCAAAAGGGAAACAAAAAGTCCAAAGATAACCGTCAGACCGGTTCGAAGCTCCCGCAAAAACTGACGGATACAAAATCTTGGCACAAATGCCATATCCCTCAGATCCATGTGGCCAAATCTACCCTGCTTCTGTTCCTTCCTCATCAGCTTTAACGCGGGCTGTGCCAGCTTCTTCCGGATTACTAGCCAGTTTACGATCACCGCCGCCAGAACAGGCATCACAGCGCCGTAGATCAGCAGATATACCGGATACACATCCGGTACCTCCGGGAAGGAAAAATAGTTATAGGTGTCTGCCATCTGCTGCCGCACACCAATTGGCGAAAAACCTATTGCCATCCCGATCACTCCCGATATAAATGCAACGCAGACCGGCAGGGTCAGATAATGCATGATCAAGTCCTTTCCGGTAACCCCCATAGCATACAGTGCACCGATCACACCGCTCTCTGCCTCGATCGTATGTACAACAAACACCGAGATCACATAAGTAAATAAGATCATAATGATCACACCGGCGATCAGACCAGCCAGCTTATTAATGACCTGATCGTCTGTCATATTACTTAAAGAAATATCAAAATATTTATCCACCAGCTTATCGGTTCCTTTTTTCAGCTTACGAACACCATCTGACAGCTTTCCGGCACCATCAGCCGCCTCTCCCACGCCATCCGTATATTTTACAATTCCATCCTTATAGCTTTTCAGCATGGTAAGCTGATCCAGCAGGGAACCAATGGAAAGCCTCACAATTCCATTATCATTCTTGTCCTTCATCTGCGTCAGCTGCTCTTTAAAGTTTCCCTCGGTAAGTGCTTCCGTAAGACCATAATCCTTCAACGCATCGGAAGCCTGCTCCAGATACGCATCCAGAAGCTGTCCGGTTCCCTCCTGCAGCTTTTTGTTATTTGATGCCAGCTCTGATAATCCATCAGAAAGCTCCTCGGAGCCGTCTGCCAGCTTATTGATCCCCTTTGTCACCTTATCCTTCTGACCGCCGGTCTGACGCCAATATTTTTCAAACCACTTATCCGTTATATCACTGGCATCAATCGTCTGATCCTTAAGCCATTCCTTAAGCTTTTTGTCTGTCATTCCCTTCTTCAATCTGTACGAATAATTGTACACCTCTGTCTGGGCACTTTTTCCCTGATCCTGCATTTTTTTATACTGTCCGGCAGTTACAAAAGCAAGACCAAACTGCTTACTTCCCACGGTACTGTCTGACAGATTATGATATGGTGCATTATAGTCCGGTACACAGCCGATTCCTGATACTTTCAGCGTTTCTCCACCGATTGTCACTTTATCTCCCACCTTGATCCGGTGTTCCTCACTGTATCTCTGCTCCAGCATTACTTCATCATCAGCCTTTGCAAGCCGCCCTTCCCGGACAACGGCAAGATTGATCTTCTGCCGGTTTTGAAATACCCGCAGCACACTTTGGTGCTTCATATTGTAATCCAGATAAAAATTTTCTTCCAAACCCAGTCCTTTTTGGGTGATTTCATTCTTTTCGGAGGCTGTCAACGGCACAAATACAGAGAACTGGCCATCCTCAACCTTATGCTCCCGGTCGGAAGCCGCTCCTCCCTGCATGATCGTTTCAGATGCTCCCACCAGAGAGATCACCAGATACATACTCATAATGATCAGCACTGCCAATGCCAGATAACGGAATTTATTGGCACGCAGATCCCGCAAGATTCTTCTTCTCAATACTTTCTGCATTACAAATCCTCCAATTCTGCTGCCGGTACTCTAGTTTCATTGTAATATTCCTTACTGATCTGGCCATCCTTGATCCGGATCACCTTATGTACCATGTCTTTGATGGAATTATTATGCGTAACGATCAGCATCGTAGTTCCATACTTTGCATTGATGGTTTCCAGTAGCACCAAAATGTCCCTGGAAGTTTTGGAATCCAATGCACCGGTTGGTTCGTCACAGAGAAGAAGCTTCGGATTTTTGATCAATGCTCTGGCAATGGCACACCGCTGTTGCTGACCACCGGAAAGCTGTGACGGAAATTTGTTCTGATGTCCTGTCAGCCCCAGTGTCTCCAGAAGCTCATCCATATCCAGAGGCGTTTTGGTCAGATACTCACAAACCTGAATATTTTCCCGTACGGTCAGATTAGGTACCAGATTGTAAAACTGAAAAATATACCCCAGATTATCCCGGCGATACTCGGAAAGCTCCGTCTGGCTCAATCCGGCAATTTCCTTTCCATCCACCTTCACAGAACCGGAATCAATGGTATCCAGCCCGCCAATACAATTCAAAAATGTGGATTTACCGGAACCACTGGTTCCCTGTATCACACACATATCTCCCTGCTCCACTCCCGTGGTAATGCCTTTCAGAACCTGCACAAAACCTTCTCCTGCACCATAACTCTTTTTCAAATCCTTCACTTCCAGATACATGATCGTCCTCCTTATTGATATTTTTTATCACTAACATAACAATGTTATGTTGTTGTCATTTTTTTAGGAACTGCCGTAACAGTTCCTTTTATCCCGAAACCTTCTATCTCCTCCATATTATCTGCCTACCTTTATCTCATTGACCCACAGTATCCGGTGTCACACCAAACATACCGTACCACCCGCAGACCATATACTTTACTGCGTGTCCCATATATCGGACAGCTTCAGCCTCCGTGTCAATATGTGTCACCGCATAAACAAATACATCGATCTGCATATGGGCAATCCAATGGATCACATCATGCGAGATCTTCTCACCACCAATATGCTGCTGCATCATATCGGCCAGCATCCGATAATGCCCCTCACAAATACGGACAATCTCATCGACTGCTCCTTCCATGGAGCTTCCCTGGGACCGCTCCAGTAAAAGACGGAACCGGTCACGATACCGGTAAAGCTCATGAACAATATTCAGAGTCGTCCGGTAATCATCCGCGTCGCCCTCCTGAGCTTCTTCACCGAACAATTCTCCTGCTTCCATCGCCTGCTTCTCCCCCATGAAATGTCTCTCCATCGCCTCACGGACTCCCGCCAGAGGCTCCTGCACCAGAGAAGCAAACAGATCATCCTTATCCTCAAAGAAAAAGTACAGGGCTCCCGTGGTCACCCCTGCCTTTTTACAGATACTCCGAAGGGATGCTTTCATAAATCCCTTCTCCAGGAACTCCTCCATGGCACATTCCTGAAGTCTTTTCCGGGTCTCCTTTTCATCCTTCATATATGCCTCATTTCTATGTCACTTTATCACATAACACCGTTATGTTAACATGGTCATATCATAATGTCAAGAAATTTATTACCATGCCGGTATACTCCGCCCATAAATTGGAAACACTGTTTCAAAGTACCTAAATAGTGTATTCAACGATTGGAGGAGTAACCATGTCTAATATGTTTTGTTTTCAGTGTCAACAGACCGCCGGCAACAAAGGATGTGTCAACACAGGTGTCTGCGGCAAGCAGCCGGAAACCGCCAGACTGCAGGATGAATTGATCGGCGAGCTGATCCGCCTGGCCACAGCCGCCCACGATGCGGGAAAGCATTCCCACCTGACGGACCGCCTGCTGATGGACGGGCTGTTTACAACATTAACCAATGTCAATTTTGATGACGAAGCAATCCGCAAATTTACCGACCGGGTTATCAAGGAACGAAAAAAACTCCGTGACGAAAAAATACCTGTGGTGGCACTCTGGGATGGAAGTAACGACGAAGTATCCCTTCGTTCCACTTTGCTTTTCGGTCTGAAAGGTATGGCGGCCTACGCCCATCACGCCATGAATCTCGGATATGAAGATGAAAGCGTTACAAAATGGTTTTACAAGGGACTTTGTGAAGTAAATAAAGAACATTCTGCCGAGGAATGGATCGAACTGATCATGGAATTTGGCAAAGTCAACTTTAAATGTATGGAACTACTTGATCGTGCAAATACAGAAACCTTTGGTTCTCCTTCACCGGTGAAAGTACAAACCGACATCAAAAAAGGACCTTTTATCGTGGTTTCCGGTCACGATCTAAAAGATCTGTCCCAGCTTCTGGAACAGACAAAGGGCAAAGGGATCAACATATATACTCACAGCGAAATGCTGCCCGCCCATGGATATCCGGAGCTGAATAAATATGAGCATCTTGCAGGCAACTTTGGAACTGCCTGGCAAAGCCAGCAGAAGGAATTTGACAATATTCCTGCCCCGGTACTTTTCACCACCAACTGTCTGATGCCTCAAAGACCAAGCTATCAGGACCGCATTTACACGACATCTGTAGTGGGTTATAAAGGTCTTCGCCATATCAGTGGGGACAAGGATGGAAATAAAGACTTTACTCCGATCATTGAACATGCCTTACAGCTTGGTGGTTATGAACACGACCACAGCATGAGTGGCATCAATGGCGGTCACATCCTGACCACAGGCTTTGGACACGCCGCCGTTCTTTCCCATGCAGAAGAAATTATCTCCTCCATCAAACAGGGACATATCAAACACATTTTTCTTGTGGGCGGATGTGACGGTGCCCATCCCGGCCGTAATTACTATACCGATTTTGTAAAACAGACCCCGATGGATTCCCTTGTTCTGACTCTCGCCTGCGGAAAATACCGTTTTAATGATCTGGATCTTGGAGAGATTGATGGCATTCCACGTATCCTTGATATGGGACAGTGCAATGATGCCTACAGTGCGATTCGGGTAGCTCTGGCACTCGCCGATGCATTTGACTGTACGGTCAACGATCTGCCTCTGACACTGGTGCTGTCCTGGTATGAGCAGAAAGCGGTCTGCATCCTGTTGACGCTGCTTTCCCTCGGTATCCGCAATATGTATCTCGGACCAACCCTTCCGGCATTTATGTCAGAAACCGTTGTGAAATTTCTCGTAGACACCTACAACCTGCAGCCGATCACCGCACCGGAACAGGATATGGATGCCATTCTGGGACGCGGATAAATTCACATTTTACCGCAATCCAAGTACCAGAATCACAAGAATAATACACGGGAGCACAAAGGTCACATATCCCCGCAGAGCCTTTGGAAACTTCACGCCGGTGCCGGTATTCGTCTCTTCGAGATATTTATCAAAGCCCCAGCCCCATTTTGTCACACAGAATAACAAAAAGATCAAAGAACCGCCCGGAAGCAGCAGATTGCTTACAATAAAGTCCTCCAGATCCAGCACTGTACTTCCGGCACCTCTTGGCTGGAAGCTGCTCCAGATATTATAACCAAATACCGCCGGTAAAGAAGCGATCAAAATGATCACGCCATTGATAAGAGCAGACTTTTTGCGGCTGATATTCCATTTATCCATACAGCAGGCAATGATATTTTCAAAAACCGCAATGATCGTGGAAAATGCCGCAAAGGTCATAAACAGGAAGAAAAATGTCCCCCAGATCCTGCCTCCCGGCATCTGGATAAAGACATTTGGCAGCGTAATAAAGATCAGCTCCGGTCCTGCTCCCGGATTAATTCCGTAAGCGAAGCAGGCCGGAAAAATGATCAGACCGGACATAATCGCCACAAAGGTATCCAGTGCGGCGATCCGCAAAGATTCTCCCAAAAGAGTACGCTCCTTGCTCATATAGCTTCCAAAAATCTCCATAGCACCAATGCCAAGGCTCAGAGTAAAAAATGCCTGATTCATCGCTGCAATGATTACATTAAACAGGCCAACCTCCTCAACCTTTTTCCAGTCGGGGATCAGATAAAACTTCAGGCCATCCACGCCGCCCTTCAAAAGGATACTGTTGACCGCCAGCACCACGATCAATGCCAGAAGTCCCAGCATCATCGGCTTACTGATCTTTTCCACTCCGGCCTGCAGACCAAAGGAACAGATCAGAAAGCCCACAACAACGATTACGATCATCCAGAAGGTCATGCTCTTAGGATCTGCAAGCATATGAGAAAACTTATCCGTAACACCTTTCGTATCCAGCCCCTTAAAGTCATTGATCAGGAAACGATAAAAGTAGCTGATCATCCAGCCTGCCACTGTCGTATAAAACATCATCAGCATATAATTACCAAATAACGCCGCATAGCCATGCAGATGCCATCTGCTTCCCTCCGGCTCCAGTACCTCATAGCCTTTCACCACACTCTTTCCGCTGGCACGGCCCACTGCAAACTCCATGGTCAGCACCGGCACGCCGACTGCGATCAAAAAGAACAGGTAAAACAGAACAAAAATACCACCGCCATTTTGACCTGCCACATATGGGAACTTCCAGACATTTCCAATCCCAATGGCGCATCCCGCTGAAATCAGAATAAAACCTAATCTGGATTTAAAACTTTCTCTTTTCACGTTTCTAAAAACTCCTTTTATCTTAGTTATATTTCTATATCAGACCCAAAATAATGATCACCAAAATGATACAGGGCATTACATAGGTCAGGTAGCCCCGAAGAATCCGGGGCATTTTCAAGCCCTTGCCTGTATTGGTTTCTGCCAGATAATTTTCGAAGCCCCATCCCCATTTCGTCATACAGAACAACAAAAATACAATGGCTCCCCCCGGCAGGATCAGATTACTTACCAGAAAATCCTCCAGATCCAGTATCGTACTTCCCGCACCTCTCGGCTGAAATCCCTTCCACACATTATAACCGAGTACCGCCGGCACAGAACCGATCAAAATAATAATTCCATTGATCAGGGACGACTTTTTCCGGCTGATCTCCCATTTATCCATACAGCTTGCAATGATATTTTCAAAAACACCAATGATCGTAGAAAATGCCGCAAAGGTCATAAACAGGAAAAATAATGCTCCCCAGAATCTGCCTCCCGGCATCTGAACAAAGACATTCGGCAGCGTAATAAAGATCAGCTCCGGGCCTGCTCCCGGATTGATTCCGTAAGCAAAGCACGCCGGAAAAATGATCAGACCGGACATCAACGCAACAAAAGTGTCCAGCCATGCTATCTGCAGTGACTCACCAAACAGACTGCGCTCCCTGTCCATATAGCTTCCAAAAATTTCCATGCCTCCCATACCCACACTCAGGGTAAAGAATGCCTGATTCATCGCCGCAATGATCACATTCAGCAGGCCCACCTCGTGAACCTTCTTCCAGTTGGGTACCAGATAAAACTTTACACCCTCCATGCCGCCTTTCAGCATCACACTGTTGACCGCCAGAATTGCGATCAATCCCAAAAGACCTATCATCATGGGCTTGCTGATCTTTTCCACTCCATTCTGCAAGCCCATAGAGCAGATCAGAATCCCCACAACCACGATCAACACCATCCAAAAGCCCATGCTCCACGGGTTCGAAAGCATATGATCGAACTTGTCCGATACTCCCTTGGTATCCAGCCCCTTAAAATCATTTACCAGAAAACGGTAAAAATAACTGACCATCCAGCCTGCCACCGTGGTATAAAACATCATGATCACATAATTGCCCAGCAATGCCACATAACCATGAAGATGCCATTTACTGCCCCTGGGCTCTAACTCCTGATAACAGCCCAGCACGCTTTTCCGGCTGGCCCGTCCTACTGCAAACTCCATAGTCAGTGCCGGCGCTCCCACCATCACCAGAAACAACAGATAAAAGAGCACAAAAATTCCACCGCCATTTTGTCCTGCTACATATGGAAACTTCCATACATTACCAATACCGATCGCACACCCCGCCGAGATCAGGATAAAACCTAATCTGGATTTAAAATTTTCTCTTTGCAATGTCTTCTCCTTTATCTTTCCTTTGCATAAGCAACATACTCCGCTGCATTATCCTTAATATGGGACACATCCTCCGGTGTTACCGGACGATATACTCTGACCGGATTGCCAAAAGCCACCGATCCCTCCGGTACTTCCTTCCCCTCCGGAACCAGCGTTCCCGCCCCTATAATACAGTTTCTGCCGATCCTTGCCCCATTTAATATCACTGCCCCCATGCCAATGATACAGTCATCTTCAATCGTACAGCCATGAACAATTGCTCCATGTCCCACTGTAACTCCATTTCCAATCACGGTCGGGAATCCATTATCCACATGTACCACTGCATTATCCTGAATATTGCTTCGCTCCCCCACTTTGATCGATGCCATATCTCCGCGGACCACGGCATTATACCACACGGAGGACTCCTTTCCCAGGGTAACATCTCCTGTCACCACACAACCGGGAAACAAATATGCTCCGTCTTCCGTTTTCTTCCATTCGGTTACTCTTTTTTCTTTCATAATTAACTCCAAAAAATGATTTAGCTAAGGCCTGCGTCAGCAAACCTTAGCCTGTCTATCATACCATTTATTCTATTATCCATGCAAGTAATATTTTGAAATATATTGATAAAAATCCCACATAAT
>ERZ1026894.1895-NODE-1895-length-11581-cov-18.035311_pt1 | contig 11581 bp, 6 predicted proteins | sample MGYA00380177_ERZ1026894 | MGnify/ENA primary metagenome ERZ1026894 (study PRJEB33269, sample SAMEA4719813) | human gut metagenome | biome: human-associated habitat; feature: organic feature; material: feces | place: Cameroon | collected 2013-10 ... | reverse complement strand
AGATAGAAAGAATACAGGATCCGTTCCTTCACGGGCATCTGCATCAGCTTCGTCAGCGCTTCCTCATAGTACTGAATCTGGACGTTGTAGCGGTTCCAGAGGGCTTCCAGGGAGTCGATCACATCGGTCTTGTAGTCCAGCAGAACAATCTCACCGTCTTCTATGAAAAAGACATCGATGATACCCTGAATGAGCACCTTTTCTCCCTCGGGCAGATCCGGATCCAAGCGTTTCGCATCAATGCCCAGCACAAAGGGCTGCTCTCTGTATAGAAGCCCCTGCTCCTGCGCACGCCACATGCGGTATGCCAGCTCCTGTTCCAGAAAATTGAGGATCTTCGGCAGACTGACTGCTTTGGCATATTCCTCCGTCAGGCGTAAAGATACCGTTTCCCGCTGTAAGAATTCTTCCAACCGCTTCTTAAGTCTCTCCGCGTCCAGTCTCTTACGGTATGTCTCATAATCTCCGGGGCATTTTTCAAACAGTCCCGATTCGACAAATACATACGTAAAATCCAACAGCTCCATGACACGGTGGAAAGCACTTCCCCGGACAGCTCCGCTGACCTTTTCCTGCTCTCTGCGGAATGCCGGAATATAGGGAACGACTTCTTTTTCCTCAAAGGTGTGGAAAGCTGCTTCGTCCTTCTCCGCCATGGCTGCGATTTTTAACTCTGACACTGTGGTCTTGGTATACAACTTCTGTAACCCGGGATGGGGATATTGATAAGCAAAACGCTCCCGCAGACGCATAAGCTTCCGCTCATTTTCTTCCGGATCTCCGGGTAAAAGTACCTCCCCATCCGCTACCCGCTGCAGTTCCTCCCTGCGGTCACCCATGCGCAGCTGCTCTCTGATCTCCTCTGCCGCCAGGTCCTCCGTTCTCAGTGTCTTCACCGCAATTCCCGTCTTCGGCAGGATCGGCAGCAGGAAATCCATATAGCTTCCCGCCTCACAGAAATCCAGATAAGTCAGCCTCTCCTGTCCGGTCATCTGCGCCAACTCCCACTTTTCGTCGGCCTTGTCCAATACCGCTGTTAAGATCAGCTTCTCTCTGGCACGGGTCAGTGCCACGTAGAGCACACGTAATTCCTCCGCAAGATTATCTTCCTTCATTTTTGCGGACAGAACCGCCCGGCGGAGGGTCTTATTTTTAATACGTCGTACGGAATCTACATAATCCACCGCAACCCCCAGATCCATGTCCACGAGCAGGGATTGGTTCGCATCCTGCATGTTGAAGCGTTTCGACAGTCCGGAGACAAATACCACCGGGAATTCCAGTCCTTTACTTTTGTGGATACTCATGATCCTGACCACATCTGCATTTTCATCCAGAGTGTCCGCCTCGCCGTAATCCACGTCATATTTTTCCAGCTGCTCCATATAACGGATAAAATGAAACAGTCCGAAATAACTGGTCTTCTCGAAAGCGGATGCCTTCGTAAGCAGCATCTCCACATTCGCGCGGCGCTTGCTGCCGGCGGGAAGTGCCGTCACATAATTCAGATAATCATAATCGTCAAGTATCCGCTGCAACAGGTCACGGATCGAGGTGAAAGGAGTCCGGTCACGGTAATGGCCAATCCGTTGTAAGAAGGTATCTGCCTTTTGTGAAAGCTCTGTTTCTTCCCCAGCGCTTTCGCCCGCTGATGTCTCTTCTCCCTCTTCCACCGTCCGACCGCTCTTCGCCACTTCCTTCAGTGCTTCATATAATGTCATCCGTTTTCTGGAATGCCATTCCCCGCCACTGCGGATCTGCGCGATCTCTTCCTGGGTGAATCCACCGAAGACGGATTGCATCACGCCAAACAGCGGGATATCCTGCCTTGGATTGTCCAGCACCCGTAAAAACTGCAACAGCTCCTGCACCTCCAGTGCCCCGAAATATCCGGTCTTAGATGTGATGTAGACAGGGATTCCCTGCTGTTCCAGTATCTTTTTGAATTCTTCATCCCAGCCGCTGGTAGTACGGAGTAGGATGACCATATCCGAATATCGCACCGGGCGAAGTTCCCCCGTGGACTTCTCCATGACCTTCAGACTGCCCTTCAACTGCTTTATTCGGGCGGCAATGGCGAGCGCTTCCAGCTGTCGTACATTGTCGTAATCCACAAGGGCTCCCGCACCCTTGGCATGCTGCTCTCCGATGCCGCTCTCTTCGCGCTCTCCCTTTTCCGGCTTGCGGATCAGCAAAGCTTCACTGCCGTAGGCAGGATCCTCCGCCGCAGGATAGGTTGCCCCCGGATACAGTGCCGCCTTGTCATCGTAGGCGATACCGCCGATCTCCCTGCTCATAATACGGGAAAATACACCATTGACCGCATCCACCACCTGTATGCGGCTTCGGAAGTTCTTCGCCAGGTCGATCCGGCACAGATCTCCGGTCTCCTGATAGGTGTCGTATTTTTCCAGGAACAGCTCCGGTCTCGCCAGACGGAATTTGTAAATGCTCTGCTTCACATCACCTACCATGAAACGGTTGTAATGCCCCTCCGCTTCCCCGGAGATAGCGCTTAACAGATACTCCTGCACCAGGTTGCTGTCCTGGTACTCATCAATTAAGATTTCCTGAAAATACTGGCGGTACTCCATCGCAACGTCACTTGGCACAATACGATATTTTGTTTCGGTGCGATCCGTTCCTGCGTAGCCTGTTTCTTCCACTTTTTCCCGCTTTAACAGAATCTGCAGGGCATAATGCTCCATGTCGGAAAAGTCTATCAGATGTCTCTCCTGCTTGGCAGCGAGAAGCCTTCTGTTGAATTCCAGTACCAGGTCAAGAAGCATCCGAAGCGGCTCTCTGCAGGCTTTTCCCTGCTCCACCGCCAGTTCTAACGGGGTCTTAAAATAGCTCTCTGACAGATCACTTAATGTATCCTTCACGCTGTTTCGGATTGCCTTTGCCAGTTCCCGTTTGGCGGGATCCACACTGTCGTCCTTTTTAGAAGGGAGCCGCGCGAAAGTCACGGCTGGAATCTTTGCAGCCTGTTCCTCCAGATTCTTGCAGGAAGTCAGTCTCTCCAGCTGTTCGATCTCTGCATCGGTCAGTTCTCCGTACATATACGGACCGTCCGGCAGTTCACACAGCCGCTTCACTTCCCGCAGTTTTTCCAGGCATCCCTCCACCGTACGGTTCACCCGTTCCGTCAGATATTGTCCGTAATCGCTGCGGACCAGTGCTTCCATATCTCCTGCGGCATAGTCATTTTTGCGCTCCTCCAGCCATTCCTCCGGCCATGGAAAGCTTCCCGCATAGCGGGACAGATTCAGGATATGCTGCTCCAGCACGCTCTCCCTGCCTCCCGGACAGAAATACTCCACACAGGCGTGGAACTGCTCTAGGGCTTCCATTTCCGAAATTATCCCTTCAGTACCATGATCTTCCCGAGATGTCAGGACCTCTTCCGGAACAAAATTCCCCGCATAGGCATCCTCTAACAGCTGTGCCAGCACATCCTGCTGTAACAGCTTGATCTCGCCCTCGTCCGCCACGCGGAAATCCGGATCCAGACCGATCTCATTAAAATGGTTCCGGATCAGGAACAGGCTGAAGCTGTCGATAGTGGTGATCTGCGCATTGTGCAGAAGGGCAGACTGCTTCTGGATATGCTCGTTGCCGGGATCCGCCTCCAGTCTGGTGGCGATTCCGGCGGCGATACGTTCCCGCATCTCCGCGGCTGCCGCATTGGTAAAGGTCACGATCAGCAGCCTGTCGATATCCGCCGGATGTTCTCCTTCGCAGACCATGCGGATGATCCGTTCCACCAGTACCGCCGTCTTACCGCTGCCCGCGGCCGCCGATACCAGAATGTTGCTGTTATGCAGTTCAATCACCTTTTGCTGTTCGGGGGTGAATTTCATTCCCATACGCTACCTCTGTTCCTGTTTCTTTTATCCTATCTTTATCCTGTCTCTATCCTGCCACCCTGTTCCTACATGCGGCAGGCGCTTTTCTTCGTGCTTTCTGACGGGAATGCACTCCCGCCGGGCACCTTTCGCCCTACGCTTCCACCGTCTCCTGCATCCGCTGCATCAGCGTCTGCTTATCCAGATCCTCCAATTGTCTCTTCTCATACCCCGGGATACTGCCGTCGAAGCCACAGACTTTTTTATAGGCACAGTACGTGCAGGCTTCCTCATTCCCTTTCTCGTAAGGGTTCGCCGCTATTTTACCGTCCAGAATCTCTCTGCCGATATCCCGGATCTTCGCATCCACATAAGCAGATACAAGCTGCATCTCCTCCCGGCTTAAGATTCCGGATCTGGCACTGAAGCTTCCGTCCTTTTTCTTTTCCACCGGGATGACCACCGATTTGTCCTGCAGATACCGATCCAGCCGCTCCACAACCTCGGGATCACTGTTTACCACACCGTTCATCCGAAGCTTCGCAAGGATCTGCTCATTGATCTGCTCGTCCGACAGTTCCACCGGTGTCTCTATGGTAGGGTCATCGATGTGATAGTATAAAAGCGCTGCAGGCACGATCTCCTTGTCCGGATGCTTTCTGCCTTCCAGCTCCATTGCCGCATTCATATAGACTACAAGCTGTAACTGCAGTCCGTAATACAATGCCGCCAGGTCGAATTTCTTATTGCCGGACTTGTAATCGATGACCTTGACATAGACATGCTCCGCATCCTCCGACACATCAATGCGGTCGATCCGTCCCTGCAGGTGCATCTTCTCTTCTTCGGACAGATCCACATGAATGCTGTCCAGATTCTCCGCGAACCGGAAGGACAGCTCATAGTCATCCGGCTGAAAGCTTCCCTGCTTCAGATGCTGCTGTAAGGTCAGCACCGTCCGGGTCAGTATCCTGCTCATACGTGTAATGGCATATTCATTCCGCGCAGAGCTGTATAACACGGTTTCTCCGTAGGTCGCCGCGTAGGCTTCCACCGATTCTTTGACCGTTTTTAATGCAAAATCTTCGGAAAAATTCCACCATGTCAGGTTGGATTCTGCAAGTTTTCCTGCAAAATTTTCTAATACCGCATGGTAAATATTACCCATATCCGACACTTCAAAGCCGAATTCTTCCCGCTCCCGCAGGGACAGACCGTATTGCAGAAAATGTCTGCAGGCGCAGGCGGCATAGGTCTCTAAGCGGCTCACACTGTTCTCCAGCTGTCTGCCGTACAGTGCTCTCGCCACGATTCTTGACAGACCGCTCTCCTTATATCTTCTAAATGCTGCTGCCGTCAGACGGTCTCTGCCCACCGGATCCGCTTCATAGGCACGGTACATGAGATAAAAATCCTGCCGTTCCTCTTCCCGCAGCGTTCCGTCCGCATATTCCCGCAATTCCTCCGCCAGATATCTGGCACCTTCCTGCCTGCCCTCGATCTGCTCGATACGACTACGGTTCTGGGGATATTCCACCGCAAGCTGCGGGAAAAGCTTCCGTACCGTATCGATCAGGTAGGACGGACGGATTCCCTTTCCATCACTGTTTACCTTGGCATAAGACAGATACAGCCGTTGTGAGGGTTTCGTCATATTCAGATACAGATACAGTCTCTGAATGTACATCTGTTGTCTGGGACTCGGTGCCATCTCTGTTCCGGACTCTATTAAAAATTCTCTGTCCATATCGGAGATAATGCCACCCTTGGAGGCATTTTTCGGAATGTTTCCGTCATTTACCCCCAGGAAAAACAGTACTTTAACCTGCTTTAAGCGGGTCCGCTCCATATCGCCCACCACGATACGATCCACATTCTGCGGAATCGTACCTACCGTGATCTCGCCGAATCCGGCATCCAGAATATCCGCAAATTCTTGTAACGATATTTCTTCCTCCCCCAAAAGTTCATAAATCTGATCCAGCAGATCCATGACCAGACGGTAGATCTGTGCATATTCCCTGGCTTTGGCCAGGTCGACCTCCTGCTCGAACTGCAGCTGATAATTCAAAAGCTTTTGCTGTACATGATTCTGCTCCAGGAAATCATACAGATGGCTGACATACTCTCCGGCTTTGGCTCGACTGCCCATATGCAGGATCTCCACGGTATCCGCAAACTGCTGTCTGATACGATTCAGACGTTCCATGGCCTCTTCCGCCCGCTCTGTGTCTTCCTGCCCGCTACCCTGCTGCATTTCTTCCGTCCTGCGGGTAAACAGCCTGCTGTAAGTACGATATCCTCTCGCCCCAGTGCGGATCACATAATTTTCCAGCTCATCGATCTCCTCTCTGGAAATGTCCGCCATGCCGCTTCGCAGAAAATGAAATACGGTATCATACGAAAAATCCTTGATATATAACTGCAAGGCACTTTTGATGTATTCGATCATGGGATTTAAAACGATCCCTCTGGTCCGGTCTAGAAAGCAGGGAATCTCCAGCTGCCCGAATTCCGTCTCCACATAGGATGCATACCCCTCCAGGTCACCGATGACCACGGCAATATCCCGGTAAGTAAGTCCTTCTTCCCGGATCAGCTTCCGGATATACAATGCCGTCTGATGAACCTCCTCTCTGGGAGAGATTGCCTCATACATATGGATCTCCTGCTGCTTCTCCGTATAAGGCTCATACTGATAGCGGAACAGATTCTGTTCCAGATAACATAACGCCGGTGCCGCGGTGAAGCGGTTAGAACCGCCCTTTACAAATACATCTTCCCCCCGTGTCACCTCTGCCTCCGCCGCCAGCTTCACCAGATCCGCCACGGTCTTTTTACTTAGGTGAAACAGCTTCTGCTCACCATCCATCTGATAAGGGTCTTCTTTGGCACCAATGGTCACAGTGACAATGGTCTCTTCGCACACCCGCATCAGTTCCTGGATCAGGCGGTTCTGTATGGGAGTGAATCCCGTAAACCCGTCAAATACCACCACACTGTCCTGGAGGATCTTGGACTTTGCCAGAGATCTGCGCAGCACATCCAGTGTCTCCTCCGTGGTGATAAAATGATCCTTAATATAATCCTGAAATCCACGGTACAAAGTCTTTAAATCTCGGAGTTTCATTGCCAGTGCACCCCGTTTTTCTGCACTGGCGATCAGTTTATCCATATCCTGTGTGCTGATGCCGTACTGTATGAACTCAGAGATGGCACTTTTCACCTCATGAATGTACCCCTGCTTATGCAACAGGCTTCCCATGGCAGGCAGCTGCTCCTTCAGATCTGCTGCGATCTTCTGCAGCACCAGACTTTTGCCGGTGTCATCCAGCACGGGCATTTCCTTCGTTCCTACTTCCTCCAAGATACGATGGCCGAGTCGTCCGAAGCTTAAGACATCGATATTCAGGATACCACCTCTGTCACTGCGCATGACCAGATCCTTCTGGGTCTGCATGGTGAACTGGTCCGGCACGATGATCAGGAAATTCCTCCCCGGCTCCTGCGCCGCCCGCTGCATGATCTCTTCATAGATTCTGTGACTCTTGCCGGACCCGGAAGGTCCGAAATAGAAACGTAAGCTCATAGGTCTCCTTTTGCAGTCTTCTGCCTATTGTATATCTAGCTCGATCGGGCAATGGTCCGATCCTGTGATCTCCGTGTGGATCTTAGCATCCGCCAGTCTGTCCTGCAGGCACTGCGATACCACAAAATAGTCAATTCTCCATCCGGCATTTTTCGCTCTCGCCTGGAATCTGTATGACCACCAGGAGTAGATTCCGGTCTGGTCCGGATAAAAATAGCGGAAAGTATCGATAAATCCGTTTTCCAGTACTTTGGAGAAGCAGGCGCGCTCCTCGTCGCTGAATCCCGCATTGCCGCGGTTCGTCTTCGGATTCTTCAGGTCGATCTCCTGATGCGCAACATTCAGGTCTCCGGCATAGATCACCGGCTTCTTCTCTTCCAGCTTCTTCAGATACGCCAGGAAATCCGCTTCCCACTGCATCCGGTAATCCAGGCGCTTTAATTCCTGCTGGGCATTCGGTACATAGACTGTCACGAAATAAAATTCCGGATATTCTGCGGTGATCACGCGCCCCTCATGGTCATGCTCTTCCACGCCGATGCCGTAAGTCACCTGCAAGGGTTCTTCCTTGGTAAAAATGGCGGTACCGGAATAACCCTTTTTCTCCGCATAGTTCCAGTACTGGTGATATCCGGGCAGATCCAAGTCGATCTGTCCCTCCTGTAATTTAGTCTCCTGCAGGCAGAAAATATCTGCGTCTATCTCTTTAAAAAAATCTAAGAAGCCCTTCTGCATACAGGCTCTCAAGCCGTTTACATTCCACGATATAAATTTCATGTTGTTCCCTTTCCTGTCAGTCCTATCTGCTATTATCTACTTTTCTTGTCCCATTTTCCGGACCTAATTCTAATCTTCCACCAGATTATAATACATCACATGGATGGCCTCATAGATGCCGTCCTTATTCAGGAATCCGCCGGGTATGATACCAAGATCCACGAAACCAAGTCTCTGGTACAGATGAAAGGCGTGGATATTGGAAACCACCACCGCATTGAACTGCAATACACGATAACCGTTTGCCTTCGCCTGTGCCAGGCAATCCTTCACCAACAGTTCTCCGATATGTTCTCCTCTGCACTGCCTGTCCACGGCATAACTGGCGTTGGCGATATGTCCCACTCTGCCGATATTGTTGGGATGCAGAATATATAAGCCCTTCACATTGCCCTGCTCATCCTCCGCCACGGCACTTACGGTCTGTGCGGCGAAAAAGTCTGCGGCCTGCGCCTCTGTGAGTCCTTCCTCCTGGGGAAATGCCACACCGTCCTCTACCACCTGGTTCCAGATCTCTGCCATTCTTGCGATGTCTTTTGCTTCAAATTTTCTGATGGTGATCAATTTCTCTGCCTCTTTCTTATTTTATCTACTCTATCTGCTATACCTGTCCGCCATGCTTTTCCAGCCATTCCCGCTCCTTGCGGGCAGCCTCCCGGGACGCTTCGTACCCATTTAGAATATCTGTAAGTCTCTGCACATCTGTGATTGCGCTTGCTTTATTTTCCGGGTGATCCATCCAGAGATGTCTGTATTTTGCAGGATATATGTTTTCTATGGTATTCTCTCCAATTATGTACCATTTTTTCTGATAACAGATTGTGTTGTCCTTCGGGTTTAAGAAAGCGAACAGCTGTGCCAGCGGATAGCTCTCCGCATCCGTCTCAATCTTCCGCTTCTTCGGATTCTCTTCTCTGCCAGTCTGAGTCTTACGAATCTTCACGTTCGTTCCTTCCGGTTCTATGATCAGCATCATAGGTTCTGCCGGTTTCTTCCACAATTTATCCAGTATAAAATTTAACGGTCCCAACAGCAGGATCGTCATAAGGACCGCCAGCACTCCCGTCAGTTCCGGGATCCAGTCGCCCAGTACCAGCATCTGGAACAGCACATGATCACTGTCCCGCACGCCCCAGACTTTCATTACGACAAATGCCGCCGTCACCACATAGATCAAGACCGTTGCTATGGCAAACGGCATCAGTACTTTTTCTTTTTTTATGCCCCAGGCGGCGTAAGTGTTCCGCTCTTCCTCCGTAAAAAGGACGGGCAATTCGTAGCGTTCCGTCATGCTCTTATTCTCCCTCTTAATTATTTTCCTAGAATGATGCGGATCAGCTGCTTGTCTAACATCAGTGTCCGGTTCCAGGGGTTTAAGATCACACCTTCAATGCCCTCTGCGGTCAGCGTCATGCGAAACAGCTGCTCGATATCCGTGAGGAATGTAGACATCACACTGCCGCTTCCTTTTAATTCTTCTTCGAAGCCGGTAAATGCCGACCACCATTTTTTTCCGTCGGAGGTCTGCACCGCCTGTAAACGCATAGCGGTTCCGGCGGCCTGTGTCACCGCTTCCTTCACATCTGCGGAAGGCGGTTCCACCGCCACGATGAACTGCCCCTGCTCCCGCATCCGTCTGCGCACCACCGTCAGAGCGTGTGCCAGAAGCTCTTCCGTGGGCTCCTGCTGTAATGCCAGAATTGCCTCTTCTATTTTTTCGTTTCCCTGTAAACCTTTATCCTTCTTCTCATCCATAATCACTGATCGTATCCTTTTTTATTTGTCATTATCAGGCAGCTTTACTGCATATTCCTGAAACACCCCGTAACTCCGGGATGTCAGGGTGCTGTCTCATGCTCCATGTTCCATACGCAATTTAATCGGTCCTCACTGCGTGTGGTGCAACGCACATCTATGCCTATCATACCATAAATGCTTACGCAATTCCACTTACGTTTCCCTCCGCACATTTTCCCTCCGCACATTTTCCCTCCGCGCATTTTCCCGCCGCGCGCTGTCTTTTCCTTGACAGTGACTATATTCATTGCTAACATGAGTCTGAGCGTTTTCGCTTAGAAATGAGGACAATTATGAATATTTTTGACCCGAAGCATATTTACAGCGATGCTGCTAAACTGGCACGTCTGAAAAATAAAAAGCTTTTCCTGTTCGACATTGACGGAACGATCGCCGTGGGCGATACCCTGTACGAAGGCAGTGCGGATCTGATCCGCTATATCAATGACATCGGCGGCAGGGCTTATTACATTACCAACAATTCCACGAAAAGCGGGCTGGACTATGTGAAGAAATTCCACGATGCGTTTCACTTAGACAGTACCGAGGATCAGTTCATCACTTCCGGCTATATGACACTGCGCTTTCTTAAGGAAAAATATGCAGAGAAAAAAATCTTCGTACTGGGAACTACTTCCTTCGTAGCCGAACTGAGAAAAAATGGGCTTCATGTCACCGAGGTCTGCGAAGAGAATATCGACTGTGTGGTGGTTGCTTACGACAGTGAATTAAATTACGGCAAGCTTACGGAAGTCTGCAAAGTTTTGTTCACCCAGGACGTTCCCTTCTACGGTACCAATCCGGATCTGCGCTGCCCCATCGACTTTGGCTTTATCCCCGATTGCGGTGCGATCTGTGATATGATCACCGCTACCACCGATAAACAGCCCATTTACTTAGGCAAACCCAGCAAAGAAGTCGTAAACTTATGCCTGAAGGTATCCGGTTTTACACCTGATGAGACACTGGTAGTCGGTGACCGTCTGTATACCGATATTGCCTGTGGCATCAACGGCGGCGTAGACACCTGTGTCCTTTTCACCGGCGAGGCACAAAAAAAGGATATTCTGACTCCCGAGGGGGAGCCGAATACCCAATATCTGCCGGACTATGCTTTTGAAAATGTGCAGGAACTGTTAGATGCCTGCAGAAAATAAATTGAGAGTTAATTAAGAAATGCTATCGAATCCCCGTAGCCCGCATTGGGGCTAAGAACCGCAGACCCGTTTCCACTTCGGACGCAGACCGTAGCGGTACATAAGCGAGGACAATACCCTCGCTAAGTACCGACGGCTGCTTAGAGTCTGCTTGTCCTTACCCCAACTGCGGGCTACTGGTTTTTGAAAGCTTTTCAAAATGCAGAACACCCACGGTAGGCATTTTGGAATATAAAGTTTCCGTGTTATACCTTCCGGTTTTCACGATTTGGGTATTGCAATAGAATAAGCTTCTCATACCCACAAACTTTTCATGGCGTGGGTATCAGCAACGAAACAAGCTTCTCATACCCTCAAACTTTCCACAGCGTGGGTATCAGCAACAAAACAAGCTTCTCATACCCTCAAACTTT
>ERZ1026894.1887-NODE-1887-length-11593-cov-3.847287_pt1 | contig 11593 bp, 8 predicted proteins | sample MGYA00380177_ERZ1026894 | MGnify/ENA primary metagenome ERZ1026894 (study PRJEB33269, sample SAMEA4719813) | human gut metagenome | biome: human-associated habitat; feature: organic feature; material: feces | place: Cameroon | collected 2013-10 ... | reverse complement strand
GCCCAGTATTTTCCGTTGATTTTCTCCGGAGTGACCGCGATCGCGCGCGAGGGGAGAATTTCGCCGAGAAATTCCCAGTGAACCAGGTCTTTGGAAAGCGCGGCGAGTCCCGGAGTCATGACATTGAAGCGCCCGGAGGGTTCGCGGTAGACTCCTGTGTAGGTGAGCAGCCACTCATCGCCGATTTTCACCAGACGCGGGTCTTCAAATCCGCCCTGAAACGGGGAATCGGGTCCGGGATTGAATTCGGGAACCGGTTCGGGAGACATGGTGAAATTGAAGCCGTCTTCGCTGGTCGCCCAGCCGAATGTGGAGACGCTCCAGTTGTTCTTCGTGGCGGCCTCGCGGCTGAAGTCGATGCAGCGGCAGAGCATGTGAACTTTGCCGTCCTTGACGGTTGCCGCCGGATTGAAAACGGCGTCTTTTGCGCAGGAATTCGCGTTCGGACGGAGGATCGGGTTGCCCTCGTATTTTTTGAGGCGGGCGACCCATTCAAAAGATTTCGGAAGCAGAGAAGTCATGGAGAACTCCATAGTTAAAGGTTCTCTGTTAATATAATCATTCGCAAAAAAAAATCAAGCCCGCATTTGTGCTTGCGGGCTTGAAAAGGGACGGTTTATTTTATGAGTTCCACCTTGACGTCGTCGATCAGAATTTCGGGAATCCGCGTTGAAAATGCAAGATTTGCCATCGGGACTGCGGCGGAGGCGAACTTTTTCAGATCGGTCGGGTAGACGATCTCAAAAGCGTATTCCTTCCACTCGGTTTCGAGCGCGCAGTCTCTGCGGATGATGTTCTGCGGAGGGGTCTGGGTGACTCCGTCATTGAAGGCGTTGAAGATGAAGAGCATCGTGCCGTTTCCGGAGCCTTTTGCCCAGAACGAGATCTTGTATTTTGCGCCGGGGACCATCGGGAAAACGGCGGACTGAATTGACGCGGAATCCATTCCCTTGAGCGTCAGCTTCATGCTCTTGTCGCCGTTGATGAAATCGGATTTCACAATGTCGGCGGCGAATTCCTTCTGTTTCCAGGAACGGATCCAGAACCCGGGGAGCGTGTTCTCATTTTCGAAATCCTGCGTGAACCCGTTCTCGTAATCCGCTTTGGCAAGTTCGGCGAGTTTGATGTTGCGGATCTGGAGTTTCTGGGCGAACGGCGGACGGACATAGATGGAGAGGCGGCCGGAGCTGTTTTTGCCGGTGTGGAAGTAACGGCGGTTGAGATTCCAGTCCTTGCCGACCATGAACTGCGGGTAAACGGTTTGTTCCATGGCGAGCATGTACTGGACCATGCCGTTGTTCTCGACGTTTTCACCCTTGGCTTCCCACTCGATTGCGTAGAAGGTTTCGGGCTTGAGCTCCGGCATGATCAGCATGAGATGCGCATTGTGCTTCAGGTCGGCGGTGCGCTCGACGGCATATTCGCCGTTATCGAGCTTCTTCCATTCCATCTGCGGCTGAACCTTGAATTCGACGGGTGTTTCCGCGAAGAGTGCGGCTCCGCAGAAGAGTGCGGAAAGAATCAGTTTGTGTTTCATTGTTTTTGCTCCTTTTTGTTTATTTGAAGTTGATGATTCCGAATGCAAGACGGTTGCGGAACGGAGCGGGCCCGTTGACCCAGTACGCTTCGCGGAGTGCTTTCCCGGAAGGTCCCGCATCGTCGATTTTGATTTCAAATCCGATTGCGCCGCTGTTCAGCGGAAGCAGATTTTCCGGAATGGAAAGCGCGAGGCTGTATCCGCTCTTTTCCGTTTTGATTTCAAGCGGAAGATCAATGATGGAGATCTTCCCGTCATGATTCATGTAATGGATCTTTTTCTGCCGAGGGAGAACGAACAGGCGGAACACGTTTTTCGTGTGCTTGTCCGGATGCTCCAGTGCGGAGGTGAACGGCGCGCGGTCGAAGAAGAGTTCCACACAGTCCTGCTCCCAGACCGGACGTTCGCCGGGTGCGCCGGAATCGGTGGAATCCCTGACGCCGACCGTGACGCGGGTCTCTTTTTCCGTCCGTTCGATTTTGAAGGTGAAGGGGGTCGAACCTTCGCGGCTTACGCTCAGTTCAGTTCCGGCTTCTGCCGCGGGAACGGCGGTCGTTTCGAGCGGGAACTGGACGAGCTTTCCATCGGCAAAGAGACGCAGGATGTTTTTCGCTTTGGCGTCCTTTACCTTCACGCGAAAACGGAGAACGGCGGCTTTGTTCGCCTCGATGCGGAAGTCCTGAATGCCGTCCGGCGCCTTGAAACGTCCGCCGAGTCCGGCTTTGCCTTCGATCGCGCGGTTCCCCGTGTTGTGGATCGTGACGAACAGATCCGTGTTGCCGTTTTTGTCTTCGACGAGACGCGCGGCCGGGCTGGCGATGAGATTCCGTTCCATTTTGATGCTGAGTTTTTTCAGCGTATCGCCGAAACTCCTTGCTCCGTCTTTCGGCTGGAGGTAGAACGGCGCCGCGGTGAGGCGGTGCTCGCCGGACTGAAGCGGGTTGCCGAACATGTCCATGACGGCGAAGCCGGAGAAATCGGCGGAGAGATCGCGGCGGGAACCGTAGTTCCAGATTGCGGCGATTTCACGTCCGTCGCGGGTGTATATGTAGCAGATGACGCCGTTCGGATAGCGGATTTTCCCCGCCGGCTTTGCTCCTTCGAAGAAGCGTGCGAGCGGGTTGTAGGCGATGCCGATGGCGTTGAACGTTCCGTCGTATCCCCGGGAACCGTTTCCGGTCTTGAAGTTTGCACTCATGTCTTTCTTCCAGATTCCGTCGAGGTGTGCTGGACAGCTCTGTTCCACGCCTTCGCCGAGGTCGATCAGGAAGCGGGTCGCCGCGTGGTGCGGCTGATAGACCGAAGAGGTGTAGTCGTTTGAGAAATCCGCCGCGGCGAGATAGTAGAGCTCGGTGTTCCAGAGTTTGGCTTTGGTCATCGGACGGATTGCTTTCTGAAAACCTTCAATCTGTTCATCCGCGGGGCTGGGTGAGCTGATCTGCGGGGTGAGATAGGGATGAAAACTGATGGCGTCGCAGTATTTGTCTCCGCCGCTCTTCAGGCCCTTCTCAACGAAATCGCTGATGCTGTCGCCCTTGTCACTGGTGGAGCAGAAGGCGATGATGTAAGCATCCGGAATCTCCTTGCGTAGCTCTTCGCTTGCGATTTTAAGGTATTCCATGTAGCGGTTGATATCCATGTAGAACTGTGCTTCGTTGAAGATTTCGAAGAGACGGATTTTGCCTTTTACGTGTTTTGCATATTCGCGGATGAAGCGGCGGAATTCATCTTTCGGCGGATAATGAAGTTCGTTTCTGCCGATTTTCGCCTCTTCGCAAAGCGGGAGCAGCCAGTTGCCGAACTTATAGGTCTCCCAACCGTATTTGCGTTTGGTAAAGTCGGAGTTCAGAGGAACGGCGAGCATTTCAATGTTGTATTTCCGGTACAGCGGAAGATCGAAGTCCAGCTTGTCGGTGTTGTATTTCCCCTTTTCCGGTTCAAAGATGTACCAGCTGCCGATGTTGTATCCCGTATCGTGCGAGCGGAGAAGGCGCACGCCGAGACGCGAGAGCAGGGCAAGTCGCTCCTCCGGGTTTACGTTGACTGCGGGATAGACCTTCTCCATATTCTTCAGCAGACGCGTATCGGTTCCTCCGTTGAAGCCGACGACGGCGTCATGCGCGGGGTCGAGTTTGCGCGGAACATACTTGCCCACAACGGAGACGTTGCCCTGATATTCGCGGATGCCGGGAAGGTCGGATTTCAGAGAGAACGCGCCGATGCGGTCGGTCTTGTACGTAAACGGAAACTCCCTGCGTTCACCAGGGGCGAGCCTGACGTCCGCTTCAAAGACGGTTTTCGTTGTCTTGAAGTAGTCGTCGACCATCCGGACCGGAATTTTTGCCGCGAACGGTTTTCCGGAGGTGTTGCGGACAAAGAGTTTGCCGTGGACGGCGTCGCCGAGATCATACAGAATCCTGTCGACTTCATATCCCGCTTCGATTCCCTTGAACTCGTCGTTCTCTCCGGCAAGCGAAATGCGGATGTCGTCAAGCCAGACGCTTCCCGGCTGGTTCGCCGGACGGATGAAACGGATGATATAGCTTCCGCTCTGATTCTTTTCCGTCTTGATAGTGTAGGAATACTTTTTCCACTCTTTGCTCAGATGGAAAGATCTGTGAACAACGTTGATCGGAATGTGCGGAGCGCGGAATTCGGTGCGCGGCTGAATGTCGCCGCCTCCGTCGGTCTTTGCGTAAAAAGAGATGTTGACTGTTGCATTCGCAGGAAGGTTGAACTCGCGGCATTCGAGCGTGTATCCCTCCTGATGCGGGTTGTCGATCCGCAGGGAGAATTCACCTTCCGTTTTGGTCGAGCGGTCGAGAACGGGCAGATTGGTTTCGAGCTTCGGGTTGACTTTCGGCCGGAAGTCGCGCAGGATGGAATATCCGCATTTCCCGAGTTCAAAGGAGCCGTTGTAGAAGAGGTTTTCCGCATGCAGACTTCCTGCGAGCAGAAGCATGGACGGAGCCAGCAGTTTTGTGATGTTTCTCATGTATGATCCTTTTTTTGCAAAGAGAGTCTTATTCGTCGACGCTTGCGCCGCCGTTGCGCCAGTCGTTGTTCAGGAATCCGCGTTTTTGCACGTCGTAGAGCGGATTGGGGTTGTAATTGGCTTTGAACCCGTAGGTTGCGACATGCCCGTCCGCATAGGCGACGTTTGCGCTTCCCGGAATACCGGTGAATCCGGATAGGTAGTTGAAATTCGCCGTGTCACTGATTGCTCGCGGGTCTCCGCCGCCGTGACGGTAGTAGAAGGTCAAGACGGATTCGACTTCAAGGAATTTCTGCAGTGAGTCCGCCGCAAGAATGGTTTTTGAAGCGGAAGCAAGTTTTGTGATTTTGTGCATCGGGAATCCGCCGGATCTGCCCATGAGATAACGGTTGCCGACATAAGCGGAAGCTGTGGAGGCGTAATAGTTCGCATTGCTTCCCTCGGCAGTTCTCCAGTTTGAATACGCCGGACAGCGGAACGACGAAGTTTTCTTTACATCAATGCATTCTGCGGCGTTTTTCCCGTGTTTTGCTCCGTAGGGGACGAGTTTGCCGGTCCAAAATCCGGCGGAAGCCCAGATCCCGCTTCCGTTGCCCCAGAGATCATTCGTGCAAATGGGAACGACCCAGTCGTCGTTGTCGCCGTTGTATCCGGCGGAGGCGAGCCCGATGGTCTTCAGATTTGCCTTGCATGAGATGTCGTATCCCTTTTCCCGTGCCGAGTTCAGCGCAGGCAGGAGCATCCCGGCAAGGATGGCAATAATTGCAATTACGACCAGGAGTTCTATAAGCGTAAAATTCATTTTCCCGGCAGGCGGATGTTTTCCGGTCTTTCCTAAGAATCGTTTGAGAAGCACTTTCATTTTCCAGCCCTTTCTTTGTTGTTGATTTTAACTGTTTATGTTTTTAACGGTGTCTCCGTCATGAATTGTGGAGTGCGGTGTCCGCAGGAACGGCTCATCGCCGTGTCCGATGATTTTTTTCAGAATCCAGTCGTTGATGCAGTTGATCTCATCGGTGTCGCAGTCGATGTATGCGGGCGTGAGCCCGGGGAAGAAAATCGGCGCCGGCTTCCATGCGCAGAGGTAAGAGACATTTTCCGGAACGCGCACCGCATTTTTTTTGAGAATATCCATGACAAGGCGGACATTGCCCGCATCGGAGTAAAGAAGCGTGTATTTCCCGAGTCCGGAGGCGCACAGCATCCGTTCGAAGTCGGTGAGGGACATGAAGCCGTCGAACGGTTCGCCGGTGATTTCGAGGAGCCGGCGGGCGAGAGTTCCCGACGTGGTCTCCGGGGCATCCGGACGGTCAATCTGAACGGAGCCGTATCTGTGCAGATAAAGAATGTGCTTGTGTCCGTGCCCGGTGACATAGTCTGCGAGCTGAATTCCGCGTTCCGCCTTGGCGTCGCGGATCGAGTCGAATTCTTTTTCGAATCCGTTTCCGAGAATCAGCAGCGGTGTGCCTGTTTTGTGAATCGCATCAAGATAAGGCCGTGCGGAGGGCTTCGGAGTGCTCCAGATGACGCCGGCGATGTTGTTCTGCAGGATCTCCAGCAGGCGTTCGGGCGCGTCGGAGTTGGGGATGAACACCTGTTCTTCATTGACCGCGGTCTGTTTTGCAGCGATGGAAATCCGCGGATCGCTCGCGGCGAAAACGCTGCGTCCGTCGCCTTGAAGCATGGCGATTGTGGGGAACTGGATGCTGTGGCGGAGCTGCGCGTCCGGATTGATGAACGTGCCGAGTCCGCGGCGGGTGATGAGCAGATTGTCTTTGACGAGTCCGCGTATGGCGCCGCGCACGGTGACGCGGCTCACGCCGAAAATCCGGGTCAGTTCGTTCTCCGGCGGAATGCGCAGATCGTTTCCGCTGCACTTGCTGATCAGATTGTAAAGGTACTTCCGTACCCGCATGTATTCCGGCATGACAGTTGCCATATTCAGATCTCCTGGTTTGCGAAGATATAATACATCATAAACATGTAGTTGTCAAGGGCTGTTTCAAAAAAAACATTCTTTTTTCTTTTTTTATTAGAAATTAATGAGAAGTGCGTGTATCTTACCGTATTCGGCGGATTTGCCGCCGGAGCGTATGAACCCTTTGACAGAGTTGAAGAATCGGCAGCGGATGCGCTGTCTGTTCGTCAGCTCTGTCGAATACGAGGAGTCTGACAGTGAAAGACAAAACCATTCAATACGATCATCTGATTATCGGCGGAGGCGTAGCCGGACTCACCGCCGCTCTGATGCTTGCGGAAAAATCGAACGGGCGCATCTGCGTTGTCTGCAAAGGCAAGGCGGAAATCTGCAACTCCCGTCTCGCGCAGGGGGGCATTGCGTGCGTGCTGGACAAGGGCGACACCTTTGACGAGCATATCGCCGATACACTCGCGGCGGGCGACCACCTCTGCAATGCGGTCAACGTCCGCGGAATCGTGGAAGCCGGGCCGGAGAAGATTCAGTGGCTGATGGAGCTCGGAACGCATTTCACCCGCGGCGAGATCGGCGAAAACAACGAAGAGAAGAAGCGCGACGAGTTTCACCTCGGCCGTGAAGGCGGGCATCACAAGCGCCGCGTCATCCATGCCGGCGATATTACCGGCGAAGCTGTTCACAACACCCTGCTTGCCGCCGCCCGCGCGAATGAGAAGATCGACATTCTGGAAAACCACTCGGCGATCGACCTCATCACCTCGTGGCGTCTCGGCTGGATGGGCGAAAACCACTGTCTGGGCGCGTACGTGCTTGATGTGGAAACCGGATTCGTCAAAACGATCGTTTCGGATACGGTGACCGTCGCGACCGGCGGCTGCGGAAAAGTCTATCTCTACACCAGCAACTCGGATGCGGCGTGCGGAAGCGGAGTCGCCATGTGCTACCGCGCTCATGCGCCGATCGCCAACATGGAGTTCCTCCAGTTCCACCCGACGCTGCTGTATCATCCGAAAGTCAACTCCTTCCTTATCAGCGAAGCTCTGCGCGGCGAGGGCGGCGTCCTCAAGGTGAAAGATTCTTCCGGAAAGCTCGTCACGTTCATGGAAAAATACCATGAGATGGCGAGCCTCGCGCCGCGCGACGTCGTCGCCCGCGCGATTGACAACGAACTCAAAGTTCGCGGACTCCACTGCGCGTATCTCGACATGACGATGCTGGACCGCGAATTTCTCGAAAAGCGCTTCCCGAAAATTTTCGCGCAGTGCATGGACGCCGGGATCGACATGTCCAGACAGCCGATCCCCGTTGTTCCCGCGGCGCACTACAGCTGCGGCGGCGTCAAGACCGATATCAACGGCTACACCGGCATTCCAGGGCTCTATGTGGTCGGCGAGAGCGGCTGCACCGGGCTCCACGGCGCGAACCGTCTGGCGAGCAACAGCCTGCTCGAGGCGCTCGTCGTTCCCGATTTCGCCGCGAAGCATATCATGGAGCACGCCTCCGAACTCAAAGCGACGCGCCCGAACGGCGTCATTCCCGACTGGTCGCGCGGAAACGCCACCGACTCCGATGAACAGGTCGTTCTTGCGCACAACTGGGACGAGATCCGCCGCTTCATGTGGGACTACGTCGGCATAGTCCGCACGAACAAGCGTCTGGAGCGCGCCAAACGCCGCGTGACGAACATCCGCGAAGAGATCGACAAGTACTACTGGGATTTCCACATCACCAAGGAGCTTGTGGAACTGCGCAACATCACGACCGTTGCGGAGCTCATCATCGATTCCGCCATGTCCCGCAAGGAGAGCCGCGGCCTGCACTGCAACGCGGATTATCCCGACCGCGATCCCTCGCTTGACGGCGTTGACACCATCATCACCAAGCCTTTCAGACAATGACCATCAAACCCAAGATCGAAAAATACGTGACGGACATCGTCGCCGCCCTTCAGAATGCTGGTTATGAAGCCTACATCGTGGGCGGCGCCGTCCGCGATTTCCTGCTGGACCGGCAGCCGAAGGATTATGATATTTCCACATCCGCCACGCCCGAAGAGGTGAAAAAGGTTTTCAGGAAGCAGCGCTGCATGATCATCGGCCGCCGCTTCCGTCTGGTTCATCTCTACCACGGCAAGGAGATTCTGGAGATCAGCACCTTCCGCAAGAAGCCCGAACACAATGCGTCCGCTCCGGAGAAGATGAATCCCGCCAAGCGCGCCGCCGCGCCCGAAAACATGATTTTCCGCGACAACGAATTCGGAACCGTTCAGGAGGACGCCTGGCGCAGAGACTTCACGGTCAACGCGCTCTTCTACGATCCCGTCAACGACCGGATTCATGATTACACCGGACACGGGCTCGACGACATCCGCGACGGAATCGTCCGCATCATCGGCGACCCCGTGACGCGTCTTGAGGAGGACCCCGTCCGCATTCTCCGCGCGCTGAAACTTGTCGGTCAGTACGGCTTCCGCATGGAGCCGGAGACCGAGACGGCCGTGCGCTCGACCATGCCGCTGATCCGCCTTGCCTCCGATTCGCGCATGACGCTGGAGCTCGAAAAAATCCTGAAGAGTCCTTACGGCGACCGCGTTCTCGAAACGTTCCACGAGTACGGTTTTCTGGAATATTTCCTGCCCGCAATCAATGCTCGCTGGAATGATCCGGATACCGCGCACATGCGCGAACTCTGGAAAGTCCGGAACGAGCGCATCCGCAAGGGCGAATACCGGGAAAGCATCTCGCTCGCCATGTCGCTGATCGTGCTCCCGTTCGCGGAAAAACAGTTCGTGAACAAAGGGCGTCTCGTCGCTTATCTCCCGGGAGTCGAAGAGGAGCTGAAGCACGCGATCAACCGCGCTCTCTATCCGCGCACGCCGACCAGACGCGCCGTCGCCGCTGCGGTCCGCACGCTCCTGCTTCAGCCGAAGTTCCTGAATGAAACGACGGAGAACCGCGAACGTCTCAAGGCGCATCCCGGTTATTCCCATGCGCGGGAGCTTGCGGTGATTCACAACACGGTTCATGCGCATTGCGGCGAATTCGAGCAGTTCTGGCCGAAGGGCGACCCGAACCGCAAGCCGTCGCGCCGCCGTCCGCGCCGTCCGCGCACAAGGGGGCGGTGAGATGAACAACCCGCTTGCATTCGTTTTCCGGCTTCTCATCATTCTGGCGCTGATTATCTGCTGCTTCCCGGTTGCGGCGGCGATATTCATCGTGCTCTGGCTGACGGGGCGGCTCGGCCTTGCACGGAGTTTCATTTACACGGCGTCCCCGCTCCGGAACCGCGCTCCGCACCGCGATGACGATACGATTGAAGCGGAAGTCATCGACGCTCAAACCATAATGGAGAAGGAGCCGCAGGATGCTGCCGGAGATTCGAAGAACCGACGCTCTTGATTCCAGACGCGGAAGAACCCGGAAATATCTTCTGCGCCTGTGTCTTCTCATCGTCGTTTTTCTGATTGCAAAAGATTGCGTTGACCTTGCGACCCGTCCGAAGGATCCATCGGGCGGACGCTATGGGGAAACCTGGAAAACGGATTCGTATCCGCTCCGGAGCCGTCTCCGCGCCGTTGCGCCGATGGTCGCGGAAACGGTCTCCGCAATGCCGTCGCCGCGTCTTGCGCTCTTTCAGGCGCTTCACGACAGATTGAATGAGAATCCGGATATTCCGGAACTGGCGGAAAACCTGCGCGTGCTGATCGGCGGCACGGCGTCGCCGCTGCGCGGAGCCGACTCCGCCGCCGGAGTGTTTTCCGATTTCCATCAGATTCTTCAGCGCGGCATTCAAACCGCCGCGGAGGAGCGTGAATACGGGAAGGCGCTGAAATTTTTCGCCGTTCTCTGTGCTCACACCCGGATGATGCTGAACTCGGATGCCGCCGATGTCCTTTATCTTGCGGTCTGTGCGGATTCCGCACGGAAACTTGGCGCGCATCACCTTCCCGCCGCCCGCCGGAAAGAGTTCCGCTCCGTGCTGGAACTCTTTCTCGCCGAACCGTTTCCGTCGGAAAACGTTTTCCGCTGCGCCCTGATGAATTCTCTGCGCGACTATGAAAAGATCCGCCTGAACGGCTACCGTTTTTTCCTGCGCGAACCCATGCCCGGCACGCTTTTCAAGGAGGCTTTTTCCGGACGCGGTTCGCTGTTCCGTCCGATTCGGATGCTGGTTCGCGATTTCTTCTATCCGGTTGATGCGGATGAGGCCGAAGCGCTTGATCTTTACCTTTCGCTTTTTTCCGGACGCGGTCTTCCTGCGACGGAGCCGCTGCACGCGGTTGCGCGGCGCGAACGGGCGCGCCTTGCCGAGCTCCTGTTCCTCCGCGAGGAAGCGCTTGCACAGATGCAGGAACTTGCGGAGCGCGCTCAATGAAACGCATCGTCTCCCTGCTTTTCTGCTCTCTTTTCTTCCCGCTTGCCGCTCAGGAGTCCGATTCTCTCCGGAAAGCCGCGCTCGGCGGGGAGGCGGAGGCCATGCTGAAACTTGCGGATGAATATTTCCGCGGAACCCCGTCGCGTCACGCGGATCGGACCGTTGCGGCATACTGGTACCGCAAGGCGGCGGAAGCCGGCGTCCCGGAGGGAATGTACAATCTCGGCGTCTGTCTTCTGAAAGGAGAGGGGACGGACCGCAGCCTGCACGAGGCGGTCGAATGGTTCCGCAAAGCGGCGGAAGCGGGAGTGAAGATGGCGCGTCTGCATGTCGCCGGGGTGACGATCACGGGGCTTCCCGCCGATCCTGCGCACAAACGCGCCGCCGTCGCCCCGATGCCCGAATACGGTCTGACTCTGCTGAAAGCCCTGGCGGAAGAGGAATTTGTTCCCGCCGAACTCGAATACGCGCGATTCCTTCTTCTGCGGAACAAACCGGAGGAACTTCCGGACGCGGTCCGCGTTCTGACGCGCATGACCGCACGGAAGGAGCCGCCGCCGGAAGCGTTGCGGATGCTTGCCGACTGCAAGTACGGCGGACTCGGCACAAAGCCCGATCCGGACGGCATGATTGCGCTTCTGCGGCGGGCTGCGAAGAGCGGCGACGCGGAGGCTCTGGGCAAACTGGCGTTCTGTTACGAATACGGACGCGCGGTATCCCCGGATATGCCGAAAGCGGTGAACCTGTACCT
>ERZ1026894.1880-NODE-1880-length-11618-cov-2.911182_pt1 | contig 11618 bp, 13 predicted proteins | sample MGYA00380177_ERZ1026894 | MGnify/ENA primary metagenome ERZ1026894 (study PRJEB33269, sample SAMEA4719813) | human gut metagenome | biome: human-associated habitat; feature: organic feature; material: feces | place: Cameroon | collected 2013-10 ... | reverse complement strand
GTAAGAGACCGTTTCCCGCACTGCGATACCACAGCGACCCGCCGACAAGCCCGGACAGCACCCGACCGACCGGACTGCCGTCGCTCACACGCTTGACATACAGATGCGTCTCTGCCGGGATGACCACCACATAGTTTTTCTCGGCTTTTTTCACAGATCTGCCTCCGCCGCAGCGCGGGCAGCATCGGCAAAGGGGTTGTCCGCCGGCAAAACGACCGCCGCCACGGAAAACATCTTTGCGATGCCGTCTGCAATTTCCGCAGCATCCTTGCCCGCCGCCTTTTCGATATTGGATGTCGTGATCTTCAGCGCCGCCAAAATATACGGCAGTTCTTCGCGATAATACGGATTGATCGCATCGACAAGCACCGCCGTGTAGGCCTGTACGCCCTGCCGCAGCAGACGGTTGTGTGTTTCTCCCGGCTCAGTCCCCGAAAGTACAAGCTGCTTCAGCTCCTCCAGCTTCGCATAGGCTTTTTCTCTTGTTGTCATTTTTCGTTCCCGAGCGGAATCTCGTGCCGCTCGACTCCTTCCTTGTATCGGATTGTGATTTCAATTTTCTCCGGCAGCTCGCGCGGCTCGGGCAGCCGCACAAGATAGGCCTGTACCGCCGTATTCATCTGTGCCCGCACGGTTTCGTCAGTTCTCCCCGGCAACGCCCGACACCTTCTTTCCTTCGACGCGATCCACCGTGATCTTGTTCCCGCTGATGGCGATACGCACCGTGCAGATCGCCGGCACAACGACCGTCACCTTCTGGACGTCCCCGCGGCCAATCAGATCCACCAGCGCGCACAGCGCAAAGACCGCGCCGTCGGCAAGCGGGACAAGCCCACGCGCCTCCGCTCCTGCGCCGAACAGATCGTGTACGATCTTCTTTGCCTCCTTGGCGGCATTGACCCGCTTGCGCCGTGCCGTCGCCTCGAAGCAAAGACATTCCGCCGTCGCCTCCTCGTCGGTTTCCGCACCCGCGAGCACCTGCCCGCAGTATTCGCAAGTTCCCATGTCTGTTTCCTCCTTCAATCTAAGTACAATTCAACCGTATCGTTCTCTGTGACGGCGGTGCGCTTGTGGAAATCAGTGACCGTGCCGGAGACTTCCGCGACGCCTTCGCCGTGTGTTTCCTTTACAAGGTCGGCAAGCTCGTCCAGCCCCAGCGCCTTGGACACACGCACATCCGCACTCGCCGGGCAAGTCGCCAGCAGGTGCATCAACTCGTATACCTTCACGCCCTCTCCCTCCTCTCATAGGGGATCTCGCAAAAGCGCAGCGCAATCGGAAAGTCCGACGCATGGAATACACCCGGCACAAGCCCGGCGTGCGGGTAAAGCCGGATCACGCCGCTGCGGTTGTCCAGATGCCCGCGCAGCGCTCCGGTAAACATGCCGAAGCGGTAGGCGTTCACCAGAAACGTCCCCGCGCCGATCTCGCGCTCGATTCTAAAATTGATTCCGTCCCGCATTGGGTTCACCTCCTGCCCGCCGAAAGGCCTCCCGCACACGCCGCTTTGCAATCCGCGCCGCATAGTGCGCTGTAATCTCCCGGTCAAGCCAGGCGACGATCGCGTCCCGGCTCTCCACCGCCTCCACGGCGGCGCAGACGACCGTAAACACCGCCAGCACAAACCCCAAAATCAAAAGCTCGTTCATGCCGTTTCCTCCTTTGCCGTGCCGAGCCCGAGGTTCTTCAGCTTTTTGAACTTCGCCTCCAACTTCCCGATGTCCAACCCCCACGCCTTGTAGGCGTCGTCGGTCGGTACAGACAGGTTGTCAATCAGCATCAGTCCGTGCGAGAGCGTGTACTCGCGCGCCGCGCGCTTCAGGCGGCTGAGTGTCGTCGCCGACGCGCCGGGGAACAGCCTCCGCAGATCTGCCGTGTACAGCGCATAGGTGCTGTAGTATAGCTCCACCGCCACCTCCACGCTTGCAATTCTCGGTGTGTTCATGCGTCCGCCTCCTTTCACTGTACGCCCGCTAACTCAGCGACAGTGCATTCCAACGCCTGTGCGATGGCGACTGCCAGCTGTACGGACAGGGCTTTCGTTCCGCGTTCAATCTGTGTAATCATAGATGGGGTAACACCGACCGCTTCGGCAAGCGCGACTTGCGTCATACCGCGTGTTTCGCGGATATGCTTTAGGTTTTCTCCGATATTCATATCATTTCCTCCTCAAAAAGTGCAATGCCGCTGCCGTTTTTTTCTTTTTCTTGCGCATTGCGTTTTTTCTCCTTTCGTGGTATACTGTGGTTAATCGCTTACTGCGGTTATATTATAACCTAACAAACCTTAATTGTCAATTAAAATATTTTAGTTTTGCAAAGTTTGTTAATGTTGCACAACTTTGCAAACTTAAATTTGTGTTTTGTAGAGGTGCATCATGTTTAAGGAAAACTTTATAAGACTTTGCAATCAGCGGAAGGAATCGCCTACTTCCGTTTGTAGAAAAGTCGGCATCACCCCCGCAACTTACTCTTGCTGGACGGATAAATCCGTTCCGCGCCGCGCCACTTTGCAGCGTATCGCCGACTATTTCGGCGTATCGGTCGATTACTTGCTCGGCAAAAACGACATCAAAAAAACGCCCCACGGGAGCGAGGCGCTTCAGCAGCTGCTGGACGAATCGAACGCGCACATGGCGGTCGTCATCGGAAAAGGGAAGGAGCGTCGGATCATCGAAGTCCCCGCCGACGCTGAGGAAATCATCCGTTCTACGCTCGAGGCTTTCAAGAACAAAGAAAAGTAATAATTTCAATTCTTATATAAGAGGTTCGATATGTCAAAATTAAGAACAGCAGCTGCCTCTGTAATCGCGCCGCTCGGCGTAATTCTCATGTTTTTTATCAGCGGATACATCTTTGCCGGGGTTGCCAACATCATTGTAAACGTTCCCTTGATTCGTTGGGTTGCGAATTTCACAGTTGCTCGTTTTGGCTGGATCGTGCTTCTTTCCGGCTTGTGTGCAGGCTATACTTATTCATTCGGCAATTTTCTGATTTCGGTTATCGGCAAGAAAAGTCGTGCTGCATACATTGCGGCAGGAATTATTGTCATTTTGATCAGTATTGTATATGCAGTTTTCAGCATTATGGCGCATTCGTTCAACGCATGGAATCTTGCCCTCGGAGGCGTGGGGATCTGCCTGTTCAGCAATGGCTTCAAAATCTGAACACTTTGCACAAAAATGATGAAAATACACTAAACCGGCGACATTTTTCGACAAATTTGTTAAAATCTCCTTAGCGCAACCCTGAAATTTATTTTTAAGGAGATTTCAACCATGGAGAACATCATTCGTATTGCTGACGATTTCGCAAAACAGTACAAACTCGCCTTGCCCCTGCGTCTCGATACCATGAGGCATCTTTGCGATGCCCTCGGGTATAAGCTGTTGACCTACGCCGAAGGCGCCCCCATCCTCGAAAAATTGTCGTTCGATGACTATATGCACTGCCCGGCATTTTGCACGCGCGTGATGGATTGCAATGTCGTGTTTTATGATGATACCTGCAGCGTCGGCACGCGGCTGTTTTCCCTGGCACACGAAATCGGGCATATCGTGCTGCGGCATATCGCAACCGGCGCACTCGGGTATGACGCATCTGATACTGCCCAGGAGCGTGAGGCGGATGCCTTTGCCTACGCTTTGCTCGCGCCGCTCGATGCGCTGCGCGCAGCGCGCGTCCGCACCGTCAAACAGATCCAGCGGATGACGCTCCTGGACCGCGAGCGTGCGGCACATGTGCTCGCAGAATTGCAGGCAGAGCCGCAGGAAGCGCCGCAGATAAAGCCGACACGCCCGCTTCCGGTTTTCTATGCAAGCGTCGGCGCTGCGCTTGCGCTCGTCATCGCGTCTGTGTCAGTAGTGATGTATTTTCGAACCCCCACATACACGCACGACACAGCGCAGTCGCAGACATTCGTCATCACCGCGCGTACCCGCGCAGAACCAACGCCGACCGAACCGACACTTGCTGCCGCAGCCCTCTCCGCCGATGAAGCCGATGCGCCAGAGCAGGAAGAAACCGTCTATATCACAAGCCACGGCGAGCGGTATCATAAAGCGACTTGTTTTCAGATTCAAAGCAGAAGCACGCACGCCGTCTCCATATCAGAAGCGGCAGCGCTTGAAAAAACGCCCTGTAAATGCTGCTTTTGCGACTGAAATCAGAATTTGAATAGGGAGAAAAACATGAAGAAATTCTTTTCAGCATTGTTTAGACACATTTTCGACTTTATTACTTTACTGGTGTTCTCCGTTGTAATCGTGCCGCCGTTCCTTGCTTTGAATGCGCCTACATGGCTGCTTGCAGCAGCGACCTTGCTTTACCCTCTGGCATTTAATTATCTGCCGACAGCGACAACGATAGCAGATATTATCTTGTGGATCGTCGGGCTTGTCTGGGTCATCTGTGGCAAAACGCTTTTTCGCGGCATAATCGGGCCTGCCTTCCCGATCATATACTATGTACTCTTTGCATTGTTCTTTCTCTATTTGCTGTCTGCCGCCTGCAGCGCAAAAAGGAAAAGGCCGGCGGTGCAGGAAAAGATCGAACGGCGCGGGAACAATATGGCACAAACGGATCGTTTACAAGATGAAAGCGAACTATGCGAAGCATCCGCAAAAACAGAGCAGGATATGCAGACATATAATAGCTGCGTGCATGCGATCGAAAGAGCGACCGGATTCATTGCGACTTCAGTAGTTACACTTGCAAGCCACACCGAACGCGGTCATGCTGAACTCTGCGATTTGATCCTGCCATTCTTCGCATTGGGCGCCTTGGAAAGCGAGTACATTTCGCCGTGGGCTCAATACGCAGTGATTCATAGCGACCAAGATGCACTTATAAACGATTTGAATCTTTGGGTTGCCAATTATGTGTACAAGTTGGCGGCTTTGTATGGCATGGAAGACTCGTTTGATGCGATTGTTTCAAAAGGAAATATGTATCGCATTTATGTGTCAGGATTTTTGAAGAAACACGCCGATGACAGCATCCGTTTGGTATGTTACGAACTGTTCGATGCACTTAGTATTTCTCGGCTCTACCTGTCTGAAGAAGATGTCGATTCTGTCGCTGATGCGGTAGACGAAGCCTTTGGAAGGATTATGTATTTAACTATGAAAGACTGCTTGCGCGAGAAGGACTGATTTTTTGTGCAAAGTCGGAATCGAGGTGACTCTCTTGCCCATCTACAAAACCAATAAAAAACGGGACGGGCTGTTCCTCTACACCGTTCGCGTCAACTATACCGACAAAAACGGCAAGGCACACAGCCTCACCCGCGCGGCAGTCGGCGCCGAGGCGGCTAAACTGCTTGAATCCCAGCTTACAGCCGAATATAAGACCGGGCAAATCACGCCCGCCGAGCGCATGACCGTCGGCGAGCTGGTGAAGAGGTACCTTGCCGCCAAAGAAACGGAAGTCCGCCGTGCCTCTGTGGAAAAAACGCAGCGCATCATGAATCGCTATGTGCTCCCCACGCTGGAAAAAGAACGGCTTGACAGACTGAACCGACAGAAGATGCAGGACTGGAAACTTGCCGTTTCTGCGCTCGGGCTTTCGCTGCGCACAAACAAAAATATTTACTCCGAATTTCGGGCAATGCTGAATTATGCCGTCAAGATGGAGTATATAGCGCAAAATCCGTTGACGGCGGTCGGCAATTTTAAGGACACCGATTTCACGCCACCGCAGGAAAAGCTGCACTACTATACCGCAGACGAGTTTTTGCGGTATAAGGCGGCAGCATTGGCGGATGCCGAGGCAAAAGGTACCCTCTCCGAATATGCGTACTATGTTTTTTTCTGCATCGCCTACTATATGGGGATGCGCAAGGGCGAAATCAACGCGCTGCGCTGGTCGGACATCAACGGGGGACTGCTCACCGTCCGCCGATCGGTTACACAGAAGGTCAAAGGAGAAAGCGCGGTTGAAACGCTGCCTAAGAATAAAACGTCCTACCGCACCATCGAAATCCCTGCGCCACTGATGGAGATTCTCGCAGAATACAAAAAGCGCCTCGAAAGTCGAGACGCTTATCGGGATAATTACCGCGTATGCGGCGGCGGGGAAGAGGGAGTCTTGCCGGACACCAGTCTTTCCAATCATAATGTACGCTATGCAGATGCCGCAGGTCTTGCGCACATTCGCATCCACGATTTCCGGCATAGCCACGCAAGCCTCCTCGCCAACGAGGGCATCAACATTCAGGAGATTGCCCGGCGGCTCGGGCACGCTAAAATCGAAATGACCTGGAACACCTACGCGCACCTCTATCCGCGCGAGAGCGAGCGTTCACTTTCTGTCCTCAACAAAGTAAAATGACAAAACCGTTCCGTACATCTCCCCAAATTCGTGTAAAATTCGTGTACGCAAAACAGAAAAGCCCACAAGCACAAGGCTTGCGGGCTTTTTGGTGGGAGCGGGTGGAACTATCACCCCCATTTCACCGCATTTCACGCATTGTCTCCGCCTCTTAAAAAACAGCACAACCATGCGCTTTTTCGCGTCTCTCGTGTCTGCACGCGCAACCGCAAAAATACAAATTTTCAGAAAATTCGTGTACGATTCGTGTACGGTTTTATGGGCAGGGACACCCCTGCCCATAGGTTTATCTTAATACCACACCGATTTGCTCACGCCGAACGCGCTGTACAGCGCGCGGCGTACCTTCTTCGGCGCGTCCGGAGCGGCGGCGTCGATCGCCTTCTTCATCTTCCTTGCCTTGGAAAGCGCGACCGTGTTGCCCGCTCTGTCCTTGTCTGATGTGATGCCGCGCGTCGCCGCGTATGCCGCAAGGAATTCATCCACGCTGCCGCCCGCATCCTGCACGGCGGTGTACTTGTCGTGCAGCTCGTCCGAGATCAGCTCGTACATCGCCTCCTCCTTCGCCGAAGCGGGAAGCGAGCTGTCTGTGATCGCCGTCGCGCGGTCTGCGCTCGTGATTTTCTCCTCCTCCCGGCCATAGGATGCCGCAAGCACCTTGTAAATGTCTGCGTCCTTGCCGCCGCGCCGCCGCAGCTCGTCGATGAAGTCCTGCGCGTCGTCGTTCGCGAAGTAATGGTAGTAGACCGTCGCCTTTTCCGCGTCGGTGAGAATCAGGTCGTGCTTCAGATATTCGCGCTTGTCGGCGACCTTCTCTTGCAGCACAAACCCGCTCATGAAGCGGTAGACCTTCATGTGATCGACCTGCAATGTGACTTCGAGCGCGTCCATGACCGCCTTTTCGTTTTCAGATGCCACATCGCCGTATAGAATGAGTGCCTTGAGTCGCCCATTCAAGGGCAGGTTGTCGATTTTCTCAACCTTCGCCGCCTTGGAGGCTGCCGATGCTTCTTCCCGCAATTCGCTGTATTCTTGCTCTTTTTCCCGTTTCTGTTCCTTCGGCAAGTCTTCAGAAACTGCATCCTCGGCGATCCTCAGCTTTTCGGCATAGGAGTCTTTGACCGTCTTGCCTGCGTTGTACACATCCTGCAAGGCGTCGAAGCTCTCCTTCGGCTTGCCGCCCGCCTCGCGCATCTGCTGCCACAGCGCGGTTTCCTCCGCCGAGAGATACCGTCCGCCGAAGAAGCTCTCGCGGTATTCCTCGTTTGCCGTCGGACCGAACAGCACCGCGCGGATGCAGTCCCACAGATTCATGTCGGATGCAAACATCAGCTTGCCGCTGCTCGAATACATGCCCTTGTCGGCAATCAGCTCAATGCCGCGCTTGCTTTTGTTGAGCTGTGTGCCGCCGGGAAACCATTGTGCGGCATCCTGAAAGAGATACCCCTTAATTTTTTTCGCGTTGAAGTCGCCGTTCTTTGCATCGTCAAGCACTTTGCCCGGCGTGCCGAGCTTCGGCAATGCCAGCTTCCCGTCCGACCACCAGAGCATGGAAGAAACATTGCTTGCAATCGGGATGTCATCCAGAATATCGCTTTTCGCTTGGTTTAGCGCCTCCCACCCATTAAACTTTCCGTTTGCGCGCCTGTCCTCTGTACCGAGCGTTCGTTTGCCTGCAATCGCATCGAGAAGGTCATCGATAAGCGACAGCAAGTATTCGTTGCCTGTGAGATTCCAACCGGCGCCGAGGCTATCTGCAAGAATGCCGATCATATCGCCGGGAACCGGCGTCTGCCCGAGTATCATTTGGGAAAGCCGATTCCAAAGGAATACTTCAACCAATGCGGAAAGCAAGTCTCGGAGAATCTTCACGCGCATACGAAATACACCGTGTATTTTTCCGTATTGCCGATACTTTTCCGGGATGTCATGGATGGCGTACTCAACAATGTTCAAATTTTCGAGCTGAAAAACGGTTGCTGTCCGATAAATCACATTTTTTGCGTTGAACAGCACCGGCTTCGACCCCTTCATGCGGTTGCCGACCATCGCGGAAATATACCGATCCGCTTCTCGTACAGCCTCGTCAAAGCTGATACTCGGATTCGAATGTATGACCTCAAAAAACTTCGCGCGCAGAATCAGACGGGTAACAAAAATATCTGTTTTTTCGAAGAAATATCCGCCGAGCGCTCTTCCTTTCTCTCGTAAGGCGAGTTCAGACGCATAGTCCACACCGCGCTTGCCGGCAAGGAAGACCGACTTCTTGTCGAACTCGGCAGCCTTATTCAAACGATTGTTGCCAGGCAGCATGTCAATCAGCGCGCGTACCATATTCAGGCGTCCACATTCAATGGTTGCAAAGGGTATTTGCACGCCCTGCTTGAGTGCGCTGGATATGTTGCCGCTGATGACCGCCGAAACATAAATATTGTTCAGTTTTTTCCCAAGGTTCAATACCCGACGCCCAAAAAGCGCCTCCATTTCTCGGTCTGCTCTCGCCTGCTTGCCCGCGATGTTGTTCGTGTAGTCGTCCAGCCAGGTCGCATAGGTGCCGAAATAGTTGTTGAGCTTAACTTCGTCGTAAGCCGCGGTCAGCTTCGCCTCGATGTCCGCAAAGCTCTTGTCCGGGTCGGGGCTGTACAGCTGTTCCTTCAGCTCGGCAATGTTCTTCGACACCGCCCCTGAAGCATACCGCTCGCGCAGCGCACCTGCCAGCGTCCGCAGCTTCTGGATGTCGTCGGTGTGATACAGCACCTCGGACAGGTAGGTGATGTAGCTGTCAAAGCCGCCGAGCGCATCGTACTGTACATTTTTGTTTTCCTCCGATGTGCGATGTTCGAAGAACGGGTTGTACTTCTTGCCAGGCTTGAACGTCTCCGTGCGCCCCGCGATCTCGGCGGGCAGCTCGGTCACCTCCTCGGTCTCGATGCCAAGCGCGTTCAGACGTTCCCGCAGCGCCGAGACATCCGCCTCTTTTTGCAGACGCGGCATGTAGTTCTTCTGAAAGCCGATCGGCTTGTACCCGTGCATCACAAGAAACTCGTTGATTGCATCATAGTACAGGTTGTAGCATTCGCGGAAGACCGTCACCGCCGCGCGGCACTTCTCCACATCGAGGTTCTTGCCCTTGCCCTTCAACAGCTCGTAGAATGCAAGGCGGCTCTCCTCCGTGTCCTCGGCAAGCATCTGCACCGCCTGACTTTCCAACTTCGTCAGCTTCAGCGCGGCAATCTTGTCGATCTCCCGCTGCATGAACCGCTGGCGCTCTGCCTCGTTTTCGACCACTTTTTCAAAGATTGTCTCGTTGAGATAGCGCCCGACCTCTTCGCCGAAGACCATGCGGTTGTTGCGCAGTGCCGTGTTCGCCGTCAGCCGCCACTGCTGCACCGCTTTTTTGCCCGGCTCGATCGACATCTTGAAAATATTCTGCGCCAACTCCTCCGCATAGCGCTGCTTCTGCACCATGTAGAAAGTCTCGATGCCGTTGTCGCGCAGACCGCGCCGCGCAAGGTTCGCATACACGAGATCGAGTACCACTTCACGGCGGCTGTCCTGCGAGATCTGCCCGAGAGTACGGATGCCCGTCGCCACATCGCGCGCGTCCGCGCGTTCAGCCGGCGAGGGGTGAGCAGCGCTTGCATATTCGTTTTCGATATACCGCTTCAGCTCCTCCTGCTCCCGCTCGTTGGCGATCAGCTCGGACGGCTTCGTCCCGTATTTTGCAATGTCCACGATCGGGTTCTGAATCTGCACGCCGAGCTTGTCCAGCGCATAGGTCTCCTTGTGTCCGTACTGGCTGTTGTAGCTGCTCTCCGTCAGTTCCTTCGCATTTTCAAAGAGAAAATCCGTGAAGTCCTGCACATCCAGCTGCTTGCTTCCCGCGCGGATGATCTTCGTCATGGCAGCGTTGTCGGTCTCCCAGGCGCCGTTCTCGCCGCGCACCTGCGCGGTCAGTCTTGTGATGGTCTCGGCGCGCACCTTTTTCTTTTCCAGCACATCGGCAATGTCGGCGAGCAGTGCGCCGGTGCGGATCGCCGCGTCCGCGGACGGCACTTTTTCCGCCGTAATCAGCCGCGCCGCCTCTTTCGCCGCGGCGGTCTTTCGGTCTTCGGCAAACTCGGCTGCCGTCGGCCGCAGGCCGCGGTGCAGGTTTGCTGCCGTCTGCCGCACGCGCGCCGCGTCGGCGTCGGCCGGCAGCTTTGCGCTGTCCAACAGGCGGCGGCGCGAGGCTTTCACCTCTTCCGGCGCAAGCCCGAGCAGCTGCTCGTCCACGGTGCCGAGCTTGTATCCGGCGCGCAGCTCGCGGGTGTCGGCAATGTCCGGGACGTGCGCGTCGAGCCATGCGCTGTCGTAGGTCCACACGCCGAGCGCGTCCCGGTACAACCCGGTCAGCTCACGGATTGCCGTATCGCTTTCGCCACTCGTCGCCATGCGCAGCGCGATCTCGCGCGGCGACGCGCCGGTCTCACGCAGTGTGCGCCAGAGATCCGCGCCGCCCTTCAGCAGCTTGATCGCACTTTCCACCGGCGCAAACCGCTTGTCCGCGTCCGACACCTCGGCGTCGGTGTCCGTCTGCTCACCGCCGACCGAGAAGCGGATGTCAGGATCTGCTTCAGTATCATCTCCGTACTTCGCAAGAAATTCTTCGTTGGACGACGCCTGCGTGTATACAATTTCCGCCGGAATATTCCGCCGAATTAAGTCCTTGTCAAACACGATCGCGCCGTCGCTCGTCTTCACACCACCGATTTTGTTCGGCTCTGTCACATGGTTATAGAACCACTCTGTCAGTTCTTCATTGTCCCATGCATATGCACTATCTACAATATCCGACGGATTGAACATGTCCGCAAAGTCTTCGTCGCTCAATTCGGCATAGTCTTCCAAAATCCATGGCGTGTATTCGTCCGTCTCATGCCGTGCTTCTGCGATTTTTTCAGACAGTTCCCAAACCGGAACAAGGTCATCCTCTCGCACGGAGAAAGCGCGTGGCTTATCTCCGCCGTAGGCGTCGCCGTTTTGTTCGTGGTCATCCGCAAACATAGCATATCCGGCGCGAGACATCGGGTCGTCGCTTGCGTAAAATCTGTAGGAAAGCCCCTGCTGCTTTTCAAGCAGATCGTTTGCTTCGAGCCATGTCATTTTTTCTTTTGTTTTGTCAATGTTCGCGTCGTCCAGTTTCATGATGCCTTTGCTGTCCGTCTGCCGCGCCTCCATGGTAAACATCGGGTGCTCGTTCGAGAACCGCACATTCGTGCGGTCGATGTCCGGGCGCGTCTCCGCGCG
>ERZ1026894.1875-NODE-1875-length-11636-cov-2.500820_pt1 | contig 11636 bp, 8 predicted proteins | sample MGYA00380177_ERZ1026894 | MGnify/ENA primary metagenome ERZ1026894 (study PRJEB33269, sample SAMEA4719813) | human gut metagenome | biome: human-associated habitat; feature: organic feature; material: feces | place: Cameroon | collected 2013-10 ... | reverse complement strand
CGACGTGGATCAGGCCGCGCTTGCCGGCCTCGCGGGCGATGAGCTCGTCGATGCGGAGGACGGTGTCCTCCATCTCCTTGAACTCAGCCTCGGACAGCCCGGCCATCTCCTTGGCCTGGGCGTCGGTGAGGTTCTCGTCGTGGGCCTCCAGCTTGGTGGTGCACTCGATGAAGGGCTTCGGGAGCTTGTCCCCGTACTTCACCTGGTATCCTGCAGGGAATCCGAGCTGCTCCGCGGTGATCTTCCCCGCCTTGATCCTGTCGAGAAGGGATCCTGCGACGTAGTATCTGCAGATGACCTCCAGGGGGATCAGGTAGTTGGTGGTACTTCCGTCAAGCTGGCTGTAGTCGCGGATGACCCTGACCCTCTTGACCCTCATCCTGTCCTTGGACGGCTCGCTGAGGTAGTCGTTGCGGATACCCTCCTCGTTCATCAGGTTGAACCAGTACTTGGCGGTCCTGCACAGGGTCTCGCCCTTGTGGGGGATCTTGGAGGGGATGATCTTGTCGAAAACGGAGATGTTGTCGGTGTAGGCGAACTCGAGGGTGTCCGCGTCGACCTCGTAGACCTCTTTGACCTTCCCGGTCATGATCTTCTGCATGAGGGCGCGATTGCTCGCGCGATATATACGTTCGCGGTAGACGCGGATGCATCGGATCAGAGGGGGTCCGTCTCCATGCACCCGGTAGTGAGGTCGATATCGATGATCTTCGATTCCTCCATCCTTCCGAGTATCGTCTTGATGGCCATGACGGCCTGCATGCTCCCGATCAGGGAGTCCACGGCACCGAGCTTGCAGTCGCCGGAGAGCTTCTTGGATCCGTATGCATGGCCGGGGATGCTCACGAATATCTCGCCCACGTATCCGGAGACGGATGACGAGATCAGAGGAACGTTGTTCTCACGGCACCAGTCGCAGAGGATCCTCCCGACCTCCTCGCTCTCGGTGCAATCCAGGACGACGGAGCATCCTCCGAACATCCTGACCGTCTCGGCCGTGAGAGGCTCCGAATGGGCCTCCACGAGTGCCGAGTAGTTCAACGCCAGGACCCACTCCGCGGACACGACGGCCTTGGACCTCATATCCCCGGCGGCGTAGATGAACTGCCTGTTGAGATCCTCGATCTGAGGAACGGCGGAGTCGCAGAGCACGTACTCCATGATGCCGGATTCGACGAAGGCCGTCAACGCGTGCACTCCGCGGCCTCCGCATCCGACGATGCCGATGCGTGCTCCCAAGAGCTTCTGCTGTCCTTCCTCTCCGTCGACCATCCCGATCTGCTTGTCGTATCTGCTCAAAGCGTTCCCTCCAGGAGCTCCCTCAATAGGACGAGGGCCGTCCTGACCGTCGATCCGCGCACCTCGTCGCGGTCTCCTTCGAAATTGTTCTTCGACACGACGACCCTGGGGCCGTCGGCCGCTGCTATGTATACCAGGCCCACCGGCTTGGTCTCCGTGGCCCCGCCGGGGCCGGCTATGCCGGTGACGGCTATCGCCGCATCCGAACCGTATATGCGCATGGCTCCGCGGACCATCTCGCCCGCGGTCTCCGCACTCACGGCACCGTGCTCCAGAAGCGTCTCGTGGGACACCCCCAGGATGTTCTCCTTGGCGTCGTTGCTGTAGGTGACGGCGCTGCCGAGGAAGAACGATGACGCCCCCGGCATCCTGGTGATCTCGGAACCGATCATCCCGCCGGTGCAGGATTCGGCGCAGGCCAGTGTCATCCCCCTCTCGCGAAGGATCCCGGCCAGGGCTTCGGCTTCGCAGAGGGGCGTTCCCATCACCTTCGAAGCATGCCTTCACACGCCCGACGCCGTCGATCGCGTCTATGACGCGGCAGGTGGCCTCGGGGACAAGGGACTTCCAGTCCTCGCCGGCGACCATCCTCCTGCGGATCTCGGTGCCGGAGTAGTAGTCCCTGTTGTAGATATGCGAATGGAGCACCTCGTATCCCGCCTCCTCGAACAGCCTGCGCGTCATGGGGTTGTTGGTGTACACGCGGCTGAACGGGGGGCACATGGACTCCACATGGGACACCCACACGGAGTACCTGTTCAGGTCCTCCACGGGGACGATGCTGAAATCCGTGATCCCCCCGGACCTGAGAGCGCGGTCTATCATCAGATAGCGCTCGCCTGCGGTGAACGGATTGTTCTTCTGATGCGAGTACTGCGCGCTGCCGATGCCGACTATGAGGTGGTCGGATTCGGCCGCGCATTTGGAGAGGACCTCCATATGGCCCAGGTGCAGGGGCTGGAATCTGCCGATGACAAGTGAATAGCCCGAGTACTCGTCCTTCATCGTAATCCTGGACGTAGGGAGAATATAAAAATCCCGGCCCCTGGGGGCCGGAGGTGTTTCACTGCGGTGCGGGGGTGCCCTGCACCTGGTTGTCTGAGACGGAGACCTCATCCTGGATGACGGTCTCCTCGACCACGGGCTCCTCCTTGGGGACGGGCTCGCGGTACTCGACCTTCTTGGGCGGGACCAGCCTGACGGCCGAGGACTTGCCGTCCGTTGTCAGGGGAAGGAGCTTGTCGAGGTACTGCTGCTTCATGGGGCAGTCGACGAAGGCGTACTCGAACACATCGCGGATGTTCTCCACGGTGTAGATCTCCATCATGTCGTAGTACTTCTCGTCGATCATGACGTCCTTGCCGTTGTCCTTGGGGATGAGCGCGATCTTGATCCCGGCCTCGGCGGCGGCCTCCAGCTTGGCTGTGACCCCTCCGATCGGGAGGACATGGCCCCTGACGTTCAGGGATCCGGTCATCGCCAGGTCCTGGCGGATCGGGATGTTCTCCATGGCGGAGATTATGACCGTGGCCATGGTGATGGAGGCGCTGTCCCCGTCGACGCCGTTGTAGGCTCCGACGTACTGGAGGTGGATGTCGCAGTCGGACAGGTTGGTCATGGTGTACTTCTTGATGACCGCGGAGATGTTGTCCACGGCCTCCTTGGCGATGTTGCCCAGCTGACCGGTGGCGATGATGCGTCCGGACTTCCTGTTCTGGGCAGGGGTGACCTCCGCCGCCAGGGGCATGACCATTCCGGACATCTCGGACATGTTGTTGCTGTTGGACAGCACGGCGAGTCCGTTGACCATTCCGACAGCGGAACCCTTGTTGAGGAACAGCTCGTACCTCTTGAGGGCGCTGATCTGCTCGTCGGAGATCTGCTGCTCCAGGCTGCGGGCGGTGTGCCTTGCGAGAAGGACGTCGTCCCTCGATACGAGAGGTGCGTTCCTCTCCTTGGCCATGTCTCCCGAGATACGGACGAGACCTCCGAGCTCCCTCATCCTGAGGGTGAGCTCGCCCTTCCTTCCGGAACGACGCTGTGCCTCTCTGAGGATCTCCCCGACCGCGTACTTGTCGAAGTGGGGGATCTTCCCGTCCTTCCTGACCTCCTGAGCGACGAACCTCACGATGTTCATGCGGTTCTCGTCGGTGTCGGGCATGGTGCTCTTCATGTACACCTCGTATCCGTATCCGCGTATCCTGGACCTGAGGGCGGGGTGCATGCCCTGGAGGGCATCGAGGTTCCCTGCGCACACGAGGACGAAGTCGCAGGGGACGGGCTCGGACTTGACCAGTGCGCCGGAGGAGCGCTCGGATTGGCCGGTGATGGACATCTTCTTCTCCTGCATGGCCGTGAGCAGGGCCTGCTGGGATTCCATTCTGAGCATGTTGATCTCGTCGATGTAGAGGACACCTTTGTTGGCCTTGTGGATGGCTCCGGGTTCGATCCTGTCGTGGGACGGGGTCTCGAGTCCTCCGGACTGGAACGGGTCGTGCCTGACATCTCCGAGGAGGGCTCCGGCATGGGTTCCGGTGGCGTCCACGAAAGGCGGCATGTCGCCGGGATCGTGACCGACCAGGAGCTTGGGGACGATGATCGTCTCGGTCCTACCCTGTCCGGGGGTCCTGAAGAGCATCACGATGATGAACGCGCCCATCATTGCAACGAGCGCGATGGTGAAGTTGCCGAACATTATGGAGGCGACGATACCGAGGATGATCAGCGCCATGCACACGTAGATGTACACCGTGTTGCGCTGGTTGCGCTGAGCCGCCGCAGCGGCCTTCTGCTCCGCAACGACCGCCTTCCCCTTGCCTGCGGGGAATGTCCTGATCCTGGGCTCGTTGAAGTCCTCGGGGTTGTGGTAGGCGACGATGTCCTGGAGGTCCTCCTTGGGGAGGTACTCCACCATGGAGTTCGCCAGCATCGACTTTCCCGTTCCGGGCTCGCCGATGAGCATGACGTGCCTCTTCTGATAGGCCGCCTTCTTCATGACCTCGACGGCCTCCTCCTGACCGATGACGCGGTCCGCCATCAGCTGGGGGATCTCGATCTCCTCGGTCGAGGTGAAGCTCTGCTCCTCGACCCACTCCTCCACGGGTTTTCCAGAGGGTCTCTTGTCCTCCGTTTCTGTCATGCTATATCCTCCGATATCCCTCTGTTTGAGGTTGTATTTATAGTAATGTAATAATCGCACATGGAATCAGATATCTCCCCTGCGAACCGCATGGAGCAGGGTCGCGACGATTATCACAGCGATCACGGCTCCGAACACATACGTGCCGTACTTGTCCAGGAGGCTCCTGTCATCGGGCCAATCGTACCCCGAGGAATTGATCTGGGGCGCATTCAATCTCGCTCCGAAGAAGAAGGCATCCGCGGTGTGCGTGGCGCCGAAGCGCTCCTGCTGACCCGCCAGGTCGATCTGGGTCGTGACTCCGGCCAGGAGGCAGTTCCTCCAGGACGAGCCGTTCCTGGTCGAATCGACGGCGTACCATCCGTCCTCGTCCTTGACGACGTTCCAGTATCCCGTCTCGGTTGCGGAGCCGTTCCCTGTCATGACCTGTCCGGCGACGGTGAACGCCTCCAATCCGCTGGCCTTCGCCAGGACGGTGAAAGCCGCTGCGACTCCTGCGGAGGAGGAGCTTCCGGATACCAGCGCATCGTGGATGTTCCCGATCTCTCCGTCCTTGTCCGTAGCGGACTTGACGTTCCTCAGGATGTCGTTGATCCCTGTGGCCTTCTCGCGGACGGTCCCTTCGAACGTCTGAATCTTCTCCTTGACCTCGGACACGGCCTTGGCCGGGTCCGCCTTGTACTTCTCAGGGACGGAGAGCGTGAACGTCACTGTGTACGGAACCTGATAGACCTTGATCCCGTCGTAGGTGATGGTCACCGGGATCACGGTCCTCGTGACATCGGCCTCGTCCACAGGGGATGCGGGCAGGTTCCAGAGCCAGATCGGCGAAGGGTCGGTCAGATAATAGGCTGCGAGAGCCGCCCTGACGGTCTCCAAGGCATACGCCCTGGCCTCGTTCTCCTCACCGAACAGGACCGGGTCCTTGAAAACGTATTTGATCTCCAGGGTCTCGACCGGCTCGGCGGAGCCGAATGTCGCACAGCTCGTCGAACAGACCGGCTGCGTTAGCGTCCAGCTGACCCCTGTAGGTCTGATCCGCCGCTGCATCCGCTGACGGGACTAGAACGGAACATGTCAGAATCAGCAGAGCCGATACAACCAGCATCGATAGAGTCCTGGGATTCATCTAACACGTGATTAGTGCCCCGTTCTTAAAGATACGGGATGGACGAGCGGAGAATATGTAAAATCATCGCACGTCTGGCAATAGCAGCCCCGACGGCCTCCGAACCAGCAAATAGATAACTCCCCCGTCGATTGCAGAGGTCATGAGGGTCGACGAACTGGACATCCCGGACTCCGTATCGGATCTGCTGATGTCCGCAGGATTCAGGGAGCTCCATCCGCCCCAGGCGGAAGCGATTCCCGTCGCCCTCGAAGGGAGGAACCTGGTCGCCGCCATACCGACTGCGAGCGGGAAGTCCCTCATCGGGATGATCCCCGCTCTGAAGATGCTCTCGGAGAAGCGCGGGAAGGTCCTTTACATCGTACCATTGAAGGCTCTCGCCGCCGAGAAGAGGGACGATTTCCAGAGATTCGCCGATTCCATGGGCTTCAAGGTCCACATGAGCACCGGGGACCTGGACGGGGAGGACAGGGGGATGGCCGATGCCGATGTCGTCGTAGCCACGTCCGAGAAGACCGACTCCCTCATCAGGCACGGAAGCAGATGGATCGACGGGATCCGCCTCGTCATCGCCGACGAGATACACATGATCCACGACCCGGGCAGGGGACCCACCCTGGAGATAGCCCTCACCAAGCTCATGAGGAAGCTCCCGGAGATGCAGGTCATCGCGCTGTCGGCCACCATCTCCAACGCCTACGATCTGGCCGACTGGCTCGATGCCGAGCTGGTGAGGAGCGACTGGCGTCCCGTGCCGCTCCATGACGGCGTATACCTCGGCGGCGTGATAACATTCGACGACAAAAGGCAGATGGAGGTTCCAGGCAAGAAAGACGAGGTAGAGAACCTCGTCGTTCAGACAATCAAGGACGGAGGGCAGTGCCTCGTGTTCGTCAACTCCCGCAGATCGACAGAAGCTGTGGCGAGCCGCGTATCCCAGGCCCTGGGATCTATGAACGTATCCGGCATATCCCCGCAGGAGAGGACCGCCCTCGAAGGCGAATCCGAAGACACCGACATGGGTCGCAAGCTGGCCATGTACGCATCCAAGGGTGCCGCATTCCACAACGCCGGCCTCACCTACAGCCAGAGGCGCATAGTCGAGGAGGCGTTCAAAGCCGGGAGGATCAAATGCATAGTCGCGACACCGACCTTGGCGGCGGGGATCAACCTCCCTGCGAGAAGGGTCGTCGTCAGAGACACATACCGCTTCGACAACGGCGGGAACGTCCCGATCTCGGTGATGGAGGTCAAGCAGATGTGCGGACGTGCCGGAAGGCCGGGATACGACCCCTACGGCGAAGCCGTCCTCATGGCCAAGAACCTGAAGGATTCCGACCACCTTTTCGAGGACTACATCAACCACGAGACCGAGACCGTCAGATCCAAACTCTTCTCTGGAAACGCCATCAATGGCCACATCCTCGGCATACTCGCCACCGGCGACGCCAGAACGGAGGATGATATCGTAGATTTCATCCGCAGCACCTTCTACGGTGCCACGTCCCAACTGTTCGGAGTGGAGAGCGTGGTGACGGATGCAGTAGACTTCCTTGCCAAAGAGCAGATGGTCCGGAGGAACGGGGACGAGATCGAGGTCCTTCCATTCGGGAAGAGGGTCTCCGACCTCTACATCGATCCCTCGTCGGCATCCATCCTTCGCGAAGCGGTCATGAAGATCGACGATGACACCGAGACGCTCCCGATCCTCATCGCCGCCGCGATGACCCCGGACGTCATGGGCATGTATCCCAAGAAGGCGGACCAGGACATGCTGAAAAGCATCGTCGTAAAGTTCGAGGGTGACCTCCTCGTTCGTCCGGAGAAGCTCGACGGTTACATGTACGCGCTCTTCTACAGCGACGTGAAGGTCGCTGTGCTGATGGATGATTGGATCGAAGAGCTCCCAGAGGAGTATATCACCAAGACCATGGGCATCGGTCCGGGCGACATCAGGTCCAAGGTGGACATGATGGACTGGATCATCTACGCCATGAGCGAGATCGCCTACATCTTCAATCCGGACGCGGTCAGGAAGATCCGTCCTCTCACCATCAGGGTCAGATACGGGGTGAAGGAGGAGCTGGTCGAGCTGGTCTCCCTCCGCGGAGTGGGACGCAGCAGGGCGAGGAAGCTGTTCAATGCAGGATTCCGCACCAAGGCGGACATCTCCGCTGCAGGAGTCGACGTCCTCGCGGCGATGCCCGGGATCGGACCATCGCTCGCGGCGAGCATGGTGAGGCAGGCGGGAGGCTCCGACAGGAAGGAGTCCTACACCTCCCCTTCCGAGGAGGAGTCCATGCTAGACGAGATGGCCGCCGCCTACGGGGAACCGGGCGCGGACGGGATCCCCGTCGACGATACGAATCCAGAGAAGAATAACGGTAAGAAGGTTGAAGAGGCCGGCCCGAAGCAGGCCAGCCTCTTCGATTTCCGATCACTGCGAGAGGATCCTCTCGACGTCGGCGACCGAGTTCCCGCACTGTATGGGCGGGGCGCAGTTGTTGATGATTGTGTCGGGGTCCTTGAGGCCGTTGCCGGTGCAGATGCACACGACGCGCTCGTCCCTGTCGACGATCCCTTCTGCGCGGAGCTTCCTGAGTCCTGCGACGGATGCCGCGGATGCGGGCTCGACGCAGACGCCCTCCCTCCTTCCGAGGAGCTGCTGTGCGCTGATGATCTCCTCGTCGGTGACGGTGGTGGCGTATCCTCCGGTGGAGTAGATGGCCTTCAGGGCCTTCCTTCCGCTGATGGGGTTGCCGATCCTGATGGCGGTCGCCACGGTCTCGGGGTGCTCCTCGGCGATGAAGTCGTCGGTGTGGTGGGCGAATGCCTTGGCGACAGGCGAGGCTCCCTCGGCCTGGATTCCGGTGAGCATCGGGACCTTGTCGATCCATCCGACCTCCTTGAGCTCCATGCATGCCTTGTAGACGGCCCAGATGTTGGCGGCGTTTCCGACCGGCAGGATGACCCTGTCGGGGACGTCGTACCTGAGCTGGTCCATGATCTCGAACAGGACGGACTTCTGTCCCTCGGGCCTGTACGGGTTGATGGAGTTGAGCAGGTAGAGCTTCTTCTCCTCGGCCATCCTCCTGGCGAGAGCCAGGGCGTCATCGAAGTTGCCGTCGATGGACAGGACCTTGGCTCCGAAGAACAGGGCCTGGGCCAGCTTGCCCATGGCGACCTTCCCGGACGGGAGGAACACGGCGCACTTCATGCCGGCCTTGGCGGCGTATGCGGCGAGAGCTGCGGATGTGTTCCCGGTGGAGGCGCATCCGACGACCTTCGCTCCGAGCTCCTTGGCGCGGGAGACCCCGATGGTCATTCCGCGGTCCTTGAAGGATCCGGTGGGGTTGAGACCCTCGAACTTGACGAAGGTGTTCTCGACTCCGATCTCGGCACCGAGGGCCTTGGTCGGGTACAGAGGGGTTCCGCCCTCCTGGATGGACACTTTGTGTACGGGGTCGACGGGCATGAACGGGGCGTATCTCCAGACGCCCATGGGGGTGGAGCGGAGGTCCTCCGGCTTCATCTCCTTGACGGGCTCGAGGTCCATCTTGACGGTCAGGAGACCGCCGCACCGGGGGCAGGTGTTGACGAACGGGTCGTCGACCTCGGCTCCGCAATCCCAGCAGATAACTTTGTGTGCTGCCATTTCAAATCCTCCTGCAACCGGAGCCGGGCTCCGTGATCCAGGTATCGCACTTCATCTCGTGCTCCGAGTACATCCTGACGATGCTCTCGGCGATGTGCTCCCCATCGTGGGAGTTCTTGTTGAAGAATGAGATTATACAGGGTCCGGAACCGCCCAGGAACGATGCGATGGCACCGTTGGACATTGCTTCGGACTCGGCCTCCTTGAGGAAGGGGACGAGGGCCGCCCTAGGCATCCTTGACGGACCTTCCGATGAGTCCGAGATCGCCCTTCATCATGGCGTAGACCATGGTGGAGGCGTTCCCGATATGGAAGACCATGTCCTTCACGGACACCTCATGGGGCAGGATGGACCTGGCCTCCTTGGTGGGGACCATGACGTCGGGCATGGCGATGACGATCCCCAGGTTCTCCGGGGGCTCGATGGTGACGACCTCGATGGGCTCGTACGAGCGGATGATCGTGAATCCTCCCAGAACGCAGGGGGCGACGTTGTCCGCGTGGAATCCTCCAGAGGTGACGTCCTCGGCATGCGCCGCGCACAGGACGACCTCGGTGGGTGTCAGCTTCTCGCCGCACAGGATGTGGGCGACGTAGGCGCCGCCGGCCGCGGATGCGCCGGAGGAACCGATACCGCTGCAGGGCCTGATGCCCTTCTTGATCTTCAGCTCGATCCCGAAGTCCGCTCCGCACCTGCGGAGGACCTCGGCGGCCGCGATACCGACGGAGTTCTTCTCGGGGTCCGTAGGGATCCCCTCGGATCCAGGGCCGCTGACCTCCGATATGACGATACCGGAGTCGATCCTCCTTCCCTCGATGATGTCGAAAGGCTCCTTCAGAGCTAGTCCGAAGACGTCGAATCCCGCCCCGATGTTGGAGGTGGTCGCCGGCGCTGCTATGCGAATCCATTCGTCGGTCATTTTATTCGGCCATCCGTACCATCGACTCCGATAAAAGGGTTGGCTTATCCTGACGCGAAAAGAAGGAGACCCGCGTGTCGCCATTGGATGCAGCTGGACGATTCGGGCCTCATGCAACGTCCATATCATCCATTTCATACAAGATTCGCATAGATAATTAGACAAATGTCCATGAGTCCGATGTTTGACTTGCCCCATGGACTGTTCATCCTCCGCGTAAGCCGAGACAGATACCAATAATAGTCCCGTCAGGCATCCAGCGGCATGCACTTCCAGGCCATGGGGATCAGAGGAGACACGGAGTTCGATGACATCCTCGCCCATTTCCAGTCGCTCGGCGGGGACGCGATCCTCATGAATCCCGACATGGTCTGCGGCGAAGGACATCTCCTGTCCGCAGCGATGCACGGGGACAGGGCGTTCGCCGAAGGGACCAACAGATCCAACTCCCTCCTGACGGAGATAATCCTGTACGCCGCATGGGAGAGGCAGATCGGAAAGGCCATCTCGAAGATGAAACCGGTGGACGATCGCCACGAGTACGCGGCGATCCTCGTCGACATAGACGACCCAGAGCTGGATTCGATTGGCATGGTCAGGGACGATTCCATCCTCGATGCGACTCCGGAGAAGGCGGAGATGCTGGGGCTGGAGAGCACGATGGTGCCTTTCGAGGACCAGGCGATCGAGATGGTGGCTCTCCTCGAGCTCCAGAAGATGTGATCCCGACCCCGGGATCGTCGGATTCTCAGAAAGACCCCTCGGGAGGACCCCGAGGGTAAGGACGACGGCGTGTGAAGACCGTCTGTTAAGGAGTGTGGACACGTACGGCGGATTGCCCGATCAGACCTCCGTCTCCACAGAGCTCCCTCTTGAGGAGTTGCGCACCAGGATCTTGCGGTCTATCTGTGTCTTGAGGGCCTCCACGTGGGAGATTATGCCTATGAGGCAGCTCCCTCCGCTCAGCTGGAGGAGGGTGGAGATCGCCTGCTTGAGCGCCTCCGGGTCCAGCGAACCGAACCCTTCGTCGACGAACAGCGTGTCGATCACGATGCCTCCGTTCATCCTCTGAACGGCATCCGAAAGACCCAGTGCCAGGGACAGCGCCGCGAGGAACGACTCCCCTCCGGAGAGGGTCTCCGACGGACGGCGGCGTCCGGTGTAGTTGTCCAGGACGTCGATGTCCAATCCGAACTGCGACCTGCGGTCGGTCGCCTCCTCCCTCACCACCAGCTCGTAGCGGGAGTCGGTCATCTTCATCAGACGGAGGTTGGCGAACTTCAGCACGTTCCTGAAGTACAGGGCCTGAACATAGGCCTCGAAGGACTGCTTTATCCCCGTGCTCCCGGAGGCGGCATCCGCCAGGTCGATGTAATCCTTCGACTCGGAGGACAGCTTCTCCATCTGTCCGCGGGCCTTCATTATCCTGGACACCGCATCCTCGTTCACCGTGCTCCTGTTGATCAGGGATATCTCCTCATCTCGTATCCCGTC
>ERZ1026894.1874-NODE-1874-length-11641-cov-5.469619_pt1 | contig 11641 bp, 10 predicted proteins | sample MGYA00380177_ERZ1026894 | MGnify/ENA primary metagenome ERZ1026894 (study PRJEB33269, sample SAMEA4719813) | human gut metagenome | biome: human-associated habitat; feature: organic feature; material: feces | place: Cameroon | collected 2013-10 ... | reverse complement strand
GCCGACGGGTACGGCTTTTTTATATACAATAAAACGGAGCGTCCTGTGCGACATCGTGACGCACCTATAAAACAAGGAGGATAAAATGCAACAGCTTATAATTTTAATCGTAGCACTTGCTCTTGCAGGCGGAGTGTATCTGTTTCTGACAATCAGCAAGAAGAAAAGCAAGGAACAGACAGAAGAAAACGCGGTCGAGATGATGACCGCAAACGAAATAATAAACGTAAAGGATATTCGTAACAATTGCTTACACACGAATGACGGGTACACATTTACCTTTATCGAAATCGGCGGTATGAGTATGGAACTTTTCTCGGAAAGTGAAAAGCTGGCATACTGCAAAAACATAACTTCCATCGTTTCACGTTTTCAGTTTCCGTATAAATATATGGCTATTTCCTCGCCGTATGTAATCAAGCATATGGTGACGGCAGACAGCAACAGGCTTAAAAATGCAAGCGGTCTGTGCAAGCAGATGCTTGAAGATGATATAAATTTCGCCACCAAAATGGTAATTGACGATAACAAGATTGACCGCAGATTTTTCTTTATGCTGTTCTCGAAGAACGAGGACGAGAAAACTATCCTCAAGCGTACAGAGGATACAATTAACGCTTTCAACAGTGAGGTGGACGGAATGTCCTGCGAGCTTGTGAAAGACAAGGATATTATAAAAATGTATAACCTTTTCACAAATCCCGCATACATAGCTTACGAAAGAACAGATGATGTATATTTATCTATGTCACAGATTATTGCGACAAATTCATAACAGGAGGACAAAATGAAAAACAAGAAATACCAGTTTGAAATTGAAGAAAACAATGTTATTCGTGCGGCGATTGCTCCTATGGGCATTGATTTCAGACCGAACACCCGTTTTTATATGGGTGACTACATCTGCCGTATTTATGCGATAATGCAATATCCACCTACGCAGGAATACGGCTGGGTGTCAAAGATAAATAACATAGCAGGAACTATCGTAAACTTTACAAGCACACCGATTACAGAAACGAATATCGTAGACCAGCTATCGAAAATCATCAATGCCGCCCGTGCTGAAGCGGAGAATACCCGTGACGCATTACAGCGACAGAGAAAAACAAAAACAGCGGACGATACAACGCGTCTTATGGCTCGAATGGAAGAAAACAACGAAAAGATAGCGAAATTCTGCTGTACTGTAATGGTTATGGGAAATGATGAGGTTGACTTTGAACAGAAATGCAACAGGGTTGAAAGCATAATCAGCGGCGTCGGCTGTAAACTTCGGTGTTTATCCCGTATGCAAAAGGATGCCTGGAAGCATATATCTCCGTCCTACGCTCCTGTAGAGCTTATCGGTGATGCCGGTAACCGTCCTATGCCTGTCAATGCTTTCTATGGTGGTTTCCCGTTTCAGAACAGCGGATTTAACGATGGTGTTGGTTATTATCTTGGAGTAGACAATGACGGTACGCCGATTATTTTTGATCTATGGAAGCGTGACGGAGCGAGGACAAACAGCAATATCAGCATAATAGGCGGCTCCGGTAAGGGTAAAACAACCCTCATAAAGCACATTATCGTATCAGAGTTGATACGGGGAACAAAAGTAATCGTCATAGATCCCGAAACAGAGTACAAGGCTATCTGCGATATGTTCCGTGAAGATGGCATATCACGTTGGATAGACGCTTGTGGTGGCAGAAACGGAATGATAAATCCATTACAGGTACGTCCTAAACCACTTTCGGACGAGGAGGAAGAAGAAGCCGAGAGCAAGGGTATCAGTGAGCTTGCATTACATCTTAAAACGCTTGAAATTTTCTTTGAACTGTATCTTCCCGAACTTACTCAGATACAGAAAGCCTTACTTACGAAAGGGCTTATCGCTATGTATGGAAAATTCAATATAACCTGGGATACAAGCGTAACATTTATGAAGAATACCGACTTTCCGGTTATGACGGATTTATACAACACTTTGCTTGAGCAGAGAAAAACAGCTGAAAAAGGTGTAACCGATGATATGGACAAGCTGATACTGCTGCTTGAAAATATCACGACCGGTGCGGACAGCTTTCTTTGGAACGGTCACACGACAATGCAGTCAAACGCACAGCTTATCGTGTTCGATACGCAGAATATGAAAATTATGAGCGACGCAATGAAATCAACGCAGTATTTTAATCTTCTCTCGTGGTGCTGGCAACAGATGAGTGCAGACAGAAACGAAAAGGTGATGGTTGTATGCGATGAAGCGTGGCTCCTTATAAATCCCGATGTTCCGCAGGCGATGAGCTATCTTAGAGATACCGAGAAACGAGCAAGAAAGTACAGCGGCGCACTTGCCGTTGCAACACAGAACGTTGTAGACTTCTTGGATCAGAAAGTCAAGCTGTATGCACAGCCTGTACTGGATCTGCCGTCTACAAAGTTTATTTTCGGCTGTGAGGGCGACGATCTTAAAGCGGTATCAACACTGTATAATTTTACCGAAGCACAAAGAGAACTTGTTGCCGCAGGTAACAGAGCGGAGTGTCTGATGAAAGCCGGCGGACGGTCACTCAAACTCAAGGTACAGTTACCCGAAAAACGTCTGAAACAGTTAGGATTGGGAGGTAATTGATATGACTGTATCGGCGGCTATTTTAAAAGTAGTTGCTACATTATCGTCAAGTGAAAAGGGACGAAAGGCTATCGGCGTAGCGTTGCTTACTCCCGTTATAATACTTCTTTTGGTTGTCGGCGTATTCGTTGCGCTGCTTACTGGACTGTTCGGACTGCTTTACGGTGCAGTGCGTGATACAAGCGTCAGCCAATCGTGGAATGATATACGAAAAAATGTGGAATCCGCTTTGAGCGGTGTTAACTCCTCAATAAATACACAGATTAAAAATGACACATACGATTTTATGCCGGACTTTTCAATAAACCTGTCAAAGTCTGTTCTGCAGAAAACTTTTTCAGAGGGTAACAACTCATTTTTACTGCTGTACGATACCAAAGAGGTCAATGACAGCGTTGCAAAAGCGAAGAAGTATATAGATAAGCTGAAAAAGGTAAAATCACAGAAAGAGCTTGAACAGATTAACAAAGAGATTGATTTAAGCGGTTACAAATATTCTGACCTTGCGAAAGACAAAGAATTCTGGGACGATAAATCGTATGATATGAGCAAATACAGTCAGAGTACGGTACAGCTTATAAACACACTCGTTAAGCCCGAAATGCCGACATACGACTATGACGAGGAAATCGTAACAATTGACGGTGTAAAGTCAAAAAAGCAGATACTTACTGTGCATAAGGACAGCAAAACTCAGATAGTGGAGTACACCTGTTACGGCGAAGGTGACATATATCTTCCAAGATTGCTTGCATTATATCAGGCAGAAACATTCAGCCGCTTTGAAGATATGGCAGAAAGTGACGCAAGCGGACTTGACAACGATATAGCAAGTGCTATCGAAAACGTAAGCTCAGACGAAAGCGGCGGTGCAACGGCAGATGGTTTTGACGTTGCATGTCTTAACGTGTTCCAGGCACAGGAGATAGGACAGATATTCGAGAGAGCGGCTCTTGAGGGTAAATTTTCCGCAAAAGTCAATACGGAAAAGAACGATACTACAGAAAAACTGTCAATTACAGTAAAAACGCCGTCTGAAGATGATTGGTACGAAATGTTCAATGTAGACGAGAAGTACAGGGATTATACCAAAGAAAATACACAGATAATCGAGCGTATTTTATCCGACGCACAGATAAATGATTTGTACATATCGGTAGACAGTACAGCTCAACGTGCATTGTTCGTGTATTTTCAAGGCTTTTTCAATCTCCCGGTCGAAGCCGATGATTTAAAGGAAAATACAAACGGTATCCTTACAACGCTGAATGACTTTGAAACAATACACAGCCGTGGCACAAGCACGATAGGAAAAGCATACGAATCGGGTATAACACTGTATCTGAATGATGAGGATACTGAGGTCAGAGCGGAGATACTTCCCGATGTAGGCGAGTGCATACAAGATGTGTATATCTATGACGTTTATGACGCAGAAAAACGCAAGGTAGTAAAAGATAAGCCAAATTATACATACAACTGCTCGGCGGTACAGCTTGCGTACATAATTGATACGGACGTGTTTGCAGAGGAATACGGCTTTGATTTTCCGACTATCGTAACAACCACAGGTACGGAGATAAAGCACGATGACGGTGTTCTGACGCTGATGATAGAATACAGCTGTCTTGACAGGCTTGAAACTATCTCGGAGCAGGAGATAGGATTGTCGCTGTATGACGTATACGACAAAGACGAGAAGATAGTAATAGGCTATGCTCACTCCGGCAAACACAGCAAGGAAAAGGACGAGGGCTTATCAGCGACCGGCTGGAGTCATACATTCGGAAGTGAAATAATACCGCATTTGTGCGTTAAAACTACGTTTGTAGACGGAGAGGTAACGCCTCCGAAACTTGATAATCCGCATATATATGATGGCTTATCGGTGCGTTTTGTCGGAGCAAAGGTAAATCCTTTGCTTTGGTTTAAGGCTTACAGGACGGATGTTAACAAAGACCTGCTTGACAGCATAAGTGCGATACAAGTAATAAAATAAAAGGAGAATTTGATTATGGAAAATGGAGAAAAGCTGTTTGATACATTCGGTGAATATCTTGACAAATGCGGTGACGTGGAATTTGATTTTTTCTGCGATGACCTGTATTGTGACCATACTGTAGTATGGAACAGCTATAATGATAAGCTGACAGAAAAAGCAAAGGAAAAATGGAACAAACTGCTCGGCTCAAAATATGAAGTTACTTATTCTGACGATAAGTATCGTATCAGACAGATAAACATACCCGATGAAAATCTGCGTAAATCCTGCCTTGATTTTGCGTATGCACAGGCAGGGTATATTCCGGCATCAGAGTATGATGAGCTGTTTTGTAGCGAAAACCGCATTTGCATAGGTAATTGCTATGTGAATTTCGGAATCAAAACAACATCGCTGTCCGGAGAAACAAGACAGGATTGCGAAAATCTGAATATGACGGACTGTATGACGCTGTACGGACGAATAGCAATGAACAATCCTGTCAGCTGTGAAACAGCACTGACTGTCAATGCAGTAAGCATAACCGGAAATACAACAGTGCCACTCATAGTATGCAGAAAAGGTACTTTCAGCTATGTGAACAATTGGCAGACTGATAAATTACTCGGAAATGAAAAAATGTTTAAGATGATAGCCGATAAAGCGAAGATCGAAGCTAAATCATATAACAAATTTGAAGAAGAACCGGAGGTATAAAAATGTTTTTATTCCCGCTTTTAATGGTAGAGAAGAAGCGTCAGACAATGCTCAGCGAGATACGCAAGGAGCTTGAGATGAATCAGAAGATAACAACAGTGAACAACCTTTCGTATTTTGTCAAGGAGGAGCTGAAATATTATGAGTACATAACTCATATCATAATCGACCTTGAATTTATCGAGGAAAAAGGCGATGAATTTATGACGAGCTTGAAAGCTCTTGTGATGGCAACTGACGTGCCGATAATCATATACGCCGAGGGTTTATATCCCGGTGATATGCTGCTGTCGGAAATAGCAAGACAGGGACTTGCAAATATCATAGGCGAAACGCCCAAAACGTTGAAGCAAATAAGCCGTAACAAAATGCAGAAAGACCTGCGTGAAGCACTGATAAAGTCAACCACAGACCGCAGAATAGGACTCAGAGAAGAACGTCAGAGAAGATTTGACGTTACATATATCCCAGTACAGAAAGGCAATAACAATGCAATACCGAATTACAACAACTGCGACCTGCATTTATCAATCGGTTTATTCGGAGCAATGCGTCGTGTCGGTACTACAACATACGCAATACAGCTTGCAGAGTATTTCACAGCAAGAGGAGCAAAGGTAGCGTTCTTCAGCAAGAACGAACTTACTGACGGCGATCTGAACATACTCCAGGAAACATACAAGGAAGAAACGGTATCAAAGGGAACGTATTTCACATATCGCAACATCGACTTCTATTTCTTCGGCAGAGTGCCGGAGAACTGGGGAATCTACAATGTTGTAATCAATGATTACGGCACAGACACAGAGCAGATTGACAACTGGCTGTCCTGTCACTACAGATACATTGTGAGCGGTTTCAACGAAACCGATATAATACAGCTTATGTCACTGCTCGAAACCGACAAGAATGATACAAAGCGGCTAATAGGCAGAGATTACAGAATAGCGTTCAATTTCGGAGACCCGTCTATGTGTGGTGAACAGTACAGGTATCTTTGTTCAAATCTTGCAACTTCGGCAAGAATTACGATGAACGGCTTTCTGCCGTACAAGTTTAATTTGCCGCAGTGGTTTTTACAGACGTGTGACACGGAGTTCGAGAACTACAGAATGTATATCTCAAACATAAAGAGATAGCGGAGGTGGCAGTATGGCACATCTTGAAGAAGATATAATTGAACGAGCAAAAAATACCGATATGATAGCCCTTCTCGAAAGCGAGGAGGGCTTTTCCTTTAAAAGCACATACGGTGAACGTGAATTCAAGTGCATCGAGCATAACAGCCTCGTTGTAAACGGAAACCGACGCAGATGGTACTGGAACAGCCGACAGGTCGGAGGAAACAATGCCATTGATTACCTTGTAAAGATACGGGGTATGAATTTTAGAGATGCCGTATTACATCTTGTCGGAGATAGGGAGCAAACGGCATATACGCCGATAAAGAAGCCCGTGGCGAAAGCAAAAAATGTATCTGTATCAAAACCTGTACGGTTTGTTCTGCCGGAACAGGCTCACTTCCCGGATGGCAGACGCAATTACAGTAATATCATTGCTTATCTTAACAAGGGCAGAGGAATTGATATGAACATCATCAATGCACTGATAGCTTCCGGTCAGATCTATCAGGGAGTGCAGTACAACGGTTTGCATATAGTCGGATACAACGATGAGGGAATGGCTTTTTATCGCTTTAATGATAACCGTGACTGGGTTGATTATAGAGTGCAAACGCTGAGAGCTTCACCGACAGCAACAGATACATATCAAGCTGAAGCTGTTTCTTCAAAATATGTTGATAACATTTTACTGAAGGAAAACACAAAAATATTTAAGAATAGTCTTGTTGTATCGACCGGAAAAAACGCTCAAGGTGAAATATCCTATGCAGCATTCCGCATAGCAAGCACAAATTACAGATTCCGGGGAGAAGTAGCCGGGAGCGATAAGGCAAGCGGCTTTCTAATTGAGAGCGAGGGTATGAACGATTGTGTGTATGTTTTTGAATCGTTCATCGACGCTATGAGCCACGCAAATCTGTATAATATAAAGTACGGAAATAAGGACGCCTGGAAACTGCACAACAGGCTTGCTCTCGGCGGAACAGCCGATACGGCTCTGATGGAGCTGTTGAAGCGTAAACCGAATATCCGTAATATTTGTCTGTGCCTGGATAATGATAGTGCAGGACGCACTGCGGCAAAGGAAATAGCAAGCAAGCTCAGAAGTATGGGATATGTGAATGTCTATGAGCGTTATCCCAATGAAAAAGATTATAACGATGAGCTTAAAAAGATTAAATCAATTATAAACGAACAGGCAGAAGAAAACGAACAGTAAAATTTAATAAAGGAGGATAACCCAATGCAGAACAGCAAAAGCTACTTTGTATTGCCTAACACAGCGTTCGGCTTATCCTCCGAAGAATTTTCTGTGCTTGCATATCTGCTGTCAATTCCAACGGCAAAAAAGCGTGTCAGACAGCAGACCATAGCAGAGAAGTGCAATATAGGCAGTCGCAATACTGTAACAAAAGCAATAAACAGCCTGCTTGCAAAAGGCTACATCTTTACTAAAATCCGTACCAGGCGTGTAAACTACTGGTACGGAACAAATATTTATTATCTGAATGAGGACGCAGTATGCGATTATTCCAAAGGATACACACTGATACAGAGATCCGTATTTGAATACGGACTATCACCGGCACAGCTCAAGGTGTATGCTTATATTGTAAAATCTATCAATACCAAGCTCGGCTACTGCTGGAACAGCTATACCGATATATCCAAAGGCACAGGTATGTCCCGAAGCACTGTAATTGCGATAATACATCAGTTAGAATACAGAGGGCTTATAAGCAAGATACGGAAAATGAGATACGGCTGTCCTAAAGTTTATGCCGACAATGTTTACTGCATAAAACTGAAAAGAAAAAAGCGGATAAAAAAAGAAGTACAGCCCCGCAAAGACTGTACCTCTCAAAAATCCAATGTAAATTATAACTTACAGCTTGATAATAACACAGAGCCTGCATTTTGTCAAGTCCTGCTGAGCGATTTTTTTCAAACGAGGGGTAGTCCGAAATATGAGCATCTATATATTACCCAGCAAGTTAGCCACAGAAAAAGGAAAGTAAGTAAATTAAATTTACTATATAGCAGTATATATAGGATACTTAGGAACGTTTATGCACGTTTTTCTGCAATAAAACTATGCTCAAACCGGATAAAAAGAAATAAGGCTCCGCCTTGATATTTGATGTTTTCGGCTTTTCTTTTCTGCGGCTAAACGGTAAGCCGAAGAATATTGCCGAGCATAAGATAGGATTTGAGGGTTAGGTGCGACACCGTGACGCACCTAACGCTACGGTCGCACAGGTCGCTACGGTCGCACCTGCATTCCTAGTTTGCACTTGCAATGATATGAAAATTATGTTAGAATGGAGAAAATATGTTAACAAAAGAGATCGTTTACGACTTATACAAAAAGTTTGCAAGATCCGGAACGTCGATTGTAACAGTTCCTTACAAAGAAATCGACAAAGAAGCCTTCAAAGCAAAATGCTGGGATGCGTTTGAATGGCACAGATGGCTCTTCCAAGATACGCTTAAACTTCCCATTATACGAGATGATCTCACAAGAAACTTTTTTGTAAAGAGAGATGATAAGGTGAATAAGTTATCAGTTGTAATCAAAATTCCTTATGAATATCACAATCAATATGCAGATGCTATTTATGAGGTAAATAACGTTGTCAGTCAAGACGGCTGTTGTATGCTTTTTGTTAACAATATGATTTACTCATTTGCTTCGTATTTAGTTATCGAAGATGATTATCAAAATTATGAGAAGATAAAAGCAGTAATTGAAAAGCATCAATTAGAAATTGATATGACGCAAACTCTTGATAGTTTGTACAGCCAATTGTATTCGAGAGCGTACAACACCATCAATTTCACAAGCAATTGCAGTAAAGATCAGATATTACTACAAATGGCCGCCGTTTATGCTTACAAAGATAAAGACGAATTGAGCATTGTCGATTTTGTCAAAAAGAAGTAGTTGGTGCAGGTGCGACACCGTGTCGCACCTAGTATACGAGTAACAGAACGCCAAAAACGCCCTCTGTCAGAGCAACAGCTCCGGCAGAGGGCGTTTTTCATTTCTCCTCGGAATAGCTTTCAGAAAAAAGAAGTCAGAAAGCGTTTTGTATATGTTTTGCACAATATAGCTACTAAAAAATCAGCATTTTTACTATAATTTTTTGTGCCTTTACCATTGACAAAATTACCAAAACACGGTATAATTATCAGTAAGGAGTGATATAAAAAAACACTCCGCAGGAGTAGGGCTTTGCAGAGCCGTTACTCTTTTCCTCAGACGATGTCCAAACCATCTACTGATATAGCGAAGTGGCTACATCTGTGTCCTATATCTACATTATAGCACAGATTAAATACATTATGCAAGAGCTTTCAGAAGATTTATGGGTATTCGTCTGATGGCTCTTGTTTTTTTATTGATTATTTTCATTAAGTTCACGCAGCTTTTTTTGGCGTAAACGTTCTTTCGCTTCTAAATGCTTGTTTTCTAATTTTGTGACTTCATCCAAAGGCAAAGAGAAGTGTTTGCAAAACTCGGACAGTTTTGATTTATCATTCGGGCAGGGACCGTTCATGTCTCTGCGACCGTTAAGGATTGACGCACAACCGGTTTCGGATATGTTCCATATCGATGAAAGTATCTGTTTTCTTTCTCCCGGCTCAGTGAAATTTCTTTCCTCTAAGATTCTTTCTAAATATGTCCGATGCAAAGTAATGGCTAACTTCTTCATAAAATACACCTCCTGTATGATTTTTAGGTACGACACGATGTCGCACCTTATGAAAGGAAAAACAATGATATATTTCAACTACACCAACATTCTGAACAGGAATCTCAAATCGCAGTTCGGAATTGATATGACAGACAGTGATTACAACGTACGGATTGATGTTTATTACGTTGATCAAGATGATGTTACCGGGAATATTGCAATGGTAACATCGGGAACAATAAGCATTTCACCATTCGATAAGACAAATAGCGCAATGTGCAAAAAAGTCGATTCGCTTTCATGTAGCACGTTCAGATACTACATATTTGACAGCGAATGCGGCGATGACAACAGCAAAACAGCACTTTGTATCATCCTTGATATAGACCATAACGAGGAAATCGACGATTGGAAAGAACTGATTGACCCTGACCTTGACTATTGGCACGGGTGGCGTTCAGATATGTGCAACGCATCGAGATACACGATTGATGAAAACGGTAATACGAGGATTAAAAGCAAATCCGAAATGCAGTTATCACAGCTTGAATCCTTATATCTGCAGAAAAGAGAAATATCAACCTGCAAAGAAAAAGACGAGCAAGAAACGAACGAAGAGTGACAGATGCGTCACGGTGTCGCACCTTAAGTCTTAATAAAAAGCTGCATTTATGCAGCTTATATATGAAATGTGAAGCGTAAATTCGCGGCACATTTCGCCACCTGTCCTGAGCGACAGTACAAATTAAATGCCCTCCAGCGTGAGAAACGACATATAGCCGAGATAACTGCGCATCAGCCTTGTGAACATCGGACGAATAATCCGCACAGTACAAGGACGCCGGATAACACCGGAGCGAGTATATATACCCGTATAGGTTGAGCTACATCGGACCGAATATGTGTTAAGTTGCGGAGAGATGCGTGAACGTTAATCAAAACGCTGAGTGGGAACGATAAATTATATATAACATAGCAGAGCAGTTTTTCTGCTTTGCTGTGTTAATATATATTTACAGCTTCAAGGACACTGGTGTACAGTATCCTTAAAAGTGTAAATATAATTGGCGCAGAAAGAGGGATTTGAACCCTCGCGCCGGTTTCCCGACCTACTCCCTTAGCAGGGGAGCCCCTTAACCACTTGGGTAATTCCGCAGGTTATTTAATGGCGGAGAGGGTGGGATTCGAACCCACGGTCCCTTGCGGGATCACTGGTTTTCAAGACCAGCTCCTTAAACCACTCGGACACCTCTCCATAATATTTTTTTGTGCCGAGGCTGTCACGGAAACATACCGTTAATACAGCATTTCCGCAATCGACTTGTTTATTATATCACAACTAAATATATTTGTCAAGCCTTTTTTTGAAATTTAACAGGATTTTTTTCAAGAATATTCCGTCCCCGATATTTCACGGGGACGGAAAAATATTTAACAGTATTTGCGGAGAACATCAGCCGCCTCATCAAGTACGGCAACGGCCTTGCCGAGGTGAGTCTTTACA
>ERZ1026894.1871-NODE-1871-length-11655-cov-2.464828_pt1 | contig 11655 bp, 7 predicted proteins | sample MGYA00380177_ERZ1026894 | MGnify/ENA primary metagenome ERZ1026894 (study PRJEB33269, sample SAMEA4719813) | human gut metagenome | biome: human-associated habitat; feature: organic feature; material: feces | place: Cameroon | collected 2013-10 ... | reverse complement strand
CTGGTGTTGTTTCCCGGATTTTTCTCCAGCAATGCCGTACTGGCGGAAAAAGCAACGCCTGCGGCAGTGGTTTGGCTTTTGAAAGGAGAAAAATTCTTTACTTTCTGCAGAGTGCCTATTCCTCCCCACGGCATACTGTATTGAATGCCGTCCTTACCCACGAAATCAGGGAAACCGTCGCCGTTCATATCCATATAGTCCACGATATTGGAGTACGAACCGAATGTGAAGGATTCGTTTACGGTTACTGCGCCTGCGGATATGCTGTGCTGTATAGAGCGGCTCTTTTTGCGTACAAAATTGTTTTTGCGTGTCTCCCCGCTCCTGAACGGCAACGGGCTGTCGTATTCCACAATATCCTCCGACTCGTTTTCTATAACAATCTCCCGCGCATTGCTATGCACGGTTTTTCCGATAGCACCCAAGTTTCCATACGCAATCCATTGTGCCGTACGGCTGTCGGCACGCATAGGCACCCAATAGCAGGATTCAGATATCGGATTATATATATTGTTTTCGGCAAAAACGGAATTTACTTTTGACAACATGGAATCCGGATTGTCGTCATGCATAAAGGAAGTATCCGGAACGTAGGAACTATCCAAATCCATTTGTTCCGCAGCAAGCAACTGTGTATTTACCAACGAATCAAGAATAATCAAATCGGCATTGCCTATATTCTGGTACGCAAACTCTCCCCAACCTTTATGCAATGGACCGAACAATTTCCTATAAGGAGATTCCTTGTCGGGATAGAATGACGAGTGCGTAACCTGTATACCCGGATAGTACGTGACGGTGTCATGCACGGTCTGTTTGCCGGAGCTGCCTAATGGAAAATCGGATATATATAGCAATTTTGGGATTAGATGTATATCGCCCCAATGCGGTTCGCTGCCGTGGTAGCCGAGACTGATAAAAATGCTGTCACGGGTTTCTACGGACAGACGGACGGGAGCGAGATTGACTGCTCCCCGCGAAATCACGGTATCCAAAGTATATGGTTTTTCCCCAGCCTTTCTCACCCTAAGATTCACGGGCAAAACGCCGTCATTGCGTCCCGAGAAAGTCAGGACTACATCGCCATCTTTATAGGCTTGGAAATGCCCCTCGCCGGTACACAGATAGTCTCTCTCCGAATCGTAGAAATCTGATTCGTTATATTTGATTATATGGTGCCAATGCGTTTTATCGAACAAATTATTTCCGCCGGAACGCAGACGGAACATGATTATATCTCCCGTTCTGACATACGTCTTTCCCACCCAATGTTCGGAAGCGGTATCATCGGCATTGATTGCCCCCCTGTGTAATAAGGTATAACGGTCTGCTTTCAGATGTCTGCTATCGCCGGATGTTACGGAACCGCATAACTGAATAGTATAGGACACACCATCTGCTGTCTTGGAATGCAAACGGGACAGGGACGTATCTTCCAACAGGGCAATATCGTCTGTTATTGTGATATCCCCGTCATGCGGAGCCACCCATACACGTACAGTCTCTATCTCAGGATCTGAATTGACAGGATTGCATACATACTCCAATCTGTAGATATTGACTCTGTCCCCTTCGATACGAATAATCAGTGAATCCCCGGTTTCGGAAGCATCTGCGTTTCCTTTCGTTCTTTTTGCCCTCTTGGGAGCAGGCACTTTCGGCGTTTCCCGGGTCAAATAATCTATCTCCTTGAAAATTTTGTCTTGTTCCTCTAAGACGTATATATCGGAATCAATATATTTCATCTCCGGATAGGACACTTTTTCGTCTTCCACTTTCTTTGTCCCGTAGTCGTAATCCGGGGACGAACCGAAAAAGTCGTCCAAAGAATAACTCTCAACCAAAATTTCCTGCAGGTCACATTCTATATGCTCATCAACCTCCCCGTCAAAAATGATACCTTTTTCACATTGGTTGTTGTTTACCGGAACAGGTTCGTTATATGTGCCGGTAAAGACTCCGAAGACAGGGTAACCATTCACCAACCGGTTGATATAAATACTATCGCCGTCAATCAAATCCGGCAAACCGTCTGCGTTGATATCAGAGAAATACGTATCTGTATATGTGGTGGAAACTGGATTGCTGTAACTCAGGTCCGCACCAAAAGACAACTGCAAACCCCATGTATGAGAATCGGTTACTTCATGCGACAAGCGGCGCACTCCTTTCAACTCTTTTTCGCTTTCAAAAACGTAAACGCTGCCTGTTTTACGCTGCCTACGGAAATATACGCGGTCGTCTTTTTCATACACCCAATCCGTCAGTCCATCCCCGTTCAGGTCGATAAACATAGACGTGGTTCTGCCATGACTTCTGCTGTAGTTGTAATTCGCTCCTCCGGAAACAAACGTAGTAACGGGATCTATGCCCGGACCGACGGTAAATGTCCCGCCTAATCCCCAACTTGTGCTCTTGCTCTCGGAAATATCTCTCCCGCTTTGGATGTTGATTGTGGCGCTTTGAAACAAGTTCCCTGCCGAGGGGGCATTTGCATAAGTAAGATGGGTTGTACTTGCAGGTATGCTGTTTTCGCCATAGGGTTGGTGAAGCATATATTCCAACCGGTGCAGCAGTTCCGTGTCATGCTCTTTTTCCGCTTTGTGTAACAGTTTCAGCAGAAGCGTTTCGTTGGGTTTGGCGCCGCCCCTTATGATACGGTCGAGGTCGCAACCCTCCAAATCCTCAGGCATAACGTAGTGCACCGAGTCCAGCATGACAATATCCTCCAAACGGCTTTTGAACAGACTTGCCTCATCCGGGCGGTGATAGCGCATATAGTATGCCGCTATGTTGTCCATCAGCAGGTAATTGTCAGGCTCGTCCGGATCGCGGTACCGCACCAAGATGTTGCAAAGCAGTTTTTGCTCTTCCTGCAATACGCCCAAGCGTCCGTTGGTGGCAACATCGCTGCGATCGGTATAGTTGAGTTTGATATGGTAAAGCGGCGGCACATTCTGATTGCGGTTTCCCGTATAGTCAACGGAACGGACATAAATGTTATTGCCGTCCTTTGTATTGTGGTACCGGATATAGTTGCCATACACATCGACACTCATAGTAGCCGCCCAATAGGCAATGCAGTTGTTCTCGGTTCTTACGACACTAGATTCGTCAATATGGGAAAGATTGTCCGGATCAGTGCCATAGTATGTGGTAATGCCGTTCCTGTCCGTTACAACCCATCGGTAATTCATGGGACCGGTGCCGATACGCAGGATTCTGTCCCAGTTTTTCGTATCCCGCGCATAAAACCGGATATTGCCTTTTTGGCGCGGGATAAAGGAATTATCCTGATAAGGAAGCGTTTGTGCCGTACCGTCTTGCTCCCGGAACAGCACGGCTTCACCGTTCACCATATATTGTTCCGACTCGTTCAGAGGGTCATACCGTGGTACACCCCATCGCGTGTCAATGGTGATTGCGGGGAAAGCGATACGCCACCCCACGCCCAGAACGCCGTTGCCTCCCGCACTGGAATAATGCAAATCCATATCGGGTTGCATACCGTGTCTCCCCTTTGGGAGGTCAATCGGGTATGTCAGTTCAGCCGTGCCGCGGTTATTTACGGCGGGAGCGTCTATCATAGGTATGCCCTGCATAGGATTGACGTCCGGTATATCCGCCATTGCTGTAGGTACAAAAGCCTTGCTTTCCGGCATGTCGGGCACTTTGATGACGGCATTGGCAAAATCAGTAAAGTGGGTAGTGAGCGAGGTGACGGTATGGGTTATGGTGTCGATAGCCATCCTCTCCAGACGGTGCCATCCGTGCGTGCCATCACAATAGAAAGTGAAAACATCCGTCTGCTTGTAGCCTTCAGGAATACGTGCAGGGTCGTAAGCCAGCGAGATAACCGCAGGAGCGGTATCGGCAAAATGTTCACCGCCGGGCAGCAAGCGCACCCCGTCGTTCAGCAGGCTGACATTCTCCATATCGGAGGGTATAACATACCCGCTCTTATAGGGTACAGGTGTCAGGCTTATAGACAGGTCATATTTCAGGCTGCCGCTGTCAGCGGTCAATGCCAAACCTTCTGCCTGAATACAGACAGGAGAGTATGCTTTATAGGAGAAAGTTTCCGCGTAGGGTTCGAGATTGCCGGCGACAATGTCCGCATCAATATCATTGGTTGTACTTCGGGCATAAGGACACAGCAAGGATGACAGGCAAAGCATCTGAAGTAATATGAGAAAAGAAGGTTTCATCTTGGTATTGTCATTTTGCTGTCTTTTGCCGTTAAAATATAATAGCCGGAATATTCACTGCACCTACAATCCTGTTGCCTGCCATAATCTCGACATAAGAGACCAAATAGGGCAATGCTCTCACATCTATCGGATTCAAACCGGATATGGTTGCCAAATACCGGCCGGAATTATCATATAAATACAGCATAAACACCTGCTCTTCAGGAAAACCGTCAATGACAATGGTTTGCGTATTTACATCAAACACTATATTGGGGCAACTGCTTTCCGCTTGAGCATTATAATCACTATACATAGATGGTGCGTGGTCTTGAAGCACACCTTTGATTTGGAAGTGCATAAGCGTGTCCGTTCGGTCTATGGAAAAATAGCAAAGACTATCCCCGACCATACTGTCCGGCAAAATGGTCTGCAGTTCGACACCGTTGGCATCAGTAACGGTCAGTTGCAAAGAATCCGCCGGTTCTCCTGTCAAAAACAAGCGGAATACTATCGTGATATGTTTGGGGCGGTTTCCCAACTGCCTTATACGCCATATACGTTGCAGATCATACTTGCTGTCAGTTCCCTTGTGCCAAACTACGGAACCGTCGTCATCCCCCACCACCACATACTCATTCGGTAGCAACGAATCGGTCTGAATATACAATAGCGGATTTTCTTTGCTCTGCGAAACACAACTATTCCAACTATAAGCGGTGTCGTTACCAATACCTATAACCCGATGATAAAAATTTCTATCATATTCAGGATGCCAAAGCGTATCCCCCAACGGAGAAATATAGGGTGCAAGATCTAACGTAACGCCGTATTTGAGGGCGAGATATGTTTGAAAAGCACCGGAAACAAGTCGGGAAACATTTCCATTGAAATAAGCCGTTTCCTCCATCTCAATTCTTGCGTGCAGGGTATCGACCGTAGTGCTGTCTGTATATATCGGTTGCTCCCCAAGCCGAAACGAACGCTGCTTGGTACTATCCGCATTTATTCCGCTATGATAAGCATAGACGCACCATTTTGAGAAATCATGCGGATGGTGCGAAACAAGTGTGCCGGCGGTAGAGGTATAGACCCCTTGGGTAAGTACAGCAGCGGAAACGGTGTCGTTCTCAGCGAAACTCCACAGACATTCCGCAGTGCTGTCGCTCAGGCTCCTGACTACAGAGAAAACCGTATATTCATCTGACCATGAAACAGTATCATCTTGTTCCAAAGAGATTAAAGAATCCGGACGATGCCATATATCAGGAACAATCTCTGCATCTATTTCCCATAAACACAGAACGGCTCCGATAAAAAGCAATAATTTCTTCATGGCGGACAGTCGATTTTACTAATTACTACTTTATTTGTATGTAAAATATAAAATTCGCACAAAATTACGCAAAATAAAAGACATGTGCAAGCGTTTGGCTTATAAAAGTTGATTTTTGCAAACTTTTCCTCTTGGTATAAAAAACAGATACCGAAAAATCTGACATATATTCCCGAAAACAACACAAAGGCAGCAGAACGCGCCAAAACGACAACGAACCGACGACACATAATAATCCATTCATTTTTTACTGATTATCCCCTGTCGTCTGTTTAGCAAGCGTAGGTGGGGTGCGATTGAATAAGCGGTGTTTTATGCATATTGCCCAAACAGGTATAAGAGTGGTACAAAAGAAGGTAGTGGTAGGGTAGTGGTAGGGTAGTGGTAGGGCGATACACCCGAGATTGGACATTAAAACAGACGAAACCTGCAGCAGCGCAGCCAATAAGATAAGTTTGTTTTTATACAGTTTATACATAAATCGTATTGCATAAATTGCATAGAAAACGGGCAACAAAACAAGATTCGGACACCGGAATATAAAAAATAACAGCATACCGACATTTTTGCAGGAAAATGGAATGGTTGCTGTCTTTTTGGCACAGGTTTTGCAAAATGGGGTGCAGTATGAAACATTTTAGACTGATAATCGTTTTTTTGTGGGCAGGTATAGGGCTTGCGCAGGCGGAGAATGTGCACTATGAGATAGCGGGCAAGGTAGTAAGCAATACGGACGGCAGTGCGCTGGAGATGAGTACGATACGTCTTTTCCGATACAGCGGAACGGACTCGACGTTGGTACAAGGGGCGCAGACCGATGATGAGGGGCGATACACGTTGCGGGGCATTGCGGCAGGGCAATACAAACTCTATATATCCAATATCGGATATAAGGAGCAAGCGTTGAATGTGAATGTGCAGGCGCGGACGGCGAAATATAACACGCTGACTATGAAGACAGTGCGCCTGCAAGAGGACGTGCTGGCGTTGCAGGAAGTGAGTGTACAGGGGCACGCGGCGGAGATGACCGTAAAAGGCGATACGATAGAGTATAACACATCGGCATACAAAGTGGGGGAGAATGCGATGGTGGAAGACCTGCTCAAGAAGATGAACGGCGTTACCGTCGATAAGGAGGGCAATGTAACCGTGAACGGCGAGACGATTACGGCGGGGCGGATAGACGGCAAGAAGTTCTTCGGCAGCGATGTGCAGTCGGCCACGAAGAATATCCCCGCTGAGATGATAGAGAAGATACAGGTGATAGACGAGAAATCGGACGTGGCGAAGATGACGGGTTTTGAGGACGACGACACGGAACACATCATCAACCTGACGCTCAAACAAGACCGCAAGCATGGTGTATTCGGCAAATATACGGGTTCGTTGGGTGCGGATATGGTGACGGAAAACGGCGGTTGGTTCAACTATGGAGACCCTGCCTACGGGAGTACGTCGGGCGCGTTGGCAAAACATTTCTTTGAGGACGATTTCCGGTATAATGCCAACCTGTTTACCAATATCCTGTTGGGCGAGAGTCAGACAACGATTATCGGTAGCGCGAACAACACCAACGAGGTGCGTATGGGGCGCGGACGGGGCGGATTCGGTATGGACGCCAATTCGGGTATCACGCAGAGTGAGAACTTAGGTGTAAACACGAATATCGACTTCAACGACCGTATCAAGAAATCGGACAACCAAACGAGTCTCTTGCTTGGGGGCGATGTGTCGCTCAACCACTCGAACAACTACACGCTTGCCGAGACGCAGAAAGAATCCTACGCGGGCGATTATACCTATCTGAACGGCGATTCGCTCAGCAAACGGTCGCGCGTTTGGGATGTGAATGTGCGGCTTGAACTGCAATATCAGATCGACTCGCTCAACAAACTGCTTATTCAGCCGACATTGTCCTACACGAGGCAGAACAACCTGAGCAACGAGAACTATACCTACCACCGCGAAGACAGCCTTATCAACGACGGTTATCAAATGCAGTTGGATTCGACGCGCGAAATCAGCGGCGGACTGAAACTGACCTACAACCACAAGTTTCTCCACCTCGGGCGTGCGCTGACCCTTGTGGGCAAGATAAACTACGGGAATACAACGGGCTATAATAATACCTACGCTTATGACAACCTGACGAATAGCGCAACGGTGAACCAATATACCAACAAGAAGAACGACAACTTGAGTTACAGTCTGCGGGCATCGTATGTGGAGCCGATCTATCAGCGCAACCACCTGCTTGAGATAGCGGCGGAGTTCTCGGGACGGAACCGCAACTCGCAGAAAGACCAATACTCGTTTGACTCGGAGACGGGCGATTATGCTTACGACTCGGTCTATAGCAACCAACTGAGCAACCGTTTCTATTCGGAGCAGTTGGAACTGAACTATCGTTGGGTGACGAAAAACAGTGATTTGACGGTGGGAGCGCGTGTGTTGGCTTCGCAGACACATACTACCACCTACTACGGGCAGGTGCTGCATCAGGATACGTTGATCAACGTGTGGAACTGGTCGCCGACGGTGAATTTCAAATACAAGTTCGGCAAGAAAGAGTTTGCGCGGATTCGCTATCGGGGTACTGTGAGCCAACCGACGATTACGCAGATGGAGCCTGTTCGCAACAACTCGAATGCGATGAACGAGACGGTGGGTAACCTGGGTTTGCAGCCTGCGTTCAGGCATAACCTGATGGCGATGTATTCGCGGTTTAACCAAGACAAGTTCTCCAGCATTATGACGGGTATCCGCGCGACGCTGACCAAGGATGCGTTGGTGAACAACTCCATTTATGACGAGACGGGCAAACTCTATCAGCAGACTGTGAATGCCGATGTACTGCCGTGGAATATAGGGGCTGACCTGATGTATAATACGCCTTTTGGAAACAAGATGTTTCAATTCAATACACGTACTGCCATCAGTTATAATCAGCGTGTAGCCTATATATTAAAGGAGCAGAAAGCCGAGGAGATTGCGAAGATGATAGAGGAGGGTAATATGGTGGTTGGCGACCGCTCGCTGACGGGTAACCTGCAGGTGAATGAAGATTTGGGTTTGCGTTTCACGCACAGTATCGTTGATGTGGGTCTGCGTGCCAACGGAACCTATAGCCGGACGCAAAACAACCTGACGCAGAACAGCGTGAGCAACGTGTGGAACTGGGGTGTAACGGGCGATTTGGAGTTTCATCTGCCCAAGTCGTGGAACATATCCACCGATTGCGGGTACACAGCGCGTTACGGCTACACGGGACTGAGCGATGTGAACGAGATTATTTGGAACGCATCCATTGATAAGACGTGGGCGAATGCTACGCTGCAGGTGAGTGTGTACGACATTCTTCAGCAGAAGAAAAACATTGTGCAGGTGGTGGGGGAGAACTATGTGAGTTACGCCAAATATAATACGTTGCCTACCTATTTTATGCTGACCTTCACCTACAAACTCAACAAGATGGGTAAACTGAAAGCCACAGGTATGGGCGGGCATATTCAGGAAATGATAGAGAATGACAAAGGCGGTTCCAGGAGTGGTCCGCGCGGGGGAATGCCCCCGATGGGGCCACCGCCGGGAATGTGATGTATAATGTAATTTTTAATGTGTAATGTGTAATTGAAAAACTCGGTTGCCTAACTTGCGTTAGACAACCGAGTTTATTTATTCTATTGTTCTGTCTTTCTGTAATCAGTCCTTTTTGAGGAAGCCGAAGAGACTTTTCTTTTTGGGTTCGTCGGTTGCGGGTGCATCTGCCTCCGTATCGGTTGCGGCATCGGTGTTCTCCGGAGTCCATTCGGGGCGTGCCTCGATAGCACCGAGTTGGTCTTGCACGTAGTTGATTACATCCTGCAGCCCCTCTGTAAAGTGGGCGAAATCTTCTTTGTAAAGGAACAATTTATGCTTCTCAAACTGGGGAACTTCCGTTTCACCGGCTGCTTTCTTCTTGCTCTCCGTAATGCACAGATACAAATCTTCGTTACGCGCTTTGCGTACATCCAAATAGTAAATGCGCTTTCCTGCCTTCACCGAACGGGAGTAAACAATCTCCGGTTCTTTTCTGTCTTCAAATCTACGATTATTTTCCATCTTAAAATGTTTGTGTTAAAATTAACGGCGGCAAAATTACTGCTTTTTTTGCATAGTACAAAATTTTTGTGTAATTTTGCACGTAATTTGTGGTGCGTTGCCTGCGGGCAAATAGCACAAAAAAAGATTGTGAACGTAATACAAACAGAATGATCAATAGAACAATGGTGCGAACCCGCGTCGTGCAAACGCTGTTCGCTTTCTATCAGGACGGGGATAAAACCTCGCTGACTGCACAAAAAGAATTGGGAAAAAGTTTCGACAGCACCTACGACCTGTATATGGTTCTGTTGGACTTTGTAAATGAACTGACGGCGTATGCAGAGGGGCAGATTGCGCAGGCGGAGGCGCGGGCGAAAGTGCTTCATACCGACTATGTGGCCAACCGTCGTTTTGTAGAAAACCGCTTTGCACGGCAGATATTCGGCAATCGGGCACTTCGCAACCATTTGGACAATTATCATTTGGATTGGAATGCGGGTATGAATGCCACAACGGCAATCTATAAACAACTGTTGGATAGCCGGTTCTACAAAGACTATATGTCGGCAGAGACCTGCACTTATGATGATGACAAGAAGGTTTGGCGAAGCATTTTTGAAAGTTTGGTACCCGAGAGCGAGGCTATGGTTGAGGCTTTGGACGAGATGGAGGTGGTATTGGACCGCTCCAACTGGACGACCGACCTGAATGTTGTATTGAGTTATGTCATCAAGACCATCAAACGTTTCAAAGAAGACTCTGCTCCCGGGCAGGAACTGCTCAAAGAGTTTGACAGCAATGAGGAATTGAGTTTCGCCCAAGAACTGCTCGGCTATGCCATAAGGGGGCATGAGGAATACGAGAACTTGATCAACTCCCACTTGAAAAACTGGGACGCCGAGCGCATCGCCTACATGGATAGAATCATACTCGAGGTGGCACTAGCAGAGATACTGAATTTTCCGAACATAGCTCTCGAGGTGTCGTTCAACGAGTATATCGAGTTGGGCAAGGAGTATTCCGGCGAGAAGAGTTATATTTTTATCAATGGTATTCTGAACGAGATTCTGCGTGAGATGAAGCAGGACAATACATTGGTAAAAGCGGTTACATTGAAATAATAACCAAACAATAAAAACAATATGCTTAATTTGATTATGTTGCAAACCGAAACGGCTGCTAACCAAGGTGCGAGCCAATGGAGTTTCTGGGTAATGATGATTTTGATCTTTGTGGTGATGTATTTCTTTATGATTCGTCCTCAGACCAAAAAACAGAAAGAGTTGCAGAAACAACGCGAGGCAATGAAAAAAGGCGACAAGGTGGTTACCGCGGGCGGTATCTATGGTGAGATTAAAGAGGTTCAAGAAAACGCTTTTATCATCACTATTGCCAAAGATGTAACCATCAAGGTTTCGAAAGACAGTGTGTTTGCTGATGCTGCCGACGCTCAGACTGCACCGAAAGACGAGAAGAAGTAAATTTGTAGGAAATAGGAAACGTTGATTAACGTGTTAATCAGACGTTAATTAGATGTTCTTGAAACATATAATTAATCACGAATTAACCATATAATTATACGTTATTGGGTTCGGTATGGGCAAGGACGTATTGCAACGACTGAAGAAATGGTGTATCACCCTGATGAAAGAAACGCATTGGGGTGATATACTTACTTTCTTGTTCTTTGTACTTCTGGCAACAGCCCTCTGGTACGGGCATGCGCTGCAATCGGTACGGAATGCCACGATACCCGTTATCGTTTCCTATGCCGGTATTCCCGAGAATGTGGGAATAGAGAAAAATCGCTTGCCGGACACTCTGCTCGTTGATGTACGCGATGCAGGCTATCGTCTCCATACGTATCGCACGGAACGTCCGCAACTGACGATAGACCTGAGTAATCAAATCCATGGTGACAAAGGTACGATACGTATCTCGTCTGATGTAATACGCCGTAGTATAACGGATATATTGCAGGGCACCAGTAAGTTGCAATCCGTTACGCCGGAGCAGATAGCATGCAACTATTACCGGCAGGATGAG
>ERZ1026894.1868-NODE-1868-length-11670-cov-7.045545_pt1 | contig 11670 bp, 20 predicted proteins | sample MGYA00380177_ERZ1026894 | MGnify/ENA primary metagenome ERZ1026894 (study PRJEB33269, sample SAMEA4719813) | human gut metagenome | biome: human-associated habitat; feature: organic feature; material: feces | place: Cameroon | collected 2013-10 ... | reverse complement strand
TCGGCATAACATTTGGATGCCTAAAATTTATCCCCACTAAATTTCTACTGACCCGTCTGTACCGATTTCCGATATTCTATCGCTGATGAACGAGCTTCATTCAGTTTGGCAATAACATCACTTACAGATATGCCATAATCCAGTTTGTGAAAAGGAACGTCGTTGCAAGTGAGATACATACTGCCATTCATTTCTGTTACTTGGAATTGAGAATTGATATAGGACAATTTCTTACGCTCGTTATTCTCTTTATGCGTGCTTCTTATAGAAGACAGTAAAGAGGTTATTTTTTCGTACAACATACCTGATTAGAATTGTCTGATGAACCAATTGCGATACTTACTCCAAGTGGAAATTACAAACTCACCCATAAGCGACATAAAGACAGCGATGGCGAGTATTGGAGATACGATTATCATCTGAAGCCAAATCAAGGCTTTTCCAAGCCGACTTCTTCTGACTGTTACTTTCTTTGTTTTCATCTTTTTGTTTTGGATTTAGTTAAATACTTATTTGCATATTGATGTTTACTTCTTTTTCATAAAAGGCAATCTTCTTGGAAGAATATATGTCAGGGCTATTATCCCTCCGAACAAAACAAGATAGAGGAGGAGTAGTACATTCCACCAAATTGCCTTTATGATATTTATTGCTTTCTTCATCATTGTTCATTTCTAAGAAGTTTGCAGATATATTCGCCAAACTCATCTTGGATTTTGATGGCACTTTCTGCCGATAGGTTTAATCCGCCAGTACTTGTAAGATGCCCGAACCCTCGGACTACCATTAGCAGATTTGCACCATTATAAATATCTCCATTGGAATAGGTGATGTTTGGATTACCGATGGACTTGCTTTCTCCATTTATGATTTGGCAAGTCCGTTCCATCAACCTTTCCGGATTATTTATGCAGTCGGCAACCATTAGAGCCATAACATCATTTGATGACCAAATGAATACTCCGTCTGTTCTAAACGGTCTTTTGTATATATCAAGAGCATTCATACTTATAGACATTTAATGTTTTTTGCTATATGTAAAGTTAGTGATTTTTAATGAGATATGCAATATTTTTCAGCGTTATTTTTCTGATTATCAAAATTTTATGGGATTTGTATTCATCGTCTTCAAATTCACGAATGCTCCCTGATAATCAATACCACCTTCCGTTATCAACTTCCATAGCAAGTTGCAACAGACTTGCGCTATCATAGAATTGACAAACAGATCTTGCTTTGACAATGCTTCTGCGAGTGAACAGGACGGGCCACTGTCTTTTTCATCAACTTGTGTAAGGTCAAACAACTCATCAACGCATTTGAGCGAACTTACGGATTCAACACTATCACTTTGGGGTTGATTGATGTTTTTGATTGTGCCAAGCACCACTTGCCCTCGGTCGGTCTGATTTCCACAGTCTATCCAGTAGTAGGGAGTTCGCATATCGTCATTACCACAATAAGAGCGAATATGTTCACCTATAGAGATTCTGGAATTTACATTATCAACACAAGTGATTGTGATGTTGTATGTGTTTTCCTTATTGAGGGGATAACGTTCTCTGCAACTATTCCAATCAACTCCGAAGAAAGAGTTGATTCGGTCAATCAAAACCATTGATTTGGATAACCCCACATCTGAAAGGCTGAACAACTGTCTGCCAATGTTTGCTTCTGTTACCACATCGTCATCATACAACGTAACGTGGATGCCCGGATGCCCAAGTTTATATAAGGCATAGTCAATTCTTGCTAACTCTGTCATTACTTGGCATCCTGTTCCACCTGCACCGATAACAGTCACAGAAAGGCGGTGCTGAGGGCTTAGGAGATAATTATGTGAGAAATGTCGTTTCATCGTAGTATGCTCTTTAATGAATGAATACTCGGAATAAGGACTTCGTTTGGAAACTTGCTTCCGCTTTCAATCAAATGCTTTGTCAGCGTTGCCAAATTTCCCTTTATTGGATTTGCATCAAGTATATGGGAGAACTCGGACATCCAAAACATCTTTTCCCAGTAGCATATCAAATTATCGAATGTGGATTGTTTGGGAGCTTCCACTTTGGAATTGCCAAGGCATACTCCAGTTTCAGATACGTTCATAAATGGGGCTTTATACAATTTCCCTTTGGGCTTGTTCCCTTTGAAAGCCATAACACTTAATTTTCCATTGTCTGCCACATACAACAGTCCTGGTACTGACATAACTCCATTCGGGATACCTAATGACTGAATGAAGTACACTTGCCTTGATTGAGGAGGGTTGTACCAAACCAATTTTGTATGCCCTGGCGTTGTGTCTGCATACAAAAGGTTTGAGGGAATTGCTCCGTAAATGCCATAATCAAAGTTATCGTCATCAACAGCAATAACATTCATAATATCAACAATACATTTCTTCGTCAATGGAGTGCCAGAGGACATTTGTCCATTGACTATATCTCTGCGTTCAAGGTATAAGCCGACACTGCTGTCGGTACATTCATATACCACAACAGCCATTTTCGGTTTATACACGTCATTTATCAATCTCGTAAGTTTGTTCATAATTCCAACGTGCTTGATTGTACTTTGCCATATACTCAAACCATCTATTGGGAAAATCCGAGCCAATAAACGGCTTGTTATAATTTGGCGTTATCAATTTCTCATCATATAATGCTTCCGCATAGTAATCATAACCACTATTGTTTAGTATGTCAATCACACTATTCACAATAGGGTCATTATCCTCGTCTCCATAACAAATAGCGCATAGTCTGTCTATTGAAAGTTTATCTTCATAATAATCCTCATCGACATTAAAAGCTTCCAAATTGCATTGATTCAGGCTGTGACGATAATAACAAATACTCTCATCTGCCATCAATTCTATGCCATCAATAGCAACTTTGACTAATTCTGCAAGTTCTTTATTTGGTGCATTGCTTATTAGAGAACAAATTCTGTCATAGTTGCAACGATACGTTTCTACCAGCATTTGCCAAGATGATGATTCTATCTCGTCAAATAGAGCCTTTATATCACCCTTTATGTATCGCAAAGCAAACTTTTCATATTCATCGTCTCTCTCGTCTTTATCAACATAGTCAAAATCGTCTATGATGCCGAGAGAAAAAGCAAAATCATAATTGTCTTCTGGGAAAGCCATTCCCATTGTTGCACGAATCAGAGAAACGAACTCGCAGAAAAATATTCGATATGGTTGTGCCATACTTTCAATGAACTTTACAGGGATAAATGCACAAGTGTATGGAGGATAATCACATCGAGCATACTCAACGAATACAAGTTCTTTGCTGTCATAATCATAATTGATGATTATCTCGTTGTCAGCAGGACAACAACTTTTCATGGCTTTATACAAATGCTGAATTTGTTCAAACGGATGTCCTTGTGGAACTTCTGTGCAAAATGAATTGTGTGCTTTGCAATAGGAGTTTGCACATTGTTGCAATCGGTCAATATTTGATTTGACATCTATGCTTTCTTCACCAAGAGTAAGACGAGACTTCCCATTCTCATCTTTTAGAGAAATACCATATTCACTATATGTGAGATTGTTGAAAATGGGAAGTTCGTCAAATCTTTGATTCAGAAAGGAACGTTGCAATGCTTTTTGCGTAATACTCTTGGCGGTCTTTCCATTACACGAAGCGTTTCGTCTCTGTTTTGTTCTTCCAAGAGCAACCGACCTATTTGCTGTAACAACTTCCATTCTTTTGAGGTCTTTGTTTTGTCTTTCATCCTTTGGTTCCTACCGTAGTCTTGAACTCATACACTGCTTGGTCGTTTTCTATAGTAGGACCAAAGACATTGCTCGTTGTAAGTTCCGGATATTGATTGGAGTAATATGCCATTACCTCATCTGGTGTCATATCACTATTCGGATCTGCGAGAAGTAATTCACGATGCTTGAACACACGAGGGAATACTTTTACGTTCAGTGCCATTATTCTTCACCTCCTTCCTCATCGTCAGTGGTTTCCTGCTTGGTTTCTTTTGTTCTGCCGATTTTCACGTTCTTTCCATCAGACTTGTCTTCTACTGCTCCGAACATTGTTCCTACTCCAGACATCTTGGCTACTTCTGCTTCAAGTTTGTCAAGTGAAGATGTGTCTTTGTCTGACACGACTTTTCGTGCGTTTGTGATACAAGTTAAAGCGTCTCTGAACTTTTCTTCTTTGAGGTTCTGCTTCGCAAGTGATACCCATTCGTTCATTTCCTTTTTCTTCTTTTCTTCAGCAGCCTTTTTATCGGCTTCCATTTTTGACTTTGCTTTGGCCTCTTCTTGCGCCTTTTCATACAAAGCCATATTGGAGAGTAGTTCGCAACTTTTGGCTATCGGAGCGGTTATCACATCAAGAAAGCCATTGTCAAGGTCTTCTGCCGAACCAGTAAGGTTTAGCGGAATAATTTTACCCTTTGCGGTATCTTTCACGAGGTTGTTTCCGGGAAGAACGCTTACGACCAGTTCTTCTCCCTTTTTTGCTATGGTGATAGTTACGGTAGAACCATCGCCAAGCATTTCATTTAATGTCTTGAACATTTCCATAATTGCTTTTTGAGTTTAGGTTGTTATTATCTTCTGATCCACCTAAGAAGTGGAACTCTGTTTCGTAATAGTCATCAGCGGACAGAACTATTTCATCGTTATAGTACATATCCATAACTTTTTGTCGTGCATCAATGCCACAGCCAAGAGGTAGTTCTACTTCCACAACTTTCTTGAGGGTTTCAAGCACTTCCACTTTGTACTTTACTTTGGGAAGTGCTATTGCTTTGTTTACGATTTCTTCCATTCTAATTAAATCTTATTTGCATATAAGCAGACTTTATTGTTTGCCCCAAAATGTATTTGTGTTTTCACCCATTCGACATAAGGCATCACCAAGATTGTTGATTGCTGATTGAATTTGGCAAGCGGTGATTCTTGTTTCGTGCCTTTTGTCCCAAAGCTCATCTTCTTCCTTTTCATCAGCATCAGGATTACGTCGCAACTCTTTCATCTGTTTGTCCATTGTATCATAGACAGCAACAACTGCATAGTAATCATCAATCAACTCCATACGTATCTTTTTGATTGCTTCTATCTTTTCTGAAAATTTTGCTTTAACTTCTGAATTCATATCTTTTTCTTTTTAGTTAGTTTGTTGTTTTGGATATTCAAAGTTAGCGATAATTATTTGATTTACAAAGTGTTAAACAATTTATTTTCAGACACTTACGCAGATTTTTTTCATTATCTTTGATGCAATTTTAGAGGTGGATTTTCATATTGGTCTATACGAACTATTATGAAATGGAACAATCTTCATCATTTCTCTAAACCTATCAACAACTCGTTCTCCATAATGGTCTCTTATCTGGAACAACTGCTTCTTTTCGCTTTGGACTAAATTGGTTGTGATGATTGTAAGCCTTTGGCGATTATACCTTTCTTCAAGCAAATCTCTAATTGGAGTATAAACCATTCCGTATGAAATTATCTCCGCAGGTTCTTCACCAACTTCATCAATTGCAAGAAGTTCCTCGTTGAACAATTTAAGATATAACTCCTCTTTACCTTTATCGATAGCCATCTTCGCAATATCTTTTGCGTTCTTGATTGTAATGGTAATCCGCTCCGATGAAGAACTTGAATCATATAGATAGTTTATGAGATTGCACATAGCCTGCATCAATGTAGTTTTGCCATTTCCATATAAACCGGTCATCATAAATCCGAGCTTGCCATTTTTATCGCACAGCCATTCTGCGGCTATTCTTATATGCTCCTTCGTTGCATCGTCAAGAATCATTTCCTTGTGCCTTCGTCTCACCTCTGCCACATAGGCGGCATACAGCGCATTGGCAACTTGTGCAAATGGCAAATCAATACTAAATCGTGTCGGTATAATCTTCCGCACTCCGAGCCGATGAATCAGCTCCTCTACGCTTAGCGTATCTATCGCTTTGTTGGGTTTCATAATTATTCTGTGTTACAGTTTTCTTATCGTCATATTTGCCTTCAAGGATTTTAACCCAGTTAGATTTGTGTATTATCCAATCAAAATCCGCACTCCAAGCACGGTTGTTATCACCTCGTAGGAATGATGACGATTGCGCCCTGTCAAAAATCTCTTGAACTTTCTCATACGTTCCACCTATGTCATCAAACCATATCCGTATAACTTTCTTGCGCTTTTCGGTGAGTTTTACAATTTTAGGGAAGCCTTTGCATCTGTCATTAAACAACTTCACGACAAATGAGCAATCCAATTCTGTCGCTTTGGAAGTTGGTTTTTCAGATACAAGTATTTCTTCTTGCGTAAACAGACTGTTGGAGGGAATTTCTCTGATTTCTACATTCTCAACACATTCCTCTATCTTGGGCGTTGTTACACTCTCCTCAATCGGTACATTCTCGGAATTTGTGTCTTCTTGATATATTTCCCAATTCATTATTGTAAGTATGGAGAATGCTCCTTGTGGTTTCACCGAGATTTCTCCAGACTTGGCAAATCTGGAAATAATGGTTCTATATCGCCTTTCTGATATGCCAAGTTCCTTGCATACAGTAGAACGAGATACTACAAGTTGTCCTGGCTTTACATAGACACCTCTCCACATTCGACCATCAACATTGGCATTGCACAAACACCATATAAAGAAAACTGTCATATCGTGTTCACTGAACCATTCCCAATCTACTATGGATCTATATATTTTTAGCCAGCCTGATTTCATAATGGTATCTATTTTGTCGGTGTCGTATAATCTTCATATTTGTTTAAGGTGATGAGATAATACTTACGGACTTTATCGATTGCTATGCAACCACTATCTTTCAACCTGCGCATTGCGGTTGATAGTCTTTGAGAAGAAATGCCGAGGTCTCTCATTAGCGTACTGCGAAGTATTATTGTTTGTCCTCTATGCAAACTGTGTCCGAAAACCACATCATCATTTGAACTTGCATCAAGCAATAAGTAGATATATAGGCTGACTGTTTCAGGTGAGCAAATCCACTCAAAACTCAAAAACGACTTGTTCAATATTATTCCAGACTTATACATACTATTCTCTTAAATACTCGGTTATCAATTTTTCAAATTCATCAAGTGATTTGCACACGACATATTTGTTGCCGTGCTTCTCGACACCTGACTGCCATTCCTTCTGTTCTTTGGATTGGTAGTTCCCCGGTTTCTTCATTTCAATATACAATGCGTTAAATCCGTGCCTTGATACAGATAAGCACAAGTCGGCAACACCCTTTACAACACCTTCAAGTTTGAGTTTCTTGCCTTGCCATTGTGTGCATTTACGTTCATTTGCAACGTGGAACAGAACACCATCTTTCCAAAGTTGAGGGTGGGTAAATTGAAACCACCTTATGCACGATTGCTGTATCTGGCTTTCAGACAATCCGCTTTGCGCAATCTCCTTTGCTTTCTTTGCAGGAATGGGTGTCCCTGAAATAATTGCATTGAGTAATGTTTTGTTATAGTTATCATCTTTTCTCATAATAATCAGAAGTAAACATTTGTAAGTTGTTTTTCTCGTCCACCGCTACTTGAACAGACTGCATATAGTCCCGGTCGGCTTTCTGTCAGTTTCAAGTCTTCAACTTTTCCGAATCGTTGTATGTTTCCACACAAATCCACTATCCACGCACATTCTTTATCCGGGTGAGGTCTAATAGCCCTACCTACTATCTGATAGTATAAAGCGAGGGACATTGTGGGTCTTGCAATCACGATTGTGTCAAGTTCGGGATAGTCATATCCAGTGGTGAGGACTCCACAGTTAGTCAATACTTCAAACTTTCGTTCTTTGAAGTCAGACAATATCTTGTCTCGTTCTTTTGGCGGAGTTTTTCCGCTAACCATTCTGCAATTCGGAATAACCTTGCACAATGCTTCGCTTTCTTCAATAAACTTGGTGAATACAAGTATTCCTCTGCGTGGCTTGCCGTCTTTTGGTCTCATTAGCCGTGTAACAATGCTGATGAGGTAGGATTGTAGGTTTACATATTGCATTTGCAACTTCAAATCCTCTTCATCATAATCCATACCAGTGGTATTTCGTTTCACTCTTGATGGTTCAAGAATAGTCATATCAAAGTATCTCACCTTTGAAAGATAACCTCTGTCAAGCAAAGTACGTATATCTACTTGATAAAGCACACTACTGAATATTCTTGGACGAGTTCGTGTAAGGAACTTCAAAATACATACAGGTTCACCTTTTTCATTCCGAGAGGAACACAACCGATAGGGCGTAGCGGTTAAACCAAGTATCTTTCTATCGGCACAGTCAAAGAAGTCCTTGTACATACCACCTCTTGGGTTTGTCACGTGTGCTTCATCTACTATGATGTATCTGAATTGATTGAAATCTTCCATATTAGACATCACACTGCCAATGGTAGCAAAAGTAATGCGCTTAATCTCCTTACAGTTGAAAGATGCAGAGTAAATCGCACAATCCTCAACCCCGTAACTTTTTAACTTGGCAAAGTTTTGTGCCAAAATTTCTTTGCTTGGTTGGAACACAAGCACTTTGTCGTTAAGGCGATATGCAATATCAGCAATAATAAGACTTTTTCCTGCACCTGTTGGGCAAACCAGCAGTCCATTGTTTTGAGTCTTGCTTTGGAAGAACTTTATGGCTGCATCACTGCTGGCTTTCTGATAATCTCGTAACTGATACTTCATAAGAAACGCTTTGCTTTGGAAATTTCAATCTCACATTGCCGTAGTAAAGAGCCTTCTTCTGCCGTTGGTAGGTAAATCTCTGCGTATTTGGAAGACCAATTGCGAAACCTATCTATACACACAGACATTTCTTCTGTTGTGAGTGATGATGTTGAACGACACCTTATTCTCTTTTCTCCTGTAAACTTATCTACAGCAGAACTCTCAATGAATATATCTGGATTGACAAGTACCTTAAAGTACTCTTGCTTTACATACGTTGGGTCTTCGCCATATACAGCAGCAAAGTAATCTATCAATACGTGGCAGTACGCATTTTGATTGAGTGTTCTTTGTCGCTTTGTGTGCAACTCCACTACATCATTTCTGTCTGCAAGGAGTTGCGCACGAGCGAGGAAGTTTGCTCTGTCAAGGTCGTTCTTACAATCGTAGAGCATAGGTCAGTTAGAATGGGTCGCCACTGGCATATCCCGGTTGTGGATAATAGCCGTTATTTGGTTGTTGATACATATTTTGCTGTGGTTGGCTTTGCGGTTGCTGTACTTGCTGTTGGGCAGGTTGTACGACAGTCTGGCTTGACGATGTTGATTGTTGTCCTTGGCGTTGATACAGCTCAATCTTGTACGGTCTCAATTCATTGATGATTTTGCTGATGCCAGATTGGTCTGTGTACGTTCTCCCTTGTAAGTCAAAATACACATTGACCATTTGCCCGATTTGGAACCTATCAAGTTCATCACACCTGTCACCCATAAAAACGAATTGAGGAGTGTTCTCTTTGTCTGTTACAGGATCTCCAGTATTTGGATCATATTTACGAATGGAGATAACGAGTTCTCTGAGTTTGTACGCATTGCCACTACGAGATACAAGATTGCGAGTTTCGCTAATGGAAACAATTGCGCCGGTAATGAAATTTGCCATTTTGTTTATAGTTAGTGATTAGTAATACTTTTATCCCAAGCCATCAATACTCTGATAGCATCTTTGCTCTTTCTTGGCACTTCAACTATTGTTGAACGACCATATTTAGGTTTAGGCAACCATATCGCATAAAGCCGAGGAACTTTCAATCCTGGATTTTGCATTTCAAACAGGTTGGCGTAAATGGATAGTTGCCAAGACAGATACTCCATATCCAATTTTGAAGTAGTCTTTATATCGGCAAGCGAACAATCGTCAAACACAATGTCTATTGAACTTGCATATCTCATTTCATCAGATACTAAGTACTCATTTGACAATGTAGTGAGATTGTTTTCTTTTTTGATTCTGCAATAATCCACAACCGATGGATTGTCGCTTTCAACGCCAAGACTATCCACGATTTCTATTTGTTCGTGAATGTTGTGTCCATATTCAGCCGCTTTTGCGAGAATACTTGGGTCAATACCGGAGTACTTGTCTGCAAACAATGTACGATGCAGGAGAGATGTTATCCCTGAAAGTTTTGCACCAAGGAATTCGTATGTGTGAGACAACTCATCAAACACGACTTTTGATTTTACTAACTCTATCTTACTCATAGCCCAATCTCCTTTTTACGAGCACTCATACATTGAGAGAATATGGGGTTTGATTTCAGTTGTCCACTGAATGTGTTCCAAACTGTTATCAACGAATCTTTATCATTGGCGGCAAGCATCGCATCAAGAGCCTGAACAAGCAGTGCATCATTGACGGCATCAAGAGATTGTCGTATCTCCGCTATCGTCTTAGGACGAGTCTCTGGTGGCATAACTGCATCAGGATCCTTTTCTTCCTTTGTCGGTATAAGCAACATCTGCATAAGTGCGTACTTCAACGCTATGCTCATTGCCTTGTTCATTCCCTTGTCGGCAGAGTCCATTGCTTCACCGACATTAATGGCGATTACTTCTGATGCATCTTCTGCTACAAAGTGGAACTTAATCTTTGCTCGTGTAAAGTAGAGTATTGAGCCTTTTGCTGTGGTTTTCTCCGAAATGCTGTATTCCAATGTTTCCGGAAGAATGAACACTCCATTATTGGCAAACAGTGAGTGAAGTTCATTCATTACGCTATCAATGCCACGAAACATAAAACCTTGTTGTTGATTCTTTTCACCTTTGGCTATAGCCTTGGTTTCTTTCATTATCGTGGCTATCTTTCCATAAATTAATGGAACTGCATCTTTTGTGTTTTCTCTGTTTTGCATATAGTTTAATATCCAATTAATTTGTGTTTTGCTTGTTTGATAACTAATATTATCATTTGTGAATAAATGGATAATATTAGTTATGTCCCAACTTGGCTGTTCCAATAGTAATAATGTGCTATCGATTTTGTGTCATTAACGGAAAGTCTTGCTATTCTGGAATCAGTGCGAGTGTTTTTTACAATATCCGCAAGGTTGAACCGCCATTTAGTATTGCGAGCGCCATCTGGCTTGAAAAAGCGGATTTTGCCTTTTTCCATTAAGGATTCAAGTCGTTTTTCTCCACCAACCAAAATCACTGCCTTTTTCCAAGAAACTTCTTGCTTCTCTGCTCGTTTGAGAAATGATAGATATTTCTTAACGATTGCTTCTACTGGTGTGATTTCCATATCAACTTACTCGTTTAATTCTAACAGTCAAATTGTTGTCATCACACTCGTTGTCAATGATTTCAACATCCCAGCCTTGACGCTTGTAGTCTTTGCGTAGCCGGTGGATTGTTGCATAAACCGAAGACCTCTGTTCCGTAGGGAACTCTGCCACTTCTCCAACTCCAAGCATTTTCAATGTTGGAGCGATTGGAACAGAGGGAGCCACAGAAACTCCCTTGCCGAACTCCGGAGTGATTTTTCTCTTTGGTGGAGCGTATGCTGTAACGCTCCTCTTTTTGTTTTTTAGTTCGTCCATTACTTTTAGAAAATTCTTTAAATCTTATTTGCATACAAGCAGACTTTTACGTATATTTGCGTAGTCTTGTATATGTTATTTATTACAAAGGTAGTTAATAAT
>ERZ1026894.1863-NODE-1863-length-11688-cov-35.255480_pt1 | contig 11688 bp, 11 predicted proteins | sample MGYA00380177_ERZ1026894 | MGnify/ENA primary metagenome ERZ1026894 (study PRJEB33269, sample SAMEA4719813) | human gut metagenome | biome: human-associated habitat; feature: organic feature; material: feces | place: Cameroon | collected 2013-10 ... | reverse complement strand
AAAAAGTAAGTTTTATGGCAACAGTAAAAGTAAAATTTAGAGCATCCTCGGTGCCGGGAAAGGAAGGCACATTGTATTATCACCTCATCCACCAGCGCAACTTGCGCTGGATCAGTACCGACTATTATGTCTTTCCAGAAGAGTGGAACGACAAGAAGTCGGCTATCATTGTTTCTAACCACAACAACAGACAGGCACATCTGCAGCTCATCCAGTCACAGATAGATTGGGAGATGAAGCAGATGCAGCGTATCATCCGTGACAAGGATGCAGAGGGCATCCCTTATACCATTGACGACATAGCCAAGGAGATACAGCAGCTGCCACCGAGCCAGAGCGTTTTTGCTTTCTTCCGCCAACAGATAGCCAAGAAGGAGCAGATGCAGTGTATCGGCACCAAGAGCAACTACACCAGTGCCACAAACCGCTTCATGGAGTTTCGTGGAAACGAAGACCTTGCATTCTCGCAAATGACAAGCGAGATGATGGAGATGTATCAGGCATGGCTGTTCAACAGAGGTATCGGACAAAACACCGTGGCGTTCTATCTGCGAACCCTCCGCACTCTCTATAACAAGGCGGTGGAAGCAGGGCAAGCTCCACCCAACGACCTCTTTTCTCACGTGCAGACCGCTAACGTGAGGACTGCCAAACGTGCCATTACTGTAAAGGATATTCGTAAAATAGAGAAATTGGACTTGCCAAGAGGATCATCCCTTGATAAGGCACGAGACCTGTTTCTGCTCAGTTTCTATCTCCGAGGCATGGCATTTGTGGATATGGCGTTCCTGAAAAAGACCGACTTGAAGTGTGGCTTGGTGAACTACAACCGTCGCAAGACCCACCAAAACCTCAACATTGAGTGGATGAAACCTATGCAAGCCATCATCGACAAATATGCCGAGCAAACCAAAGACTCTCCTTATCTACTGCCCATCTTGACAGGCAAGGAATCCTCTCCGTACACCTCATACCGCAAGGTAGAGCACAACACCAACTATAACCTAAAGAAAATCGGTGAGATGATAGGTCTGAAGATACCGCTGACCACCTACGTGGCACGCCATACGTGGGCAAGCGTAGCCTTGCACATGAATATCCCGATAGCCACCATCAGCGAGGGCATGGGACACAACTCCTACAAGACCACACAGATTTACTTGCAGTCGATAGACGTAACAACCATCAATGAGGCCAACAAGAAAATCATCCAACAGGTGATTAATACTCATTTTTAAGTCAAAAAAAAGTGGTGAAAACGCTAATAAATATTATAAAAATCGTGTTTATTGCAAAATTTCGACATTATTACAAAATATATGCGTAACTTTGCACACGTTATTTATTAGAATTCATACAATGGACAGACCAATCAACAGAATCAAGGTGATGCTCGCCGAGAAGCGTAAATCCAACAAATGGTTGTCAGAAGCTCTTGGCGTTGCTCCAACGACAGTATCAAAGTGGTGTACGAATAATGCCCAACCTCCGATGGAGACATTCATGAAGATAGCAAAGCTTCTGGAAGTGGACATCAATGAACTACTCCGCTTTGACGAATTGGAGACACCTCAAAATAAAGATTAACATAATAAAGAAATACATTATGCAGTTAAATGAACTTCATATACAGAATTTCCGCTGTTTCAGTGACTATCGTATCACTTTCGCCCCAGGGCTGACAGTGCTGTTCGGCAAAAACGGCACAGGAAAGACTACGCTGATACATGCCATCCACAAGGCACTCAGCTTTGCATTCAAACGCGACAAAGAAGAAAAAGCGCTCAATCTGGGTGCAGGTTTTCCAGATTTGAAGCCACGTGATTATAATAAGGGAGAAGATTTGACAAGAGACCCAAAGACCGGGATGCCATTTTCTTTTGTCAACATACATGCGTGTGCCACATTCGAAGGTGTTTCCCTTGATTGGGACATGTATGCCTCCACCTCCACCTTTAAGGTGCAGCCAAGTAAGTTTGGAGAAGCATCCATGCGTTTGAAGAATCGCATCAAAGAAACAGACCAGCTACCAATGTTTGCCTATTTCTCTGATGGTTTTCCTCATGTAACCAAAGAGACCAAGCTCAGCGAAAAAGAGATGAGTCTAAGAAACCTCGGTTATCTTGGTTGGGATGAAGAAACAGCCTATTCCGACATCTGGATAAATCGGCTCACAATGATCTGGACACTTTGGGACAGAGCAAATCGTACAGTAGATGGAGAGAAAAAGGCATTAGAGAATTGTGAAAATGCTAAAGCTCAGGGGATTGTAAATGAAGAAGAATACAATGAGGATATAAAACTCCACAAGTCACGCCTCGAAAATGCTGAACGAGAGAAATCCCGCTACGATGACGAGGTTCAGGCTATCCGCAATTGCCTGATAAAATTCTCGCAGGGCGACAAGAATATCGAAGTGACAGATTTCTTTGTCAGTGTATATGAAGAAAGCGGACTTTGCCTACAGACACGTGACGGAAGCAATCCGTCGTTTATCAAACTTCCTGCAGGTTACAAGCGTCTGTTCTTTATGGTACTCGATATTGCATACCGTTCATTACTTCTGAGCAACGGAAGTACAACCGACCTTGCCGGAATTGTGGTGATTGACGAGATAGACCTCCACTTGCATCCCGAGTTGGAGCAGTCCGTACTTGCACGATTCCGTAAGACATTTCCGAGAGTACAGTTTATCATCAGCACCCATTCACCATTGGTACTGTCTGGAGTAGAGAACAAACCGGAGAATATCGTATATAGCATGCACGTAGATGATGGTATGCGAACCCTCAGTGTTCACCGCACATACGGAATCGATGCCAACAGTCTTATTGCAGAAAACATGGGAGCAGCCAACCGCACATCAGCGGTGATGGAACAAATACGAGCTATAGAGGACTGTGTTTCAGCAAAAGATCTCAAGAAAGCCAAGGCATTGCTTTCAGATCTGGAAAAGGAAACAGAACCGACACAACCGGAACTTGTCCGTCTCCGTGCCATTATCAAACGCTTAGAAATCATAGGAAGATGAGACTTGTAAGAAAAGATTATTCTACAGAAGTCGTTCGCCGTCACGAAGCAGAGCTGCAAGCTCGACAGTTGGACGAGCAGAGTCTTCTCAACCCGAACGTATATCCTGGACTAACAGGCCGTAAACTTTGGAGGATGGTGCGAGACATCCAGGTGATTCCCCACTTATGGGACTTAAAGCACCAGATGTACGATGAGCAAGGCGGAATCTGTTGCTATTGCGGATTGCGCATATTCGAGGATTCGGAAGGCAGAAAACAATCTGTGGAGCATGTCGTTCCCAAGGGCACTCATCGTGAATTGGTGGGTGAATACAAGAACCTCTTGCTTACTTGTAGCATTACCGATGATGATGGCAACCTCATGGGAGTTGCCACAAACGATCCGACACTTAGGCATTGTGATGATAGCAAGACTGACAAGCCTTTGCATTATACGCCATTAATGCCCGAGTGCGAAACGGCATTCCAATATGATGTCGTGGGAGGGATACAAGCAATAGACGACCAAGCACAATCTGACATAGAAACATTGCGTTTGGATTGTGACTTGCTGAAAGAACGCCGCAAGGCAGCCCTTAGCATTTTGTTTGACGAAGACGGCAACTTCATCTCTTCTGAAGAACTACGGATGATTTCCACAAACATCATGTCTCGTGATGAAGACAACAGATTGCCTGAATTCTGTTTTGTCATAAAGAGTGTAGCAGATTCTGTATTGTCAGAGAATACTATAGCTACAATTTAAAAAAGCTGACAATACACATTCCATATAGAGAGTTTTCTGATTAGTCTTCACTTTTAGACCTAATCAGAAAGCTCTCTTTTTTTATAGCCATTTTGCAATTCAGCCTTGAAACAGGACATATTTTATCCTGTTTCAAGGCTGAATTGCAAAGCCAACGAGCGGATTTTATCAAAAGATCTTGAAAGAGTTGTAAATAAATCGGTATGTTTACCACACCCCCAAAATGATGGGATAAAATGTTTAGCAAACTTCGCCCTTTCTTATGGTAAGAGATACAACTTAATGCAAAAGTACGAAAAATTGTTGGATTACATGTCAGATTTTATCATTTTCTGTATGCCATCCTCCAAATTTAACACAAATGTTTAGCAAATCCGCCTCGAAAGAACTCTCCAAACAGTCGATTTGTGGTCAATTCGGCTGTTTTTGCTCTCTTACCATAAGAGTGTGCAACAAATGTAAGATAAAGATACATGTGCAGAGGCTGCATGCCAAGCACTCATAATACGATTAAGATTATGCGCAACAATAACAAATTGACTAGGCTTCCACAACCATCATGTATGGTTGTAGCTGAGGACATAAAGTAGAGCAGGATTTATGAAACCGGATGGTACGAGTTCTTTTTCTACAGCCGACGAGAAACTTGTTTCTCCAGAGGGCAACCACGTTACAGAGCCAGACGCAAAGACTGGTTCTGCGATAAAGAAGTGTCGTCAATCGGACGGAACAACATGGTCTTACATCTTCGTTCATAACAGTAAAGTGAAGAAGTTGGAAGAGCTGTTAGAGAAGGACGGCAGAACCTATTTTGTGCATAAGACAGTTCGTTATTTCAAGAAACTTGGCAAACAAAAAGTGCAGCACCAGGAAGTGCCGACCGTCAGCGGTCTGGTCTTCTTCCAAGGTTATCCCGAAGAGATACAAGCCTATCTCGACCAGAAGTTCCCACACGCTCGCCTATGCAAAAATTGTAGCACAGGTAAGGTGGCAGAGATACCCGATACGCAGATGCAACCCTTCATGCGTGTCGCGGAGACTTCACCTGAGCGTATCCGTTTCCTTCTCCACCCTTATCATTATTATGCTCGCAACCGCATTCTCCTCCGTATCACCACGGGTGAGATGGCAGGACTGGAAGGTTACATCATCCGTATCGACCGAGATCGCCGTCTGGTGATGGACATCGGTGGAATGAGTGTAGCAATCAGCGGTGTTCATGCCGAGCACTTTGAGGAAGTGGAACAAAGCAAAACCTCAATCACCCATGAGTATATCTTCTATCAGCGCAACCTGCAGGAGCGGCAAGTACTGATAGACCGCTATTTCCATCCTGTGAAAGACGACAAGGAAGTAGCATTGCAAGCAGAAAACATCGACTATCTGAGAAAGTACGCCTTGGACGAGGTGGCTCACAATCGCATTACCTTCAATGACACATGGAATATCTATTCCTTCATCATTGAGGAGATAGGCTACTATTATTCACCATTCATAGAACAGTTCAAGGAACACCTCGACCCCATCATGCGTGAAGGAGGCAAGGTTCTCCAAGAAATGGAACAGATTATCAAAAGTCCTCATATCAGTCCTAACGACAAGACCAGATATGAGAATGATTATCAAAGAATCTTGTCGCAATATGATTATCTGTTCTAAAGATTCATACATCATACCATGACCGATTTCGCAACTTTTGCACAAAAAATCATCGACGAGCTTACGAAAGAAGGTAGAAAGCATACCGCTGAGACACGCAAGTATTCAGCCAATCGCCTATTGATGTTTATGGCCGACAAGCCCACACCTATGGACAAATGGGACGAATTGTTTGTCCAAGACTACGAGACGTGGCTGAAAGCACAGGGGCTGTCGGCATCTACAATCGCTTATTACCTGTCACAATTGTGTGCATTCTATAAGCAAGCAGTAAAAAGAGGCAAGGTACAAGAGCAAGACATTTTTCGGCTGGTAAAAAAGACCCCATTGCCAAAACCTGCCGTCCAACAGTTTCCATCGATAGCCGAGTTGCGCTATTTGCAAACTCTCAATCTAAATAAGTCGCAAGATTTCGCACGAGACATGTTCCTGTTCTCACTTTATGCAAGAGGCATGAACTATGTGGATATAGCATATCTGAAGAAATCCAACGTTAAAGACGGAATGCTCACTTACATTTCCCATACATCAAACAACAATCCTGCTGTCACCATCAAATGGGACAAGGCAATGCAGCAAATAGCTGACAAATACACCACCGACACAGAGTATATATTCCCAATCATCACCAAGGAAGGAGATGCAGATGAAACAGAACAAATAAAACGAAGTCGTCATAATGTGGTGTACAACTTGCGTTCTATTGGCAAGCAATATAAATTCAGCGTGTCTCCAACTGTCGCCATGACCAAGGACTTGTGGCGCAAGATAATGGATGAGGTGAGCGTAAGTGAGGTGATATAAATTAAGAATAGCATGAATGAAATAAAAGAAACTATATACAATTCAGTAAAAAGAATACAGGAGGCACCCCAGGACCATCTGATTGGAATATCTACAGGTTTTGAAAGACTTGATGAAGTTCTTGGTGGACTTGTTGAAGGTACTCTTGTCACGATAGGAGGACGAACAGGTATGGGCAAAACAGCTTTTGCCTTCAACTTGTTGAGGAATCTCTCAATTGAAAAGAATATTCCTTCTCTGTATATATCATTAGAGAGTACAGAGCAGTTGTGTACTAATATGCTTATTGCATGTACGCTTAACATAAAGTATAGAACATTGCTTAGTGGCCAACTAATTGCAGAAGAATGGGAAAAATTAGACAATGGATTACCTAGAATAGTAAACGCACCAGTTTATTTGGATACAAAGTCAACTTACACCATTGATGATATATGTAAAACAGTAGAAGAAGCGGTACAAGAACATCAAGTAAAAGTCGTTTTCATCGACTATCTACAATTGATTTTTGCAAAAACTGAGTTCACAGAAAACAGATACCTGGAGTTGAACTATATAACAAGAAGATTAAAAGCCTTGGCAAAAGAATTTAACATTACAATCGTATTGCTTTCTCAATTAAATAGAAATTCTGAGGGCGAAAAGCGTTTTGATCATCGACCTGTTTTGACAGACCTTAGAGATAGCGGGACTATTTGCGATGACAGTGATGTGGTTTGCTTTGTGCATCGACCAGAATATTATCGTATTTACCAAGACGAAAAAGGTAATGATTTGCATAACATAGCATTGATAATTGTAGCAAAAAACCGATTAGGTTACATGGGCGATACGTTTCTCTATACCAACATGCCTACTTTAACATTCTCTCATGATAATCCTTATATAGAGGATGATTTTAAAGGGGCATTTCCAACAGATACACTAGCTTTTTGATTCATTTAGAAGATAAGAAATCGAGTTTGGGGAAGTTTAAGTAATTTCGTGTTCAAGGCATACGTGATGGACGCAATGATAATATATCCATTAATGGCAAAGAAATCATTCAATTTAACAAAATCGTGAAAAATATGTTATTTCAATTATATAATAAAGAACAGATAAGCCTTTACCTTCAACTAAAGAATGACGACACCTTTGCATTGGTATCAAAAGAGGGGAAAGAATATCTTGCACTAAAAAAAGGAGATTTAGGGCAATTGGAATTTTCATATGACTCCTTTTTGTTTTCTGAATCAGAAGAAAGTGTTTCTAATAAGATAGATGAGTTATATCATCAATATTTAGAAGACAATTTTTCTGGTATAGAAACTGAAACGGAAGAGAATGAAATTTCAGATCCATTCAATCCTAAGGAAATTTCGATAAATACAAAGGTTATTCCTATGGATGTGTTGCTCAGAAGATTAAAACAAGGTTCATTGATTTTGAATCCGGATTTTCAACGCAATGAAGTTTGGACTGATGTAAGAAAATCGCAACTGATAGAATCCATTTTGTTAGAAATACCTATTCCTATGTTTTATGTTTCCGCAGATGAAGAAGGTAATTGGACTGTCGTGGATGGATTACAAAGAATTAGTGCTTTCCGGGATTTCATATTGGGTAAAGCATATATGAAAACAAAGAATAGCGATGATGAGGGAAATGGCATTAAACTGAAGGGTTTGGAATTCTTGAAAAACATAGAAGGTTGCCAAATGAAAAAATTGCCAAATAATTTCTATAACAGGATTATGGAAGCTCAATTTTCCTTGACAATCATAAATCCAGGAACACCAGATGAAGTAAAAAGAAACGTATTTAAACGAATAAATACTGGTGGAGTACCTCTTAGTCCACAAGAAATACGTAATGCCCTTTATGGTGGTCGTATATCTTCATTGTTGAAGAAAATGTCAGAAATGAAGTCTTTTAAGCAAGCAACTGATAACTCGATAAAAAGTTTGAGAATGGAAGATAAAGAATTGTTGTTGCGTTTTCTTTCTTTTGTGATTCGTGACCATCCATTTTATAAAAAGACCCAAAATATTGACACTTGGCTATCAGACACAATGATTATTTACAATTCTTTCCCATCTTTGGATTCGAGGGATATTAAAAGAAGTATATCCAGAGGTTCTGTAAATGTGTCAGACATAAAAGTATTAGACGAATCTACTATCATATCAAATTTTGATATCGCGATGAGTAGAGCGACTAAACTTTTTGGGAAACATGCTTTTCGAAAAAGTTATGGAACTTTACGCAGACGTCCTATCAACAAATGTCTGTTTGAGAGTTGGGGAGTATTATTAGCAAATATGCCTAATGACCAATATGTACGCTTATGTGATCATAAAAAGCAATTTGCTGCTGATTATTCAAAACTATTAGATGACAACAAATTCATAATCGCCATATCAAGAGATAGTATGCGACAAGGTTCTGTCGCTTATAGATATGAGGAATTATCAAAATTGATTAATAAATATTCGCTATGATAAAGAGTATAAGCTTAAATGGGTTTAAGTCTTACGTGAATCAAACGTTTGAATTAAGTCCACTAACTATATTGACAGGATTAAATAGTAGCGGAAAGAGTTCTGTAATTCAATCAATCAGAATTCTAAAAAACATCGTTGCATACAAAGATGAGTCCAAAGCGTTTTATCAATTAAATATTGGAGACAAAAATGAGGTAAAGAATCAAAATTGTGACAAGATAGAAATCAAAGCGACGATTGATAATCTTGAGCATACTCAAATATTATACGATTCTGAGAACGGAATAAATATAGCACCATTACCTTATATTATCTATATTTCTGCATCAAGAAAAGGTGGAACATCTACCATACCATTGCTTTCAAATTTAGAACTTGGATCAGAAGGAGAAAATGTTCTAAATGTAATAGAACATTATGGAGACGAGATTCTTGCAGACTCTTTACAAGATGAAGCTGAAGGCAAAACTTTTAGTTATGTCTTAGCAGGATGGCTGCAAAAAATAAGTCCAGATGTAAAGTTTGAACCGAAGTTGGCACGACAGGCCGATACTTCTTATTCTCTATATGACCAACATCGTTCTTCTAATGTTGGATACGGGCTTAGTTATTCCTTACCGGTCATTGTCGCTTTACTGCTTGGAACAATAAAACAAGATTCTTTGGTACTGATAGAAAACCCAGAAGCCCACCTTCACCCAAGAGGACAATACGAAATGTCTAGGTTGATTTGTCTATGTATTGAGGCTGGTGCAAATGTTTTAGTCGAAACTCATAGTGATCATTTATTTGATGGAGTTAGGATTTTTTGCAAAGAAAGTGAAACTTCATTTGCAGACAAGGTTATTGCCTATTGGTGCCAACTTGATGAAAACAAATGTACAGAGGTAGAATGTTGCCATATTATGAGAAATGGTAAAGTCGATAATTGGCCGCAAGGAATGTTTGACCAATTTTTGATAGATGCAGAAAAATTGATTTAGGATTAAAATGAGCCAAAAATTCTATCTAAACGATTTAATGTCAGATGTTAGTGCTGATAACATACAGAAAGTATTTGAGCAAACAATGATACAATATGTTCAAATACGCAAAGAATCACTTCTTGATATTGAAAGGTATATTATCATTGGTGATAAGACGGATAAAATAATGATAGGTGGCAAGTCTTTGGTGGAATTGATACAAGGTATAAAAGATAACGATTTGAAGAAAACTTGTTATAGCTATTTCTGTCTGCAAGATAATGCAAATTTTGTAGATTATAATTACCAAGATAAAGTTATCGAAGATTCTGTTCTAGAAGAAATCTTGGATATGCATTTTCACAATGGTAAACCTGCATTAAACACAGCTATCGCAAGCATAAATTCATGGATTCTGTTTTCGTTTCCGTTTGAAAAAGAATGGGGGAATTCTGTAATCGCTTTAGATAGCGCAAATAAATACAAGTTGCTAAATTTCTATGGTAATAATCGTTATGATGTCGTTAAAAGAATTTTACGAGATAAAGAATCGAATGAAGCGTACCTAGTTCGTTTCACACATCGCATTGGCAATTATTTTATTGAATATTGTCAAGCTTTTAAAAATGGCTTTCTGAATCTTCAAACACCAGAACTAAACCATATGTTAAATAGGTTGAATGTGGCATACTCAAAAAATCTCATAGGTTTAAACAAAGAAGATGAAAAGCTATACCGTCATTGCACATGTACTGGTGTGTCTAATATGTTCGAATTAAAATCAGCACATGATTTTGGAATAAGATTCTATCTCAAAAAGAAAGATGAACAACATTTAATCTTTGGAGGAGTAGGACGTAAATCAAAATATAAAGGTAAAAAACAAAATAACGATATGATTAGAGCCTATAAAGAGATTGGAGAATATGAAAACTCAAAGATTGTACAATGATAATGTCTAAAACATCTAATAATAAGCGAATGCGAAGAATACATTGCTTCTTCATTTTCGAATGTTGTTCTTGATGGTTGCAAGTAGTTTATGAGGCGATGTATATAGCAAGGATGTTGAAATGACAGAGAATATTATTTCGAAAGAACAATACAACGAATTTCTGAAAGCCTACACAAAGGAAGCTTTGGCAAATATGATAAAGGCAGATATACTCAGTAGGTTTTCTGAACCTTATGCCAGTATGTATTGCCAGCAGTTTGATAATTTCAAGAACGTTGCAGATTTCTTGGAATTTGCAGCAAAGTTAATGAGGAGATAACATTTATGAAAGGAATAGTATTAGCAGGTGGTAGCGGTACACGTTTGTACCCAATCACCAAGGGTATCAGCAAGCAGCTGATACCAATCTTTGATAAACCAATGATATACTACCCAATATCAGTATTGATGTTGGCAGGTATCCGTGAGATACTCATAATTTCAACCCCATTCGACTTGCCAGGTTTCAAGCGCCTCTTAGGAGATGGAAGCCAGTTCGGAGTCAAGTTTGAGTATGCAGAACAGCCATCACCAGATGGTTTGGCGCAAGCCTTCATTATCGGTGAGAAGTTTATTGGTAATGATTCTGCTTGTCTTGTATTGGGTGACAACATCTTCTATGGTGCAGGATTAAATCAGATGCTGCTTCAAGCTGTAGTAGATGCTGAACAGAATAACAAGGCTACCGTTTTGGGCTATCGTGTAAGTGATCCGGAACGATATGGCGTAGCTGAGTTTGATGAGCAAGGCAATTGCCTGAGCATTGAAGAGAAGCCTGAAGATCCTAAGAGCAACTATGCTGTAGTAGGTTTGTACTTCTATCCTAACAAGGTGGTGAAAGTGGCTAAGAATATCAAGCCTTCCGCTCGTGGTGAGTTGGAAATCACAACAGTAAACCAGGAGTTCCTGAAGAATAAGCAGTTGAAGGTTCAGACCATGGCAAGAGGATTCGCCTGGCTTGATACCGGAACCCATGATTCCCTTTCAGAGGCATCTACCTTTA
>ERZ1026894.1857-NODE-1857-length-11712-cov-6.052072_pt1 | contig 11712 bp, 6 predicted proteins | sample MGYA00380177_ERZ1026894 | MGnify/ENA primary metagenome ERZ1026894 (study PRJEB33269, sample SAMEA4719813) | human gut metagenome | biome: human-associated habitat; feature: organic feature; material: feces | place: Cameroon | collected 2013-10 ... | reverse complement strand
ACAGGTAGTCCAGAACCTTCAGAACAGAATGAAATTGGTTCGCACCTTTTTTTGTACCTAAGATGAAACGACAATAACCTAAAGAAAATTGACTTAGAGACAATATGACAATACTATTAATCATATTGATAGGAATCGGAGCATTTGTACTCCTCGGCATTATTGGCTGGGGAATACAGCTATTGGGATTTCTCGGAGAACTGTTAGGTGAAGGCATCGTGGGATGTATAGGATGCTTCGCCAAATTCTTCTGGGTAATTCTGGTAATCAGTATATCTTTAGCGCTGATATTTTAATCAGTTCTCTTAATCTTAAAAACAATAACCACTATGACATATTGCAAGAAATGCGGCGCAACGCTGCAACCGGGAATGAAATTCTGTACTAAGTGCGGACAACCTATCGACTTACAACCACAGGCTCCAACCCAGCCACATGGTATTAACAATCCTCAACGTCCTCAACCGCTGAAAGCCATGGCTCCTCAGCAGCCTATGAAGCCTCAACCAATGAGACCTCAAGCACCGGGTATGCCACAAAAGCCTATGCAGCCTCAGCGCCCAGTAATGCCGCAGGCTCCTCAAGCTCCGCAGGGTCCTCAGGCTCCACAAGCTCCACAAGCCAGCAAGGGTATGTTTACCAATGCCGTGCGCTCTGTAGCCAACGCCATGACTGGCGGTGCACTCAATCGACAGATTGCAGAAGAACAGAGAAGAGCTGTTAACCAACAAGCTAATGAAAGCCAGTCGGAAATCCGTGAGGCAAGAAATGCACAGCAGCAGGCTGAACAGGCTCAGATTGCTGCCGAGAGAGAGGCTGAACGTGCACGCGACCGCCGTAGCATGGAAGCTGTGGATGGTGTTGACGTGGTAAGAGGCAGAACCATCTGGAATATCCAACCAGGAGAAATCGCCCGCAAGATTAGCGAACGGGAACTTGATGAAATAGAAAAGCTGAAAGGTATCATCGTTCAGGAAGGTTGCACCGCCATCATTTTTGCTAATGGTGAGTTGGTTTCAACCCTCTCTGCAGGTGCATACCTTTTTTATAAGTCTGTGGAAGAAGAGCAGGCTGCTATCAAGAATGCGGTAGAAAAGGCTGAGAAAGATATGGCTGAAGCCGAAAAGCGTGAACGAGACCGCAAGCGCCAGGCTGAGCCTACCTTCCGCCAGCTCGGCATCGTAGGAGAAGTAGGCCGTGGCTTCAACTGGCTCGGTCGCATCATCTTCGGCGAAAAGAAAGGTGAGCAGAAAGAAAAAGCCAAGAAGCGCCAACTTGATTATGCCCGCATCTTAGCCCGCATCACCCAAGCTCCTATCCTGTCGGTCTATATCGTCAGCAACCGTTTCATCACCCTCACTTTCGGTGGAGCAATAAACGAGAATGGCGAACTTGCCTTCCAGCCATACACCATTCCGATGGGCATCCATGATGTACAGATTGGAGTATCTCTCCAAATGAGCATCAGCGATATTCATACCTTCGCCACCAATTATCTTTCCGACCGCAATAGCGTAACAACAAGAGGAATTCAGCAGTTGCTCAATGGTACTGTTGAAACCCTGTTGCGCCAGGAACTTCGCAACCAGAACTACGGGTCTGCAGGATTGTCAGCCGAAACAGTAAATATTCTGAAAGAGAAAATCCGCCAGACCATCAACCTGCAGGTATTCGGCATAGAATGCACTCAGGTTCTGAATATCACAGACAACAACCAGGACTTTGAGCGTTTCCGTCAGGTAGAACGCCAGCTCTATAACACAGAGAAGGAACTCGACTTCATGCACCGCACCGGAGAATTCCGAAACCGAATGGAAGTAGAGGCCAACTCCCAGCAGATTTCTTCTGCACAAAATGCCGAGGATTTGCGCCATGCCCTCCAGGGTATCAACAAAGACCAGTTGCTCCACGATGACGAGTTGGAGGAATTCGTCCAGATGCTCGAAAGTCAGAAGCGCATCCGCCAGGCTAAGACCCAGGAAGAGGAGTTCGAAGCCTTGGAAGACCTCCGCAAGAACCGTCTGGTCAAGCAGGAGGAAATGGAAGTACTCGAAGATGAGCTTGCCCACAAGAAGATTCCTCGTGAGGAAATCACGGAAATCATGCGCATCCAGAGTCAGCAGAATATCGACACCGCCCGACTCAAGGCAGAATGGGCACTTGACGATTCGCGCACCGACCACGACTGGGAACGTGAAGATTTGGAGCGTCGCCGTAACTGGGGCATAGAAGACGAAGAACTTGAACGCCAGTGGATGCAGGACGAAAAGGAATACAACCGCGACTTCGAACGCAAGGCAAAGGAGGATGATTACGACTTCCAACAGATGATGCGCCAACGCGAGCTGGATAAGGAAGACCATCTGCTGGCACGCAACGAGAAACTGGAAGACGACCGTCTTGCCTATGAGCGCAACCGCCAGGAAAAGTTGGACGATGACCAGTTGGACGCCAACCGCCACCAGCGCCAGATGGACAAGCTGCAGCAGATGGCACAGATGCAGGCACAGCTCGACCAGCAGAAATATCAGCACGAAGAGAACGTAGCCACCATTCAGAGCAATGAGCAGATGAATCGTGACAACCATTTCGCCAATATGACTGCTGACCAGATTCGTGCAGCACAACTCTCCCACCTCACCGGAGATGCTCAGGTAGCTATGGCAAATGCCTATAGCGGCGAGAAGGAAGCCGAAAACCTGCGACAGACAGCAGCAGAAAAAGAAGCGATGATGCAGCAGATGCTACAGATGCAGCAGCAGAACAGCAATGCTCAGATGGAAGCCATGATGAAGATGGCGGGCATGATAAAAGATACAGCCACCGGCATCAGCGGAGCCCAGCAAAATCAGCAGCAACAGCGCATCAACCAGCTGGAAGAGGAAAGCCGCCGACTGCAAGAGCGAGTAGATCATACTCAGGATGTGGCTATGAACAATATCTCGCAGGTAAGCGCTGCTGCCGCCAACAATCTTAATGCCTTCAATGGCGGACTTGGTGGAAATACTGCAGGAAGTCAAGCTGCTCCACAACAGGCTGCACCTCAGCAGGCTGCTCCTCAGCAGGAGTTGATAGAATGTCAGTGCTACAACTGCGGACACACCATCCATATTGCACCTGGCGCTCCAAACTGTCCAGACTGTGGCGCACCTTTCCAATGGTAACCACACTCTATTGAGAATGCAACAAGAAGTCTAAACATATAAAGTAATCAGACTATGAGCGATATAAAACTTGATGGTGATGCGGCTGTGGTAGGCGGAATCCATTCCGACTCTCACAATACGCAAAACAACTATAACACCTCAACAACAACCAATACCACCAACAACAGTACTGTTAACAACCAGACAGTATATGAGGCACAGAAGACTCAGACTGAGATATATCAGCAGAATGAGACTCTCTTTCTGCAGGCTGTGCAGGAACGACTGGTGGATGGAAAGTTGGATAATCAGAAGTTGGCAGAGCTCAACCAGTTGAGCATCCAATGGCATATTGCTCCCCTAAGAGCCAACCAGATTATAGATCAGGTACGCCAGAACATCAATATCATGCAAGGCAGCAAGGGCAACGAATTCCTGGCTGAGCAGATTCTGACCGAGGTCTTCAATGCAATCCAGACCAACCATACCGACATTCTGAAACGCAAGTTCAACAGTCTGGAGCAGTTGGCACGTGTAATGACGAATGATAACAACATCCAGTTCTACTATCATCTGTTGCTTGCCTCGATGTATCCCGACAAGTGCGCCCTTGCCTTCTTCGGCTCCCGTACCGATAACTACTGGCAACTCTTCTGGGCTCACGTAGCGTTTATCAAGACCGGCAATATCGACAATGCCACCGTGCTCCTGCCAAGAATGGGCGGTTTCGGTTGTCCGCAAGGCGACATCGCCCTGCTGATGGCTCTTGATAATCTTGCCGACTACCATAAGAATGGCAAGCAGGATTACTACAGACAGCAGACCATCCAGTATCTCGACCAGGCCGTGCAAAACGGAATGAGCGAACCGCTAAGTGCTCTATGGTATGCCGTGAAAGAGATGTTAGAGGATAAGCCTCAGCCTGAAGAATGGTATCAGTTCTATTGCGACACTACCCTTTCGGAATTCATCCCGAAGGAAAAAAGCAAGATGGCTGTACCACCTCAGATGCCTACACCTCCTCCGATGCCAAAGTTTAATGCCCAAAACGTGAAGCTCAACCAGATGCAAGGCTTCAATCCTCTGCAGGCTGCCAACAATATGGGACTGGGAAGCGTCAATGCTATCAGTCAGCAGCCCCAAATGGCAAGTATGCCGGGCGGTACAACTCCTCCCCCTATGCCGGGAGCATCATCGGTTCCTCCTATGCCGGGAGCTGCGCCAGTACCACCTATGCCGGGACAAAGCAAGGCTGCTCCACAGCCGGAAGCCGTGCAGATGGCATCAGAAGCAAGAACAGCTGATGAGCCCATCGACCAGCCAGACCCCTTGGAAGACCACTATGGCATCATCCTGACAGATGGCAATGCGCTGGCAAGAAAATACGGTTGCACCATCCAGGAGGTATATGATGTATTCAACGACTTCATACAGAATGCCTACGACCAGCAGATGTACTGGACATTCCTCGACATCGCGCAATATGGACTGGATTCCCCCCATGAGACTCCATCCTGGATAGAATGCAATGAAGCAGTATCTCGCTGCATCGCCGACAACAACCTGACAGCAGGTCCCGACCTACACCTATTTATAATAGGAGGTGATGATGTGATTCCTATCCCTCGCGTCGAAGACCCATGGCCGTATGGCAGCGAGCCAATCCCTACCGATACATGCTATGCCTTCGAAGGCACCTATATCGTAGATTTGCTGGACAGTCGCGATTCTGACTTCACCGTAGGTTGCGCCCGCAACAATGTGGCTCGTCTGCCTTTGGAAGACGGTCAGCTCGATACGGATATCCGAAGCGACATCGGTGCTTACTTCAATATCAGCAGCATGTATGGCGGCGGTATTCCTGTTGGCAATGTTCTGATGATCAGCAACCGCGAGTGGATTCCAGCCAGCTGCACGATGACCCAGCACCTGCCACTCCTTTACAATACCGACGACCCTGAGCTTATTCGCAACGGAATGTATATCAGCCCGAAGCTGCTTACCGAGGATGAGGAAAGCCTCAGCATCTATTGTAAGTCTTTGGACAAGGCAGATATGCTGATGTTCAATCTTCATGGTGCCAACGAAGAGGGCATGTGCGGATTCTATAGTGAGGATGAAGCTTTCAATCCTTCGCTTCTAAGCCAAGGCAGGGCAAGAGTCTTCAATACCGTGGCTTGTTTCGGAGCCCGATATGCCGGTTACAAGCGCGACGACTCCATGTTGCTAAGCGCCCTCTACGGAGGTGGCGTATTGCTCTATACCGGTTCGCTCATTTCTGTTCCGATGTTCTCTAATGAGGAAACGGATGAAGCCCGCCAACTTCTGTTGAATCCGGGCACAGGTAGCGAGGTACTGATGCGCCTCTATCCGCTCTATCAGTTTAAGGGTATGACGGGCGGAAAGGCGATGCTCCAGGCTAAGTGCGATTACTTCAATATGTGCCGACATGTAGAAGATGACTGTTTCTCTATGAGCACCGCCCTGATGTTCTGCCTCTATGGCAACCCGATGCTCCATGTACGTCGCAGGGAATATGTGGTGGAATCTGCACTGCAGAATGATGCAATGCCACCAGCTCCTATCAAGGCTAACGGTTATCCGCTCAAGAAGACCATGCGACAGCGCCTGCTGCAGAAGGATAAGAGCAACCAGTCGCTCATCGACCAGATTCGTGGTTATGTGGACGAGAATCTCAATGCCATCCGAAATATGGTAGAGCAGCATCTGTACCAGCAGCTGGGCTTGAACCCGGAAACGCTTGATAGCATCGACCAGGTAAGCCGACCTACCATCGACGGCAATTACGAAACAGGATATTCATTCAACTATCACGACGCAAGCCGCCAATATGGAGCAGACACCTTCGTAGAAGTAGATGCCCAGGGCAAGACAAAGCGAATCTATACAACGAAATAATCTACCTCCCCATAAAAGGGACTATATAGCAAATAACAAAATAATAATTATAAAAACTGACACATATGGGATTTTTTGGTTTTAAATCTTCTAAGGAAGTAGAAGAAGAGAAAAGACAGGCTGCAGAAGAAGCAGCGAGAAGAGTGGAACAGAACAACCTGACCAACCTCAGCAATCTGAGCAAGGGAAGCCAAGTAAACTTTGCCATCCCTTACTTTGATGTCTTCGACCCACGTTTGCAAGATTATGGTGTACCGGTATCTGTACATGGTGCCGTGGTATATGCCATCGAGGACATGGATCTCTTCCATAGTGTGAACCGCAACGAGGGCTATAGCGACGAGACTTTCAAGAACAAGCTTCGTGGTCAGCTCACCAAGTTCATCAAGAGCGTGGTGGTGAATGCTCCTATAGACGCTCAGATTCCTGTGGTTCAGATTGAACGCAAGATTTTTGAGATTAGCGAACTCATCCAGCAGCGTGTTACTCCACAGGTAGAGAAGCTTTTCGGCATCACCATCCGCAGCCTCGACATCACAGGCATCAACGTGGATAAGGAGAGCCGTGGCTATCGTGAACTCAGAGCCCTTACTGCCGACCTTGAGAAGGAGCGTATGATGGCTCAGCACAATGCCCAGATTTCCAACTTCAACCTCAACAACGACCTTCAGCAGGATATGCTCAAGAAGCAGTCGGAGTTGAATCTCGATGCCATGGGTAGAAGACAGGAACTCGACCTTGGCGGTCAGGAGGAGTTGCAGCGCATGAACTTGGAGAACCAGCGTGAAACCATGCGTATTCAGCGTGAGGAGATGCAGCGTGCTTCTCGTCTTCAGACCGAGCAGACCTTTATGGGTGCTCATCAGGCAAACCTCAATGCCGGGGTTCTCAACAATGCTACCGACAATGGCATCAATGCCTTCCGCCAGCAGTCTATGGGTGGTATGAACAACATGGGGCAGATGGGTGGAGCGCCTCAGATGCCAGGTCAGAAAGGCATGGGTGGTGCGCCTCAGATGCCAGGCATGGGTACCGCAGTTCCTCAGGTGCAATATTTTATTGGTATCAATGGTCAGCAGTATGGTCCATGCGATTGGAACAAGCTCCAGCAGCTCGTTCAGCAGGGTCAGCTCACCCAGCAGTCATACGTTTGGAAGAATGGCATGGCGCAGTGGGAGTTTGCCGGCAATGTAGCAGAGCTCGCCCCATTGTTCCAAGGCACCGCCCCACAGATGCCGGGAATGCCTCCTACTATGCCGGGTATGTAATTTCCCGGCACCTATAATACAAACTAAAACCATAACTTTAAATCTGTGATAATATGGGATTATTCAAAAAATTAGTCGGTGATATCGCAAAGACTGTAGGTGAAAGTCTGGAAGAAGTTTCGAACGAAGCCAAAAAGAGTTTTCAAGAGGCAAGCGAAGATATAAAAAAGAGCATCCAGGAAGCAAAGATGAATCAATTAAACTCTGATGATTCTGACGACGATGATGACGACGATGCTGATGACGACGATATCAGAATCCAGTTAGGTACTTTTGCAAATGGCGTTTTAACCATCGCCGAGGGACATACAACTCTCGGTGAAGATTCCTTGGAGGGTTATAAGAAAATTAGAAAAGTTGTCTTCCCTTCAACCCTTAAAGAAATTGATGGATGCTTTTTCAGTGAGCATGATCATGAGGATTATCTTGAAGAGGTAGATTTCTCAAAGGTTAAATTGTTGAAGGAAATTCCAGACTGTCTGTTTGAAAATTGTAAGAGACTTCAAGAAATAAACTTTCCTGAAGGAGTAGAAACAATAGGTAGTGAAGTATTCGATGGATGCACCAACCTACGCAAGATAACATTTCCAAGTACCCTAAAGTCGCTCCAAAGCACCACCTATAAATGTGAGAATATCGAAGAATTGGATTTATCAAAGGTTCATCTTTTGAAGGAAATTCCAGACTGTCTTTTTGAAGATTGTAAAAGACTCCAAGAAATAAACTTTCCAGAAGGAGTAGAAACAATAGGTAGTGAAGTGTTCGATAGATGCACCAACCTCCGCAAGATAACATTTCCAAGTACCCTAAAGTCGCTCCAAAGCACAACCTATAAATGTAAGAATATCGAAGAATTGGATTTGTCCAAGGTTCATCTGTTGGAAGAAATTCCAGATAATTTCATTGGTGAAAATTGCAAGATTGAGACACTTGTCATACCTGTAGGAGTAAAAATTGTGGGTGATGAATTTGCCTCAAGCAAGAGCATTAGAGAGGTATATGTACCTTACACTGTTGAAGAAATCGGCACTCTCAATGATGACGAATACTCACCTGATGTGTATATCTACACCAATAAACTCACGGATATAGAAAGTCTGTGTGCCAATATTAAGACTCTGTATGTACCAGAAGACTTATATGTATACTACGCTGAGCTTCTAAAAGATGTTGACGATACAGAAGTTCGTCTTCGTAAGATGCCTGCAGACAAGTTGGATTTCTATGGGACACCTGTTCCATCACTTACCGAAGTAGACGAAGAAGACAATTCTGCTCCTCAACTGCCAGAACAGGATCAAGACATAGAGACACCTATTGTAGAGGAAGAAACTGAGGATATTCAGGAAGAAACAGAAGAGATTCAGGAAGAAACAGAAGAGATTCAGGACGAAACCGAAGAGATTCCAACAATACAGAAGTCTCCTGGCAACCTATTCTCTGATGGTCTTGAGGAGCTCATCAATTCTGTAGCAGAAAGCGATGAGCTGACAGACAAAAAGAAGGAGATTGTCTTACGCCGTGCTGTCAAGGAGGGAGAAGATCCCGACGAAGTAGAAATGATACTTGAGGCAAGATTCTACGAGAAGCATAATTAATACGTATAACTGAATATAATAACAAATAAATTTATCTACTATGTACAACGAAAAATTAGAAGCACTCATCACTGCAGCATTGGCAGATGGAGTATTGACAGATAAAGAGAAGGATCTTCTCTTCAAGAAGGCCGAGGCTATGGGCATCGACCGCGACGAGTTTGATTTGGTACTTGATGGTCGTCTTGCTAAGCGCAAGAAAGAAATGGAAGCACAAGCTCCTCAGGCAGCTGAACATGAGCAAAAGAAAAGAGCAATTCCACAAGAGCTTGATGACCTCATCAAAGAGTACCTTACCGACGGTATCATCTCTACCAAGGAGCGTCAGGTACTTTTGAACAAAGCACAGGAGTTGGGATTGAACGTGGATGAGGTTGACCTCTACATCGATGCTCAGCAGCAGAAGGCAGACCAAGAAGTGGCTGCTACTATGAACAAGCGTCGTGGCAAGACCTGTCCTTACTGCGGTAGCTCCATTCCTGATTTGACAGACAAGTGTCCTAACTGTGGTGGCAATATCACACCTGAGGCAAGTAAGGATTTGGAGGAAATTTTCGAGCATCTTGAAAGTGCTTTGGTTGCATTTAAATCTGGAGATGTTAAATCTGCCAAAAAGAGCAAAGCTGAGGTTGAGCGCTATGTTCGTAAGGCAAAGATGTATTACGGCAATAACCCCAAAGTACAAAAACTTCTTGAAGATATTCAAGTAGAGTCTGAAGAAGTCGAAACTAAACGTAAAAAGAAGACTAAGACTTTGACCATCGGCATTGGTGTAATCCTCATTTTCTTAATTGTGTTAGGATTTATCTTAACCAATAATTACAAACTGAAGAATGACCCAATTACTATATGCAACAAAGTAGAAAGCCTCGTTAAAGAAAAGAACTTCAAGGAGGCCGAAACTATTATGACCAACTATGGTGAACATCGAGTGGACGTTTTCCAAAATGAATTAAAGCCAGGAGTTCAATGTCTAAAAGATGGTCTTATAGAAAATGGAGAGTATGACAAAGTCTTTGATTCTTTCTGCATACAGCATACATACGGAAATGAGCTCACTGGTTTTGGACTTACAGAAAAATATCCTTTAATGATAGAATGCCTAAACAAAATGAAAGGCAACATGTCAGATAACGAAATTAAAACTTTTATCGACAAACAACTTTCAGACATTCAAGACTGGGAATATGAAAGAGGTGGTGATTGGGAAAAAAACAAAGTCCTAAAACGTTTATACGAAGCTGGAGGTATAAAATAAAACTTTTGGGGTGTTGTGCTAGTACAACACCTCATAATTAAAACTATATGAATACAAAAAAGCTATTTTGGATTTTTCCTGATTATCCAAACATTAAACCAGATAGTAAAACAAGTGAATTAAGTTTGCAACACTTGATGCCTAAATCCACAAAGGAGGAAAGAGATGAAACAATTGAAGAATACATAGGCTTAGATATTATCGAGCTATGCAAGAACAATGAATACAAAATCACTCCCAAAGGATGGGATTTATGGTCAAATTAAAAAGTTATTATTATGGATACATTTGTAGAAAAATTAAACAACAATCCTATCTTCCAGCTATCCCTGTCATCCAAGGAGTTGTTTCACAGCAACTTCTTGGCATGGTTGGCAGAAGATGACAATACCCGTTGTGTGTTCAATAAAGTAATGCAAACATGGTTGGACGACAAGAACTGGGAGTATAAGCCTAACGAGATGGAAGTGAAACGTGAATACAAGAATTTTGATTTTAGTATTTGCGAGAAAATAATCAACGATGAAGAATCAGAAACGGGAAAAATCCGTCTGGTTCTAGAGAATAAATTCAAGAGCATAGCTTATAAGGCTCAGCTTGAAAATTATCAAAAGAAAGTTGTCGCTCTTAACGAAGAGGCAGACAAAGCACAATGTAAAGCAGAACTGGAGTTAAACAGATTCGATAGTGCAAAATTTGAAAATTGGAAAGAAAACGCCAAACTTCCAAAGACAAAGTATATCTTACTCACATTAGCTGAAGATTTCTTAGACAAAGAAGCTGTCAAAGAATCCGGATGGATAATTGTGACATATGCAGATTACACTAAAACCCTACACGACAATCTGGATCTTGTCAAAGATAAGTTTTACAAGGAACTTCTAGAAAAATATTGTGAGTTTATTGATGCATTCTACACATATACCAACAACTGTTTGAAACAAATCAAATATACTGACAATTGGGAAATTCTCAAAAATGAGGATTTTTCTACCCTCCGCTGCAATGATATATGGCAGAAGCTTGTTATGCACCAATGTGCCTTGCAATTAACCAAGAAACTAGAAAAGAAGTTTGGTAAAGATTTTCAGCCAATAATCGTCACTTCTGATCAAGAAATCTGGGGAGAAAATGGTACTGAAAATAAAGACAAATTATTTATGAGAGTTAGCTACTACCATGGTGAAGCCCTCCTTGAATTGAAGTATCTTATTCCCCAAAAGGGTATCTTTGTGCTCCAACAGCAAGGTAACCATCCTTTGAGAGCCGGTTTTTTAGATATGCTTTCGAAAAAGCCAAAATATTCCAAAAAAGATGATACAAAGAATTGGAATGAAGAGACTGATAGGATCATTAGAGGAGCTAAACTTGCAACTATGGTTCCCCCTAAGAAAGTGGAATCAGAAGATAAGCCCCGATACAATTCTTTTGGAGTTTTCTATTATAACGATTTAAATACCGTTACTAAAAATATAGAAAATACGCTTGATGATATGATTGACAATATCAATCAAGTTATTAAT
>ERZ1026894.1854-NODE-1854-length-11726-cov-7.418559_pt1 | contig 11726 bp, 8 predicted proteins | sample MGYA00380177_ERZ1026894 | MGnify/ENA primary metagenome ERZ1026894 (study PRJEB33269, sample SAMEA4719813) | human gut metagenome | biome: human-associated habitat; feature: organic feature; material: feces | place: Cameroon | collected 2013-10 ... | reverse complement strand
TTTTTCACCTCAAGGTGCGTTTACTCCTGCGAAGGTGCGTTTACTTTTTCAAGTTACCAATCGGCGCATGGACGCCTCTATGCAAGAAGCGCGGAAACGACCTGGTCGTTGAAGAGGAGTCCCCTTGGGGTTGGCCGGAGGCCGTAGCCATCCTGTGAGACCAGCCCCCCAGCGGCCAGTTCCTCCAGGCCCGGGATGGCCTCCACATCCTGGCGAGAGAGCCCCGTCGCATCGGCCAGCTCCTGCCAGCCCCACCCGTCAACGGTGCGCATTCCGAAGGCAAGCACCTCCCTGGCGCGGGCGTATGGCGGCAGCACGTCGGCCTCCGGGGGCGTTCCGGAAAGCCACTCCTCCAGCGTGGAGGGATTTGCCTGGCGGATTTCACCGTCGAAGGAGACTGCGGCGGGTCCGCATCCGAGGTATGTCTGCCCATGCCAGACCTCGAAATTATGCCGGCATCGGGCACCCTCACGTGCAAAATTCGAGATTTCGTATCTGCGGAGGCCGTGCCTTTCGAGAAGTTCGTCATTCAGCCTCCAGCATTCCAGGAAGAGTTCCTCGTCTTCCCGGAAGTCGGCGAGGCGCCGGGCCAGCGGCGTCCCCTCCTCCAGTATCAGGCTGTAGCACGAGAGATGGTCAGGGGCGAAGCCGAGGGCACTCTCCAAGTCCCCTCGCCAATCGTCGACGGACTGGCCTGGCAACGCGTATATCATGTCGAGATTCAGCCTTCGGAGGCCAAGCGTCCTGGCCTCGGAAATGATTCCGGGAAGCCTCTCCAATGAACCCCGGCGGCCGATTGACTGCCTGAAACGCGTCGAAAAGGTCTGGACGCCAAGGCTGATGCGGTTGACGCCGCCCTCAATCATCACGTAGAGCTTTTCGGAGGTGAGGGAGTCGGGATTGGCCTCGCAGCTCCATTCACAGTCATCCTGGAGCTCAAAGGAGTCGCGGATGGACTTCAATAGATGCGACAACGCCCTGGCGGGAAGCGACGACGGTGTGCCGCCGCCTATGAAGACCGAGCGCAGGGGGGCGCACCTGCCAGAATGCCTCCTGAACTCCTCGACAAGGGCCGCAAGATAGGCTGAACACTCCTCGGAGGAACAGCCCCCACGGGACGCAAAGGCGCAGTAGTCGCACTTTCCACCGACACAGAAGGGGACGTGCACATATAGTGAACGATAGGGGAGTTTTTGGGGGCGGTGCGTCATCTTCACGGCTGCGGGCTGGCGACTCCTTCGCCAGGCGGAAGGCAGGGCCGCACCTTGAGAACCCTGGAATGCGAAATGACGACGGTGCCAGCCGGAACGTGCCGGGGCTTGCTGACAAACTTCGCCAGGCAGCAATCCACCGGGACACGCCCCGCATCACGCGCCTTGCTGTGGTACGCGGCAATGGACGCCGCGGCCTCCAGAAGCTCCCGCGAGGGAGCCTCCCCCTCAGGGCCGCGCAGGAGGACATGGCTGCCCGGAGCGCCGCTCAAGTGAAACCAGTAGTCGGTCTGCCTTGCAAGACGGAAGGAGACGAGGTCGTTGTCCACGTCGCTCTTCCCCGCCATCGCGACCCAGCCGCCCCCCAGGTCGTAGCTCCAGTATCTAGGCTCCTGCTCCACTCGCTCCTTCATATCTGCAACGCCTTCCCTACAATGCGGCTGATTGACGTATGGCCGAAAATGTGCTGCTCCATCGGCATCGCCCTGTTGTCACCCACCAGATAGACGTGGCCTGGAGGCACCACGCGGGGCGGAAGCTCCCAGTCGCACTGGGTGAGATAGTTCCAGTCTTGGTCGGCCTTGTGACCATCGACATAGAGGCGGCCACGGCGAAACTCCACGACCTGCCCCTCGGTGGCGACAACACGCTTGAAGAACATCACCTTCTCCCCCTTGTAGCGCACGGCCACGACCTCGCCGACACGGGGATTCCTGAACCAGTATACCGGCCGCCAAAGCAAGACAAACCGACCCGACCCGTAGGTCGGAACCATGCTCTCGCCATTGGTGAAGGCGGGAGTCAGGAAAAAACGGCATACGACAAAGACAGAGAGCGACACCGCCAGAAGCCTCACCCAAAAGGCCCGGTTGAACTCGGGGACAAGGAATTTTCTCAGCCAATTGCCATCCATGGTTTTCAATGTCTTCCGGAATGTCCGCACGCACCCGCCACCCTACTCCTCCTCGTCATCATTCGAGGCGACCATCGCCGCAATCTCCTCAGGAGTCGGCTCGCGATGCATCTGAACGCTTTGGACAAGCCCCGCCAGCATCATGGTTCCCAACATGAAGGAACCTCCATAACTCACGAATGGCAACGGAATCCCCACAATCGGAGCCGCGCCAATCGTCATGGAAATATTGACCAACGCATGGGTCGCGAAAAACACGGCCGCCCCAAAGGCAAGGAAGCAACCGAGGCGGTCCCGCGCCAAAAGGGCTGTCCTGCAAAAGCAGAGAATCAGGATTGCAAACAGGGCAATCACCGCGCCTCCCCCAAGAAAGCCTGTCTCCTCCGCAATCACCGAAAAGATGAAATCCGTGGGCGCAATGGTCTTTGGAAGATACCCAAGCACATGCTGGGAGCCCTTCAGGTATCCCTTGCCCGTAAGACCCCCGGAGCCGACGGCAAGCATGCTCTGGACGGCGTTCCAGTCGTCACGACGGCTCTGCCCGTCGGCAGGAGCCAGAAATCCGTCCAAGGACGCCTGGAGCCGAACCGCCGTCGATTCCGGAACGACGGCCTTCACCACCTGGACAAGCTTCTGCGACGGAGTGGCGATGAAGACCTTGACACGATCCTTCTGGTAGGGGCTCAGGCTGGCAAAGGCAAAGGGCAGAAGGAAAAGCAGAATCCCGGCGCCAAGCAAAAACCACCTCTTCCGAAATCCGGTCAAAAACGCCAGGGCAAAGGTCACGGGAAGAAATACAAGCGCAGTCCCCATGTCCGGCTGGAGAAAAATCAGGAATACGGGGACAAGCGTCACGCCAAAGAGCGCCAGGACGGGAAGCCATTCCCCAAACCGGCTGTTTCTTAACGCGGGGCGCGTCCCAAGCCACGCCAGGAAGACAAGGGTGAGGGGCTTCGCCAGCTCGACTGGCTGCAGGAACCCTATGCCTGGCACACGAAGCCATCCACGGGTGTTATTAAGGGTCCTGCCAAAGACAAGAACTATCACAAGTAACAGAACTCCAGCAAGATATGACCATAATCCCTTCCGGCACCAGAAGTGGTAGTCCACGGAGGCCGTCACCACATAGAGACCGCCGCCAAGGCAAATCCATACAAGCTGGCGGCTCCACTTGCCAGCCAGGTCGCCCCCCACCTCGGCACCGGCACAGTAGATGAATGCGACGCCCACCGCAAGAAGCAGAGCCTCTATGAGCAAGGCAAGGAAGTCGCAACGCAACCAAATGTGCCTGCGCTCTCTCGAAAATACTCTGCCCCCCAGTCGCATCCGTGTAGAAAAAATGCCTGAACAAAACAACCTATGCTAAATTCTAGACGTGACGACGCCAAGAGGCCCGCCGCACGCCAACGACACCAGGTTAAGATAATTCCTTCACGATGGAGCAACCAATGAATCCACTCATCTCGTCTTTGGAAGAGGTCATCCCAGCCCCCATGACGCGCGTTGTCGCGCTGGAGGTGGCAGACGACGGGACGGTCCAGGTCTTCAGGCGCACGGAGGATGGCTCCGCCGTGGAGACTGCCACCCTCCCCTACAGGCCGTGGCTGCTTGTCTCAGGCCCGGAGCTGGCCGCCAGCCTCGGAAAGGGCGCGGCGCCCGAGATGCTCAGCGGTCCGGGATTCCATCGCTGCAAGGTCTCCTTCAACACATGGCAGGAGTATGACGCAGCCCTGAAGGATCTGAAAAAGCTCACCGGCCAATCGCCCTCATCCCCACTGGCGCCATACAGGGTCTTCTCAGACCGAATCCAACAGGCGATGATCGACCTCCGAATACGCCTCTTCAGGGGAATGGAGTTCTGCGAGCTGAGGAGAATGCAGCTCGATATCGAGTGCAGAAGCAGCGTCCCGGGAGTATTCTGCAACGCAATGGAACCCGGCGACGAGATTTTCATGGTGGCGCTGAAGGACACGGATGGCTTCGAACACTGCTTCTCGACGGCAGAATGCGGCGGCGAGGAGGGACTCCTCAAAACTGTCATCGAAACAATACAGAAACGGGATCCGGATGTCCTGGAAGGACACAATCTCTTCTCCTTCGACCTGGACTACCTTGAAAAGCGATGCCGGAGATACAGGATTCCTTTCGCCATCGGAAGATGCGGAAGGTGCGCGACAAGCCGCCAAAGCAGGCTGAACATCGCGGAACGCACGGTCAACTACAAACGCTATGACGCATACGGACGGCATATCGTCGACACATACCACCTGGTGATGCTGGCAGACGTGTCAAGGCGGGACATGGAGTCCTACGGACTCAAGTACGCGGCGAAGTTCTACGGAATCGCCCGCGAAGGCAGAGTCTACATCCCCGGGGACGAACTGACGGCCAGGTATGACGCAAATCCCACAGAGGTCGCCGAATACAATCTCGACGATGTCCGGGAGACCGACGGACTCTCGAAAATCATCTCGCCAAGCTATTTCTACCAGACGCAGCTTCTGCCGTTCTCCTACCAGAACTGCGTCCTCAGGGGAAATGCGACGCGAATCGATGCAATGCTGTGCGCCGCATATCTGGACAGGAAAGGCGCCCTGCCAGCACCCCAGAATCCCGTCCCATTCGAAGGCGCACTCACCTCCGCAGAGTCGACGGGAGTCTTCCGCCCAGCATGGCACCTTGATGTACGGTCACTCTATCCATCCGTGCTGCTCATGGACAAATCATCCCCGGCAAGCGACCGCCTCGGGGTCTTTTCGCATCTCCTCGAACAGTTCCGCGAGTTCCGCCTTCAGGCGAAGGATGCCGCGAAAACCGCCGCTACACCCGCGCTTCGCGATGAGTTCCAGGCACTCCAGAACTCCTTCAAAATCCTCATCAACTCCTTCTACGGATACCTGGGATTCTCACAGGGCACATTCAATGACTACGCACTCGCCCAGAAGGTCACCGCAAAAGGACGCGAAATCCTCACACACATGAAGGGACTCCTAGAGGATAACGGCTCGATAATCATCGAGATGGACACGGACGGAATCTACTTCCTGCCACCCAAAGGAGCAACGCCCGATTCAATGCTGTCCGCAATCCAGCAAAATCTCCCGAAGGGAATCGAGGTGGAACTCGACGGACTCTTCAAGGCGATGTTCTCATACAAGAGCAAGAACTACGCGCTTCTCGAGGAGGATGGGAGAATCATCCTGCACGGCGCCGCACTGCGCTCCCGGGGCCTGGAACCTTTCCTGGGCAGATTCATCAGGGAGGCGGTCGAGGAAATCCTGCTGAACGACTCCAGGGATCTCTCGCAACTCCAACAAAGGTACGCGGAGGCAATCCAGAACCGAACCTTGCCTATCAAGGACTTCCTGCGAAAGGAGTATCTCACACAGGGCGTCAACGCATATAGGAGCGCACTCGCATCGGGAAAGGGAAAGCGCTCCGCCGTCTATGAACTGGCGGAACGCTCCAAAAACGAAAAAAAGGCGGGAGACACGGTCAGATACTACGTGACCGGAACAAAGAAGAGCGTGGCAGTCGTGGAAAACAGTAAACTCGAGGAAGAGGCAAATGAAATGAACCGGGACGAAAATGTCCCGTTCTATCTCGACAAGCTAAACTCCCTCGCAAGAAAAATCCAAGAAGAACTTAAAAAGTAGGGAATAGGGAGGAGAATGGAGGGATAAGTGCAAAGTAGGGAATAGGGAGGAGAATGGAGGGATAAGTGCGTGGCCACTATGCAGTGGGCTTCCGTTACGGATCGCACGGCGCTGCCGTGCGAGGCGCACCCACGCGCGCCAGCCACGCACTACCCTCTTCATTCTACCCTCTTCTCCCTACTTCACCCTACCTTGGCAGAAGCCCACTGCATAGTGGCCACGCACTACCCTCTTCATTCTACCCTCTTCTCCCTACTTCACCCTACTTCACCCTACCTCACATCGAAGATGTAGTCGGAGTCGGAGTCGGAGTCGGCGGGTGCGTCCACGCGGACAACCTGCTCCTCCTTCACCTTGCCGGCGAGAATCATCTTGGAGAGAGGATTCTCAAGCCTGTGGATGATGACCCTCTTGAGAGGACGCGCACCATACACAGGATCGTATCCCTCCTTGGCAAGGGACTTGACAGCCTCCGGAGTGACATCCAGCGCAATCCGCATGCCCTCCATGCGCTTCTTAAGGGCGTTGATCTGAAGCGTGACAATCTTCTCGATGTTGGACTCGTCAAGACGATGGAAGACTACGATGTCGTCGAGACGGTTGAGGAACTCGGGGCGGAAGTGGTTCTTCAGCAGAGCCATCACCTTGTCGCGCACCTGCCCCTGGGAGTCGTCCTTCGCGTCGACAATCTCCGCGGAACCAATGTTGCTCGTCATGATGATGACCGTGTTCTTGAAGTCGACCACATGGCCGTGCGAGTCGGTCAGACGTCCGTCGTCAAGCACCTGCAGAAGGATGTTGAAGACATCCGGGTGGGCCTTCTCAAGCTCGTCGAAGAGGACGACGCTGTAGGGACGCCTGCGGACAGCCTCGGTGAGCTGGCCGCCTTCATCGTAGCCGACATATCCTGGAGGCGCACCGACAAGCCTGGAGACAGTGTACTTGTCCATGTACTCGCTCATGTCAATCCTGATCATCGCACGCTCGTCGTCGAATAGGTCAGCGGCCAGGGTCTTGGCAAGTTCGGTCTTGCCGACGCCGGTGGGTCCCAGGAAGAGGAAGCTGCCAATCGGTCGATTGGGATCCTGAAGCCCCGCACGAGCCCTGAGGATTGCCTCGGAGACTGCGTTGACTGCCTCGTCCTGCCCAACCACTCTCTGGTGGAGCTTCTCCGGAAGCGAAAGCAGCTTTTCACGCTCGCCCTGCATCAGCTTCGACACGGGGATGTGGGTCCACCGGCTGATGATTTCAGCCACGTCGTTGTCATCGACCTCCTCGCGCAGCAGACGGTCCTCCTTGGCGGCCTTGCCCTTCTCCTCAAGGCTCTTGCGCTGGGCCTCGAGACCTGGGATCGTGCTGTAACGCAACTTGCCCGCAGTCTCAAGGTCGCCCTTGCGGATTGCATTGTCAAGCTGCCTGTTGGCCAACTCGATTGATTCCTTGACCTTGCGGAGTTCGCCAATGGAGTTCTTCTCCTCCTCCCAGCGCTTCTCAAGGGCGGAGGCCTTCTCCCTCACCTCGGCAAGCTCGCTCTCAACACGCTCCAGACGCTCACGGGAGGCGTCGTCCTTCTCCTTGGAAAGACCGGAACGCTCAATCTCAAGCTGGGTGCGGCGGCGAATCGCCTCGTCCAACTCGGAAGGACGGGAGTCAATCTCAGTCCTGAGACGCGCGGCCGCCTCGTCCACCAGGTCAATCGCCTTGTCAGGCAGGAATCTGTCGGTGATGTATCTGTCGGAAAGAACTGCCGCAGCCACAAGCGCGGAATCCCTGATGGTCACGCCATGGTGAAGTTCGTAGCGCTCCCGTAAACCACGCAGAATCGAAATGGTATCCTCAACGCTGGGAGGCTCCACAAGAACCGTCTGGAAACGACGCTCCAGGGCAGGATCCTTCTCAATGTACTTCCGGTATTCGTTCAACGTGGTGGCGCCAATGCAGTGAAGTTCGCCACGGGCCAGCATGGGCTTGAGAATGTTGCCGGCATCCATCGAACCATCGCCGGCACCAGCACCCACAACCGTGTGAAGTTCGTCAATGAAAAGGATGATCTGACCATCGGACTTGGTGACCTCGTTCAGGACAGCCTTGAGACGCTCCTCAAACTCGCCACGATACTTGGCACCGGCTACCAGGGCGCCCATGTCCAAGGAAATCAGACGACGGTTCTTCAACCCCTCAGGAACGTCACCCTGGACAATACGGCTGGCAAGACCCTCGACAATCGCCGTCTTGCCTACGCCAGGCTCGCCAATGAGCACCGGGTTGTTCTTCGTCCTCCTGGAAAGAATCTGGACGACACGGCGAATCTCCTCGTCACGACCAATGACAGGATCCAGCTTGCCCTTGCGGGCAGCCTGGGTGAGGTCACGACCGTATTTGCTCAAGGCCTCGTAGGTGGCCTCGGGATCGTCGTTGGTGACACGCTGGTTGCCACGGACTTCCTTGATTGCGTTGAGCAAGCCAGACTCCACTACCTGATACGCGGAAAGGAGCTCCTTCGCCTTGCCACCAACGGACGCCAGCCCAAGAAGCAGGTGCTCGACACTCACAAATTGATCCTTGAAGTCCTCACGCCATTTGTCAGCCTTCGTAAGAACCTGGTTCAACTCGCTGCCGACATATACCTGGACATTGTCGCCTGAAACACGGGGAAGCTTGGCCATCTCCCCCTCGACCGAAGCAGTCAAACGGTTCACGTCAACACCCATCCTGCCAAGGATGGAGGACGCAAGGCCATTCTCCTGGGACAAAAGACCATACAGCAGGTGAAGTCCAGTCAACTCCTGGTGGTGAAACTTGGCGGCTGTCTGCTGGGCAGTGCTGACAGCCTCTCTGCATTTTACTGTGAATTGGTCAAAGTTCATATCGTTACCTCCTATGTAAAATCCTGAATTCAAGTGGAAACCTTCTCCGCATAGCAAGGGACGTGCCATAAATGGTATGCTCCCGTAATCAAGGAACTCGCGACAATTTGTCACGCCACGGGGACACACCACGCCACAATATCCCCCCAAAACACTACGCCACTACTTGAAAACCAACGAAATGGACTTATGGTTTGCAAATTCCCAAAGGCGACAGTTTGTCAGGGGAAAATTATGACATGACCCGATAGCTCAGCCGGATAGAGCATCTGCCTTCTAAGCAGGGGGTCGGGAGTTCGAATCTCCCTCGGGTCACCAATCTATCTTGTTTGTTCCATGATAGTTGTAAGACTATAAGAGGATAGAACCTCCGTCTCCTGGCGTGACTCCCTCTTGTAACGCGTTATGCTCCCTCTTCGCATTCATGCGGCACGGAAGCGATAGGCATGACGTTGCGAATGATTTGTATGTGTCGGAGGAAGCGGACGGACGCTTTTTGATGTGGGAGCCCGTATATGTGAATTAATTCGGGAAAAAGCTTTCCGTGGAAAAGTGGGCAGGTCAAAATTCAAAAAAGTATTATTCCGGAATGAGATATAATCAATCTTGATGGAAAAACTTGGAGAAGAGGAATTCTACTTCCCTGACGAAGACCTGAAAGACGAGATGTAACGAGGACTCAGAATAATCGAATAGTTGACGTTCCACGCGTTTGCATGGAACGTCAACTATTGCGAGTTTCAATACATGCCCCGTGAGGGGGCAACTTCTGTCTTACCCATCCCAGTCGGAGCGTCAATGTTTCAATACATGCCCCCGCGGGCGGGGCAACACGGTTCAAAACATCTGGACAGCAGTCAGAAATCGTTTCAATACATGCCCCCCACGGGGGGGCAACAAGGCGCCCTGACGAGATAGGAATAGGCATCAAGTTTCAATACATGCCCCATGTGGGGGGGGCAACAGGAGACGAGACCAAGAACAATACCGTGCTCGACGTTTCAATACATGCCCCCCACGCGGGGGGGGCAACTGGGTGAAAGTATCACCGGGGAGTACCTCATCGCAGTTTCAATACATGCCCCCGCGGGGGGGCAACTGAAACAAGACCAAGTATAATGCCGTGCTCCGTGTTTCAATACATGCCCCCCACACGGGGGGCAACAATCGTTTTTGTTTGTGTTCTGACTAGATTGAATGTTTCAATACATGCCCCACGCGGGGGGGGCAACAGGCACAAATCGTGCGTTTAGTAAGTCTTTTGTGGTTTCAATACATGCCCCCCACGCGGGGGGGCAACCACCGCCATTCTTTACTTCTCCTTCTTCCAGAGAGGTTTCAATACATGCCCCCCACGCGGGGGGGCAACGACGCACCAGTTGTTTTATGTTACTACCATGAAGTTTCAATACATGCCCCCCACGCGGGGGGGCAACGTAGGTAAGCACCCGGAAGATTTTTGTATTGCTGTTTCAATACATGCCCCCCACGCGGGGGGGCAACAATTAACGCAGCACCAATCAAAGGGTCCATAACAGTTTCAATACATGCCCCCCACGCGGGGGGGCAACCAAACAAATGTTCGGTCTCCTCGTGATACCCGACGTTTCAATACATGCCCCCCACGCGGGGGGGCAACGCGATGGAGGACGGGATAGGCAAGATAGCGGTCGCGTTTCAATACATGCCCCCCACGCGGGGGGGCAACACCGTCAAGAGCTACATTAACGCCTTCAACTCCGCGTTTCAATACATGCCCCCCACGCGGGGGGGCAACATAATACCGAGACTTTAGTCTCCTGCCCATAGCGCGTTTCAATACATGCCCCCCACGCGGGGGGGCAACGTAGTTCGTAGCACGACCATGTGCCCGACGTTACGTTTCAATACATGCCCCCCACGCGGGGGGGCAACTTCCGCATTTGGAGTCGGTGCGGAGAACATCGGAGTTTCAATACATGCCCCCCACGCGGGGGGGCAACAGGGATATCTAAGCGGAGAAAATCTACATCAGCAGTTTCAATACATGCCCCCCACGCGGGGGGGCAACCCCTGCCCCCCGACCTTTTACCGTCAGGGGGAGGGTTTCAATACATGCCCCCCACGCGGGGGGGCAACGTATACCTTGTTCCACCGCGCGCATCAAGTTCGAGTTTCAATACATGCCCCCCACGCGGGGGGGCAACTTGGCTTGGCTAACGACACAAACAGAGCCTTTCAGGTTTCAATACATGCCCCCCACGCGGGGGGGCAACGACGCCCAGATAATGAAAATCGAATGGATTAAGGTTTCAATACATGCCCCCCACGCGGGGGGGCAACCTTTGCCAAGGGCATCACCAGGGGCACCGTACTCGTTTCAATACATGCCCCCCACGCGGGGGGGCAACTCAATCGCGTCCTCCAACGGGACGGGGGACAGGAAGGTTTCAATACATGCCCCCCACGCGGGGGGGCAACTTTCTCATGTATTTACCTCCAAAATGCGCCCTGCGTTTCAATACATGCCCCCCACGCGGGGGGGCAACCTCTTGCGGATTATTTCGGTATTCCGACAGGTGTTGTTTCAATACATGCCCCCCACGCGGGGGGGCAACTGTTACTTCTCCTGACGCTCGTTTGCAACGTCCTGTTTCAATACATGCCCCCCACGCGGGGGGGCAACTCTCAAGACGGCTCCAGGGTGGCCATCATCGACTGGTTTCAATACATGCCCCCCACGCGGGGGGGCAACAAGTACTCGCATTACGTTTCCATGATTTCACCCGGTTTCAATACATGCCCCCCACGCGGGGGGGCAACCTGGACTGCCTTTCGGTCTCCTGCGTGGCCGCCAGCGTTTCAATACATGCCCCCCACGCGGGGGGGCAACCGTCTGGAACGACCAGAACGGCGTCAGGCGTTCCGTTTCAATACATGCCCCCCACGCGGGGGGGCAACCGCCATGGGGGAGATCGTCCTCGTGGAGCAGCCGTTTCAATACATGCCCCCCACGCGGGGGGGCAACAATTACAGTCTTAATAAGCAGATTCAGGCATCTGTTTCAATACATGCCCCCCACGCGGGGGGGCAACTTGCA
>ERZ1026894.1852-NODE-1852-length-11731-cov-5.082819_pt1 | contig 11731 bp, 6 predicted proteins | sample MGYA00380177_ERZ1026894 | MGnify/ENA primary metagenome ERZ1026894 (study PRJEB33269, sample SAMEA4719813) | human gut metagenome | biome: human-associated habitat; feature: organic feature; material: feces | place: Cameroon | collected 2013-10 ... | reverse complement strand
ACCCAAAAGAAATACGGCGTTGAATTTGTTTCTTGCGACATCTTCAAGGGCGAATGCTCTCGCACGGTTGTGAAAGCATTGCAAGAATTTGCAAAAGCAAACAAGTGCGCATGCACAATCGGTCTTGGCGGCGGCAAAGCAATCGACACTTCAAAGTGCGTTGCGGCAGGCAATCCTCTCATCATCTGTCCCACCATCGCGGCAACCGATGCTCCGACCTCTCACTCTGCTGTTCTTTACACCGACAATCACGAATTTGACGATTATGCATACTTCCGTCAAAGCCCGTCGGTAGTCCTCATCGACCTCAACGTCGTCGCAAACGCACCGACTCGTTTCCTCGTGAGCGGCATGGGCGACGCACTCTCGACTTACTTCGAAGCAAGAGCAAACGTCAACAGCGTTTCCAACGTCAACGCAGGTCTCCCCTGCGGAGCAGACCGCAAGAAAGGCACTCTCCTCGGCTACGGCACATACACGGCAGCCGCACTTGCAGAGCTTTGCTATCGCAACCTCATCAGCGACGGCGCAAAAGCAAAAGCAGCTTGCGATTGCAATGTCGTCACTCCCGCATTTGAGAAAATCGTCGAAACCAACATTCTTCTCTCCGGTCTCGGATTCGAATCCGGCGGTCTTGCAGCGGCACACGCAATTCACGACGGTTTGACTGCGATTCACGATATACACGCATGCTGCATGCACGGCGAAGTCGTCGCGTTCGGCACAATTTGCCAACTCGTGCTTGAAAACAGCCCCGAAGAAGAACTCTATGAAGTGCTCAACTTCTGCGACGAAGTCGGACTCCCCGTCTGCTTGCACGACCTTATGACAAATCCTCGCACGGGCGAAGTGATCAGAGAAGAACTCACCGAAGAAGAATACAAGATCGTCGCCGCAAAGACATGCATCCCCGACGAATCCATCCACAACATGCCCTTCCCCGTAACGGAAGACATGGTTATTGCCGCAATCAAAGCAGCGGATAAGATCGGTCACGATTTCAAATACGGCTGCGACTGCGAATGCTGCCACTAAAAAATAAAGCACTCCCTTGCACACGCAAGGGAGTGTCTTATAAAAATCCGTATCGATTGTGGAACATATAATCGATATTTCGATTATCTAACCGCCTAAATCGTTGTTGATGCGATTTAAGACACCATGTTATGTCAATCTATAATAATTGAATATAAGATTTATCGATATATTCCGCTCGATACGGCAACAAGGAGACTATTATGAAAAAAATTATGAATACGGCTCAAAGTTTCGTGTACGATATGTGTCACGGACTTGCCGCAGCACATCCCGAACTTGAATTTGTCGAGAAATACAAAGTCGTCAAGAAAAAAGACATCAACGACGCAAAAGTCAGTCTTATCTCAGGCGGCGGCAGCGGTCACGAACCCGCTCACGCAGGTTTTGTCGGCAAAGGCATGCTTGACGCAGCGGTTTGCGGCGATGTTTTCGCATCCCCTTCTCAAGTTCAGGTTTACAACGCAATCAAGCAATGCGCAACGGATAAAGGCGTGCTTCTCATCGTCAAAAACTATTCCGGCGATTGCATGAACTTCAACAATGCCATGAGCGACGCTCAAGACGACGGCATCAAGGTTGACGCCGTGTATGTCAACGACGACATCGCAGTCAAAGACTCCCTCTACACCGTCGGTCGCAGAGGTGTTGCAGGCACAGTCCTCGTACACAAATGCGCAGGCGCGGCGGCAGAACAAGGCAAGAGCCTTGAAGAAGTCAAAGCAGTTGCAAACAAGGTCATCGACAACGTTCGCTCATTCGGTTTTGCTTTCACAAGCTGCACCGTTCCCGCAGCAGGACATCCCACGTTTGACATCGGCGATGACGAAATGGAATTCGGCGTCGGTATTCATGGCGAACCCGGTCGTTTCCGTGAGAAAATCGACTATTCGACAGGCACGTTCTGCGACGATTTGTCAAGACGTATCCTCACCGACCTCGAAGAAGACCTCAAACTTCAAAAAGGCGAAGAAATCGTGCTTCTCATCAACGGATTCGGCGGCACTCCTCTTCAAGAGCTTTACATCCTCAACAACTCCGTTACGAAAGCTCTCAACGCGGACGGCATAAAGATTCACCGCACTATCGTAGGAAACTTCATGACCTCCATCGATATGGCAGGCGCATCAATCTCCGTACTCAGAGTTGACAGTGAACTCAAAGCTCTCGTCGACTACCCCGTCTGCACTCCCGCACTTACCTGGGGCGCGGCAATGAGCGAACAAGCGGAAGCCGCTCTCGAGGCAGTTCAAGCAATCGGCAGAGCGCTCGGATATGTTCCTCAAGAACACGTCGAAGCAAAAACCGCAAAGAAAGCGGCAAAAGCCGAAGTCGAAGAAGTTGCCGTATACGAAGTCGAAGGCAAACCCGTTGTAAAAGAAACAATCAACACTGCTGCATTCGTTCAAATCGTAGACAAGATGGCGGACATCATCATCGAAAACGAAGTTCCCTTCTGCGAAGCAGACAAAATGGGTGACGGCGACTTCGGTATGTCCATCGCAAAAGGGTTCAGACAACTCAAAGCAGACTGGGCGACAAGAAAGAAAAGCGACATCGGTCAATTCCTCGTCAGTTGCAGCGAAATCATCAAAGAGTACTGCGGCGGCGCATCAGGCCCGATTTGGGGTTCTGCATTCAAATATGCGGGCAAAGCAATGCTCGGCAAGAAAGAAGTCAGCCTTGCGGATATCGCACTTCTCTTCACCGAAGCAAACCGCGGCGTGTATGAAACAGGCAAAAAGTCCTTCGGCAAAGGCGCGGAAATCGGAGACAAGACGCTTGTTGACGCTCTCAAACCTTGCGCAATGGCTCTCACAAAAGCAGCCGAGGACGGAAAGAAATTGCAAGATGGTCTCAACCTTGGCGCAAAAGCCGCCCATGAAGGCGCAGAAGCGACAAAAACTCACGTTGCGACACTCGGCAGAGCAGGCACTGTCGGCGAGCGTTCTATCGGTTATCCGGACGCAGGCGCACACGGACTCGATGTCATCTTCAACGAACTTGCGGCATACATTGCAAAAATGTAAATAAAGCAATACAACAAAAAACAGAAGCACTCGGCGAGTGCTTCTATTTTTTTAATTGTTTTCAGAGCTTTTACAAACGACGATTTGCAAACGGGAAATCAGCGTTTTGCCGTTTAATTTTCTCTCTTAAACCGCTCGTTCGTTTTCCTTATTCTGTCAATAAGTTCGGGATTGTCATAATCGCTTGGAGCGCGCCATACCCAGTTGCCTTGCGCGACGGAGGGTGTGTTCATTCTACCCTGCTCGTTTGCGAGCAACAACCAGTCCTGAAGGGGTACGACAGCAAGGTTTGCAATCGACTTGAAAGCAAGGTTTATCATCGCATATGTGCGATTTGCACCTCCGCACAAGCGCAAGCACTCTTTTTTGAACCGAGCCAAAGTGTCGCCTTTGAGTTTTTTACACCACGATGTCGTACAATCGGCGTCGTGTGAGCCTGTATATACAACGCAGTTTTCGTCTTTGTACATGCGAGGCAAATACTCGTTGTCGTCGTTTGAAAATGCAAATTGAAGCACTTTCATGCCGGGATATCCGCAATATGCAAGCAATTGCCGCACGTCGTCTGTGATATATCCCAAGTCCTCGGCGATTATCTTTGCGCCGGGCATACGGCTGTTTACGGCGTCAAAGAGTTCTTTCCCCGGGCCTACCATCCACTTTCCGTCCTTTGCGGTTGCGTCGCCGTTTTTGATGACAAAATAGCCTGCAAATCCGCGAAAATGGTCAATACGCAGGATGTCGTAAAGTTTGAAGCTCTGCTTTATGCGCGCAATCCACCACTCGTAACCGTCTTCTTTCATCTTGTCGTAGTCGTAAATAGGATTGCCCCACAACTGACCGTCCTCGGCATATGCGTCGGGCGGACAACCTGCGACAAAAGCGGGATCAAGATTTTCATCGAGCAAAAACTTGGACGGGTTGCTCCAAACGTCAACGGAATCGTATGCAACATAGATAGGCATATCGCCGATAACGGTTACGTCTTTCGAATGTGCATAAGACAACACGTCTTGCCATTGCGCAAAAAACTCGTATTGTACGAATTTCCAAAACGCAATTTCATCTGCAAAATCCGCCTTGTGTGCCTGTGCCGTCGAATAGATACGAAACTCATCCGACCACTCGCTCCATGCCCTGTATCCGAAAGTGGCTTTGAGCGACATAAAATAAGCATAATCGTCAAGCCACTCGGCGTTTTCGTTGCAAAACGAAGAAAAATCCGAATCGGTTTTGAACCGAGCATACGCTTTTTTGAGAAGCGTTGTTTTGTTTTCAAACAACCATCCGTAGTCGGTTTTGTCGCAAATATGGCGTGCGGATTTCAAGTCGTCATCGTCAAGCAACCCCTTTTCAAACAACGTTTGAGGATCGATGTAATAATGATTGCCCGCAAACGATGCTGGCGACTGATATGGGCTGTCTCCGTAAGCCGTGGGATTGAGCGGCAGTATTTGCCAACACTTGGTGCGAGTTGCGCTCAAAAAGTCCACAAATCGCTTACAGGGCGCGCCAAACGTGCCTATACCCCACTCGCTCGGCAGCGAACTGACCGCAGTCAATATTCCGCTCTTGTGTCTGAAACCAAAACTGTCCGTCATCATAGCACACTTTACAGGCGACTTCGATATCGTTGCATGCGCCTGCAAAACAATATAATAAATATACCACAAACAAGTCGCCGATTCAAGGGCGAAAAAACAAAAAATCGTTCAATAAAGATAGTTTTTCAAAAGACAACAAAGTATCTGCAAAAATTGAATTGTGCTTGCAATTTCCGTCCTGCTCTTGTTTTTGCACACAGACTCGGCAAACACGCTTGCAAGAACGTTTTGTTTGAGCGAATCGGACGGAATATTGATGGCGGATATGTTTTCCGCTCCCGATACACTCTGCTTGAAAAAATTACTCTCGCCCATAATGTCAATATATGAGCTTGAAAAAAATGTTGCCTTTTGACAAAATTTAGATGCAAAACTCCTTGACAATACATCGGATTTAATCATATAATAGGCAATGTTAAGCGGTCATGGCGGAATAGGCAGACGCGTACGTTTGAGGGGCGTATGGTTACACCGTCCGAGTTCAAGTCTCGGTGACCGCACCACAAAAAGATAAGCACGAACTTTTCGTGCTTTTTCTTTTTTTCGCGGACACCGAACTTGAACTCCCCCTGCAAATTGTTCAATTTGCAGGCAACAATGCCCGCATTGTTGGGACGGGCACCGTCCGTTGCACGCGATTGACCTTCGGTAACAATCGCTGTTGAGCAAGTCTCGGTCACAACCTCAACAATAAACACGAAAGATTCCGTGCTTTTTCTTTTTTTTGCGGACACCGAACTTGAACTCCCCCTGCAAATTGTTCAATTTGCAGGCAACAATGCCCGCATTGTTGGGACGGGCACCGTCCGTTGCACGCGATTGACCTTCGGTAACAATCGCTGTTGAGCAAGTCTCGGCAGACCGCAAGCAAAGAGAGATGCAAGCGCACAGCATTTGCAGAAATCGTGCGCAGCGGACATAGCAAACAAATAGACACGCAGTGTCAGTGCAACGCACGAGGTGCGTCAGCACCCATTTGTTTTGCGTAGACCGCACCACAAAAAGATAAGCACGAACTTTTCGTGCTTTTTCTTTTTTTGCGAACACCAAACTTGAACTCCCCCTGCAAATTGTTCAATTTGCAGGCAACAATGCTTGCATTGTTGGGACGGGCACCGTCCGTTGCACGCGATTGACCTTCGGTAACAATCGCTGTTGAGCAAGTCTCGGTCACAACCTCAACAATAAACACAGAAGATTTCGTGCTTTTTCTTTTTTTGCGGACACCGTGACTTGCGTGCAACAGTGTTGCACGGCGCATATTTATGCGCAACTCGGACTCCGCCCGACTGACCGCAAGCAAAGAGAGACGCAAGCGCAAGGCATTTGCGGACATCGAGCGCAGCGGACATAGCAAACAATCAAAACGCGATAGCGTTGAACCGAAGGCAAAGTGCGCAGCACGGATTGTTTGGCGTAGACGCGATTTGTGCAACGCACAACAATCGTAATTACAAGACGAAAGCCCTGCAAATTGCAGGGCTTTCGTGTTTTGTTAGTTAAATATCGTAGCTCAAACTGACCAACTTAGTACAGTTCAATAGAAGCGCAATACTTTGCTCCCTTGACGTTGTTGATAACAACTTCGCCAGTGGTCGATTCAAACAATACTTCAATTGTAAATTGGTAAATGACCTTGCCTTCGTCTTGATTTGGGCCACCAACCTTGCCGGTATCAACTTTTGTAGCATTCACTGATGCGGCATCGATTTGTACGTCTTTGCCACCGACAGTAATCTTCAATCCATATGCATCGGAATAATTATTGGCACCATAATACACGATTTTGATTTTGCTGAATGTGCCTGTCGTTTTGATTGTGCCGGTGCTGGCTTTGATTTGCACTATGTTGAAATCGTTGTATGTGCTTGCAGCAACATCTTTAACGTTTACAGTATAGCTCCCGATGGTTTGGTCTCCTGCATACTTATCATAGAATCCCTTAGTAGCATCCAAAACTTTTAAGTCATTGTTCTTAATTGTGAGCGCCGGTTCTGCAGATGCTTCTTTTGCGAATGTAATTGTGAGTGTTGTATCCTCAACTACTGTCAATTCAAAAGAAGTCTTGCCCGCTACGGTTGTAACGGGTTCGTTCGTCCCAACGGTATATGACATCAATTGATAATCGGTTGCAGGTTCAACAGTGAAAGTAAGCACGGTGCCGACTTTAACTTTGCTGCCACTTTCCACGTCTTTATCACCTGCCTTAACGGATTTGATAGTTCCGTTTGTACCGGCAGAATATGTGACAGAATATTCGGTGGACGGCGCAATAAGTTTGGTTATCAAGGTAACGGTTCCGGTTTTATTGCCCTTCTTGACGGTGCCGGTAAAGGTAACGTCGGTGGGTGCTGCAATTTTTTCAAACGTAACCGAACCGTCTTCGCCAATGACAACGTTTTCAGTTGTGGTCGTCCAAGTAATCTTGCTGCCGTTTATGCCGTCAACGGTGAGATTGAATTGCTCATAGTAGGATTCTTTGAGGCCTGCTTTTTTGATTGCCTCGACATCTCTCGCAACAGCTTCTTCATCAGTGGGAAGCAGCACTTTGTCGTTGAGTTGCAACACACACGCATTCTTCATTTGAAGTGAATTGTAGTAAGACAAAACGCCGTAAACCACAACAAGGCTATCCACAACAGGTTTTTCAGATGCGTCCATCTTGTCGTATCTTACTGTTCCGTTGTAATTGTATGTGCCGTAAATGTAGAACTCGTTGCCGTCTTTGTCTACAATATAAAGATTTCCGAAACTACTATTGTCAATTTTGGAAACATATCCCATCGTATAGAATTTTTCTGTAGAGTCAGGGTCGCCTTTCTTCTTTGGACCTTCTTCCGCCAATTGCTCAAACGTCTTGATTGTTGCGCCTTCAACCTTGTTTTCCCACTTGGGGAGGAACTTGGAAACGGTCACTTCTTTGGTCCAAGTATCGGTGACGTCACCGCTTTGGATGGTTGCTGTAAACGTGACCTTTTGATCTGCATTGGTTTGGTTCAACGTGACGCTGAAACCATCCGTGCCAATAGTTGCCGCCGTACCCGTGACAGTCCACGATACATTGACAAGAGTGCTTGATGGCAACGTAAAGTCTCTTGAATACTTGTCGTCAAGAGTCAAAACGTTTTTGAAACCTGCAACCTTTTCGGCATCGGTTTCCGCAACGATTTCAAGACTATCGAGTCCTTGAGGATAAATCTGGTATACGCCGTTGAAAACGTTGACAACGCCGCGCACATTGGCTTTTCCGCCCGGAATCCATTTTGCCTTAAATTGTTCCATTGTATCTTTGTCCATAAGATACACGTTGTTATAGCAGACATAATCTTGCCCGCCAAGTGTGAAGTGGAGGTTGAGATTGTCTATTGCGCCCATTCTAATGCCGTCGAGTTTGGCAAGATTTGCTTGATACTTCACCAAATCTTCGTGTTTTGAATCGGTTGAAGCGGCAAATGCTGCTGTGCGATCTTCGTGTTTGAATGTCACGTTGTCTTTTGCAGCCGTGTTGCCGGTCTTTGCAATGGTGCAGTCTTTTGCAAATTCATATGCGCCATTGTACAGCGTGAGCGCACCTGACACTGCAACTTCTGTTCCGTAAGGGAACTCTTTGTTGATGCTCTCTCTTGATGCAGTGATCGAGGCGTCGAGTTTCGGCTTGTAAGCATAATAACCGTTGCCGTTCTTGTCCATGATCCACAAACTACCCTTGGATGAGCTGTCGGGATCTGCATTGACTGCAACGACGTAACCTACGACGTTGTAGGACTTTGAAGAATCGTTTGCTTTGCAAGCTGCAAGGTATTCTTCATATGTTGCCACTTTAAATTGAGGTATTTTTGAGGTCTTTTTGACAACAATTGTGGTGCCGTCATCTGCGGTGATTGTTGCCGTCAACGTAAACTCAAAAGTCTCCCCTGCGTAACGCTTGGGAACTTGAACCAAAATGGTGGTGCCTTGATCGATAAGTTTTATCTTATCATTGTCAACCGTCCAAGTGGTAGGATATGCGTAGATGCCTTGATAGGGGACAGATTTTGTGACAGTGATATCAGCGATGGTTTCTGCCTTAACGTCCGTCATTGTGTCCAAAGCATCGCGCACTTTTTCCAAGTACTCTGCCGGCGCTTTGAGAGTGTTGCCGTCGTCTTTTTTGTTATTGCAAGCAACAAGCACAACCGACAAGCACAGTACAAGAATCAGCGTGAATGCCAATAGTTTTTTCATAGCTTTGTCTCCTTAAATAGATTTTATTTTTATAACATCGATTGCATCCGTTCAGCTTGCAATCGTTATGTTTTCGGGTGAGAATACCTTGATTTGATATTCCCCTTCATAACTCTCGACAAAACCTTTTATATTGATGGTTTTGCCTTTGTATGCGTCCTCTGTGACGATGTTTTCGTCTTTGTCGTAAAGTACGGTGGTTCTAACAACGATTTGGTTGCCGTCGGCTGCCTTACATGTCAACGTCATTGCTCCCTTGGACGCGCTGTCATCCGCCTTTGTCGTATAGATCTTCACAACTTTCAAATTGTTCATACTGATGGAAGTATTCATGGCTGCGTATGCAAAATCGTATTCCATCTCTCCACCCTTTTGGGTTGTGATAGTAACCTTGCCGACAAATTTGCTCGCTTCGACAAGCGGATAGGCCGCCACTTTACCGTCTCCCAGCTTCTTTTGGTTTTCAGGATTGTCCGGTTCTCTTATGTAATGCTTTAATCCTGAAATCTGCCAAACGTCGCCTGCTTCAAAATACTGCACGCTGCCAACAAGACGAACTCTGTTTCCCTTTGAAATGATTTCGCGACCACTTGACGTCAAGCCTGAAGTACCATAGTAAGCGGTTATACCAAAATACAAACCGCTTTCCTGGTCGTATTCTTCAAGATAGATTGATCCGCCGTAATCATTGACGATGTTACCCTCAAATGCAACTGTGATGCCTGCGTATGCGTCAAGATTGCAACGCAATTCTTTCAAAGAAACCTCTTGGACGCCGCCATAATACATATCGGGATCTTGTTTGCCGGAAAACACATGTAGCTTGCAAGCCTCTGCTTGATTGAGAGCATTGATACAGATCTCACCGTAACGGCTTTGCGCGGTGTTTGATGCAACTGCCAGTCCCTCTTGCAAAATCTCTAGATTGAGATTTCTGTATTGATCGCTTCCTTGCGGCTTGTACCAAACCCACACAAGATATCTGCCGTTTGAATCCTTGTTCCATTTCTCGTTTTCGCTTTCAAGAACGATAGAAGTCGCAGATTTTAGTTTGTCTTTTGTAAAACGAGATGCGGCTTTGCCAAACTCCTCGATTCTGCCTGTAGATTCGGGCGTATTGATTGCAATATATCTTGCCTTCACAACACCATTAGGGCTGACGTCTCTCGGTGCCCAAAAGTGCGTCGTATCGCCGTCTATGTAGTTTTTGACCGTAACTTCGGTTTTTGCCGTTGTAGAACTCATGTCAAGCGGCAGTTGCGAAACGTAATCTATCTTTGAATTTTTGTCACACGCAACCACACACGCCAGCACAAGGCACAGCGCAAAAACCAGAAGTATCAGTCTTGAATAACGTTTAATATTCGTCTTATCCATAACACTCAAACAAAACTTATTTCACTGCTTGCACACAATTGTTGATAGCCTTTGTGAATGCATCATTAATAACCGCGTTGATTTTTTGATCGTCTTTCAACGACTTGCATTTAGAGAAACATGTTTGCATCAACAAACCAACCTCGTCACGGGCCATAGAAGAGCCATAGAATGCGGGTGAGGTATAGCATGCACCCGAAAGAGCTAGTCCTGCATTGATAGATAGTTGCGGAAGTCCCGTGGTTCCGTTGGCTTTTGTCATTTCATCTTTGTAGAAAGGATCTTCTGCCGCAGATTTAATAACAGGCATATATCCCGATGTAAGAGAGAAGTCTGCTTGGAACTCTCTGCATGTGGTTAGATACTTAATAAACAGCCAAGACATTTTTACTTTTTCGGAATCTTGGTTGTGGAAAATACACACAGACGGACCTTGAGAAATTGTCTTGGGGTTTGATGAATTAGCTTGCGGTATGTTTGCAATTCCTGCCTCAAACGGCTTTTCAGATGTCGGTATTTGATACTTTGCACCTGCAGAAGAACCGATGCACATGATTGCTTCTTTATTCTTAAATTGGTCGGAAATATAGGCACCGTTGTTCAACGCCTTTGTTGTCACCCATGCTTTTGCATGCCAAGAAGCGAATCGCTTGACAAACTCTCTGTTGGTCGCATTGTCAAAGAGGAAGTGTCCTTCTTTTGTTGCAGGCTCGGCAACGGTATATGGAGAACCGAGTTGCTCGCACATGGTGATAAACCAGTTGGCTTCCGAGTCGTAACCGAGAGGAATAAGCTTGCTATTCACTTTTTTTATTGCGGCACAAACTTTTTCCATACTGGAATTGCAATTTTCAGGACAATCGTCAGTACACCACCAGTGCGTCGGAAGGGGGATCTTGTGCTGATCCATAAATGTCTTATTGTAATAAAGCACCTCTGTTGACTTCGAGAAAGGCAACGAATACATTTTGTTATCACCAAATTGGGCGCCCTCATCATAGAAACCTTTAACGTAGTCATTTTTTTGTTCTTCCGTCAAGCCTATCATTTCGGTTGTACCATCTGCTTTGGTAACAATTTCTGTGCTTGAAATAAAATCGTCAAGCGTGCGCACCGCACCCGCTTTGTTGTAAAGTGCAACGTGATCCGGATAACAATATGCGATATTGGGTTGCTTACCGATCATAATTTCACTGGCAATTTGGTCTCTAACGTCATCATAGCTACCTACTTGCTTGGAATCAATCTTATACTCGGGATACATTGCCTCGAATTTTGCAATATACTTATTCAAAACATCTCTTAAATCAGATCCCATAGTATGATAAAACGTAAGATGAATCTTGCCATCATCCTTGTTACACGCCGCAAGCGCAACCAACGACGAGCATGCAACGATAAGAACAAGCAACAGTATTAATGCTTTTTTCTTCATAACTATTCTCCTTTATTTTTTATTAT
>ERZ1026894.1848-NODE-1848-length-11746-cov-15.459584_pt1 | contig 11746 bp, 12 predicted proteins | sample MGYA00380177_ERZ1026894 | MGnify/ENA primary metagenome ERZ1026894 (study PRJEB33269, sample SAMEA4719813) | human gut metagenome | biome: human-associated habitat; feature: organic feature; material: feces | place: Cameroon | collected 2013-10 ... | reverse complement strand
CTGATAATGCAAAGGTAAAGTCAAAACTCTCTTATTCTTAAAAAATCACAAAGCCCTGACTTTGAACTGCACCCCAAAAGTTTTGTGTCTAACTTTTGGGGTGCAGTTCACAATATAAGGGTGAATAATTGTTTACCGGACAGCAATATTAATTAGTAAAGTTTCTACTTGCGTCTATACGCAAGAAGATGAATAGCAATATGGTGAATCCCCATAGCGAGCTACCGCCATAACTAAAGAATGGCAATGGGATACCAATTACAGGCGTTAAGCCCAACACCATGCCCACATTAATAAAGACATGGAATAAGAAAATGCTGAGCACACAATAGCCATAGATTCTACCAAAGCTGAATGGTTGTCGCTCGGCTAACTTTATTAGGCGCAATATTAAAGCTAAGAACAATAGCAATACACCTGCAGCACCAACAAAGCCTTCTTCCTCGCCTACGGTACAGAATATGAAGTCGGTATCCTGCTCAGGCACAAACTTAAGCTTTGTCTGCGTTCCATTCAAGAAACCTTTTCCCTTTAGTCCACCTGAGCCGATAGCAATCTCGCTCTGATGAACATTATATCCTGCGCCAGCAAGGTCTTCATCTAAACCAAGTAGCACATTGATACGCACTCGTTGGTGTGGCTCCATGACATTGTTTAATACAAAGTCGGCAGAATAGAAGAAAGCAATACTTCCGATAGCAAAGATTAGGATATAGAAGTAGTTGCGCATGCGTGTATACAAGCCATGATATAGCAGATAGCCTATAAGCAAGACCGATATACCTATCTGAATCCAAACGATATCGAATGGTATCACAAATTTAGAGAAGAGCAGAAAGACAAGAGTTATTCCTATCGAAACCGAAGCTATCTGCAAAGCCTTTGCTTTGTCTTTACAATAGTCGTAGACCATGCCTGCAGAGAATATCTGCACCATCAGCAAAACGGCAAACTTACCCAAAGAGGTTGGTGTGTCCCAAAGAAGCACCTGCTCATATTTGATACCGATGACAAAATACAAGATCATTGCCACACCTGTAAACAATATGCCACCCGGCATTCCCTCACGATAGAACATAAGGAAGAATGAGAGATAGACAAGAGCAGAACCCGTTTCCTTCTGTGCCACAATAAAGAGCATAGGCAATACTACTATTGCTAAGGCTGCAGCAAAATGCTTCCAATTCTGCATATCAAAGCCATAGGTACTCATAAACTTTGCCACAGCCAATGCCGTTGCAAACTTAGCAAACTCTGCCGGTTGCACGTGTATAGGCCCAAGCACAAGCCATGAGCGCGAACCTTTTATCTCATGAGGATTGAATATCGTGGCAAAGAGCAACAATAGCAACACTCCGTAGATGACATACGAGAAGGTGTCGTAGAATTGGTCGTCGAGCATCAGTATAACGAAACCAAGAATAATGGATGTTGCCATCCACACAATCTGCATACCAGAGCGTGTAGAGAGGCTAAAGATATCGGTATCTCCAAAGGTATAGCTCGCACCACATACGCTCACCCATCCAAATATGAGGAGCGCTACATAGATAGCTATTGTCCACCAGTCTAGACTTGCCAATAATCCTGTTTTTCTTCCATTAGTTTCTTGGACCATATCCTATTCTTCTTTTTTGTATTTCCTCAGCACGTCGTTGTTGTGCTTCGGTTAGTTTACCATGAATATATTGTTCTATCATGAGTCCGCCTATAGGTACTCCAAATTCTGCACCAAATCCACCATTCTCTACATATACTGCTATCGCTATCTTTGGATTTTCCATAGGAGCGAAGCCCATGAATACAGAGTGGTCTTGTCCGCGGTTCTGAGCAGTACCTGTCTTACCGCATATTGGAATATCGCTATTTGCAAGAGCCTTACATGTACCACCCAATACGGCATTTCGCATACCCCATACTATATAGTCGTACGCCCTACGGTTGGCTTTAGTATAGTGCTTACGTGTGAAAGTGGTGTCGATAGGAGTATCTGTAATACCCTTCACCACATGTGGCACCATATAATATCCGCGATTGGCAATGGTTGCACCAAGGTTTGCTATCTGCAGCGGCGTAAGGTTCACCTCACCCTGTCCGATAGAGATACTGATGATGGTAAGACCATTCCACGAGCCCTTGTATGCCTTATCATAGAATTTAGAGTTAGGTATCAGTCCTCGCTTTTCGCCCGGAAGGTCGATACCGAGCTTATATCCAAATCCCATGCTCACCATATAGTCGCGCCATGTGTCCATAGCAGTCTGCACAGTTGGATATTTCTTTCTGTTGCCCATCATATAGTAGAGTCCCCAACAGAAGAAAGCATTACATGATGTTTGCACGGCAGGCACAAGACTAAGTGGAGACGAATGGCTATGACAGCCAACATGGAGTCCACGATAAGAGAAGCCATGAGCACAAGGGAAACTTGTGTCTGGAGTTATGATGCCTTCCGTAAGGAAAGTCAAACCTTGCGAGGTTTTGAAAGTAGAGCCTGGAGGATATTGACCCATGATAGCACGATTGAGAAGTGGCGTCCAGTTGTCGCGCGACAGCATGCGATGTACCTTACCTCTGTTGCGTCCAACAAGCATTCGTGGGTCGTAGGTAGGTGCCGACACCATAGCAAGCACCTCGCCAGTTGAAGGCTCTATTGCAACTATAGCTCCCTTCTTGCCTTCGAGCAGTCGTTCGCCAAGAGCTTGAAGATTTAAATCAATGCTTAGCGTAAGGTCTTTACCTGCTATAGGTTTTCTGTCGAGAGCACCATTATGATACTTTCCTTGAATACGTCCACGAGCATCGCGAAGCATAATCTGCATACCCTTTTCACCTCGCAGATACTTCTCATACGATTTCTCTATTCCCGACTTACCGATATAGTCGCCAGGCTGATAATAGTCGTCTTCATCAATATTTGCTTGCGAAACCTCAGCAACATCGCCAAGAACATGAGCTGCATAAGGATATTCATATTGTCGGACGCTACGCTTTTGTATTGAAAATCCAGGAAAGCGGAACAACTTTTCTTGGAACACACTATAATCTCGATCAGCAAGTTGAGTCATGAAGAGCTGTGGAGTAAAACGAGAATAGCCAGGATTCTTGCTGCGATCCTTTATAGCATCCATACGCTTTATGAAATACTCTTTAGTGATGCCCAAAGCTTCGCAGAACTCTAAGGTATCTATATGTCCCTTAGCTTCGTTCGTCACAACCATAATATCATATGAAGGCTGATTATAAACAAGCAGCTTTCCATGGCGGTCGCGAATGACACCACGCGAAGGAAACTCCACATTCTTTAAGAAAGCATTGGAGTCAGCATTCTTCTTGTAGTCATCACTCAACAACTGCAATGTAAACAAGCGGATGATATAGACGACAACAATAGCTATCGCCACTCCGCTTATAACATATCTGCGCTTATCAAGGTTATAATTCTTCAAGTTGGCTGAATTGTATAAATTATATGTGTTTTTGTAGAAAAACTAATAGGCTATTTCCTTCTCATATTGTCTACAACGACAAGTATGAACAAAGTTATCAACGTGCTGCCACCTACGCATTCAAGCCACAATATCCAATTAAAGAAATTGAACATCTCAAGAGTATAGAACACTACACAATATAATAATGTAGCAATAAAAGCATAGTTGATATATTTTGCCACACCAAGCGAATAGATGGTAGGCAAGAAGTCGTCGGCACTATCGCGAGGCAAGAACAACGAAAGCAACAATGGTTGTACAAAAGCCAGCAATGTGAGCGAACATGCAGCAACACCTGGAGTGTTGGAGAATATGTCGATGCCAAGTCCTAAAAGAAAAGAGATGACAAGCGCAGCCCATCTTGGAAAGTTGCGGCGCATACATATCACAGTATACACATACAACAGAGGGGTAGCAAAGCCAAATAGATGGATATTATTCAGTACCAATGCCTGAACTATAAGTAGAACGAGGCATAATAGTATCTGTGATACAAAATTCATATTCATATTCTATCCCTACTTTATCATTCTTTTAACTTCATAGAATCTCTTGCAGCACGCACCACATCAAGTTGTTCTTCCAAAAGAGCATTGTCTATCACGCAAACATCGCGCAACTTAGCAAAGTCGGTTGCCAGTTCCACCTGCACGCGATAAGCCAAGCCATCGGGAGAATTGTATACATGCAACACCTTGCCGACAAGAACACCTGATGGGAATACCGCAGAATAACCATTAGTAACTACCTTATCATATAGTCGGAAGGTAGCATGACGTGGCACATCATCAAGCCAAGCATAGCGAGGGCTACCACCCGTCCAATGCAGATAGCCAAAATATCCTCTACCTTGCAGCGAACAGCTGATGCTCGACTTAGAACTCAATATTGGGATGACAACAGAATAATGATCAGACGTTAGATAAACGATACCTACAACGCCTGTTCCTGCTACCACACCCATACCATCTTTCACACCATCCACACGTCCACGGTCGATAGTGATAAAGTTATCGCGCTTGTTTACGGTATTGCTGACAACCTTGGCAGATATAAGTTTATAAGCAGAAAGCTGAGCTATCTGCTTTTGCTTTGCCATGACGCTATCAGCCTTTGTCGCCAAGAGTTTATTGCCCAAGCTCTCTACTTGTTGCTCAAGGTATATGTTACGCTTAGTAAGCTCTGTATTCAGGTCTTTCAACGAGAAATAAGCCTCCACCTCGGAGTCTATCTCGTAAGCCTTGCCTGTTACGGCATTGGCAGTAGAAAGCCACGCGCTACCCTGATAGCTATTATACTTAAAGAGTAGCACAAAGCCAACGACCTCAAGCAACAAGAAGAGGAACCAATGGTAATTTTTTGTAATAAATGCTATAAGATTTCGCATACTAACGCATCAAGAACGAGAATCTGTCGACATTCTTGAGAGCTATACCTGCACCCTTAGCTACACTGTGCAATGGATCTTCGGCAATATGGAAAGGAATATTAATCTTATCCTGCAAACGCTTGTCGAGACCACGAAGCAAAGCACCACCACCACTAAGATAGATACCATTCTTCACGATATCGGCATAGAGCTCTGGTGGTGTGTTCTCAAGAGCTGAGAGCACAGCATTCTCAATTTTTGCAACAGTCTTATCAAGGCAATGTGCAATTTCCTGATAGCATACAGGAACCTCCATAGGAAGGGCTGTGATACGGTTAGGACCATGTACAATGTAATCCTCAGGAGCCTCATCGCCAAGATCGGTAAGTGCAGAACCTACGTGAATCTTGATACGCTCTGCCATACGCTCGCTGACCTTTACATTGTGCTGACGGCTCATATATTCCTGAATATCTGCTGTAAGGTCGTCGCCTGCAACACGAATAGAGTTGTTGCTAACGATACCACCCAAAGAGATAACAGCAATCTCGGTGCTACCACCACCGATATCAACAATCATGTTGCCCTCTGGAGCTTCTACGTCGATACCAATACCGATAGCTGCTGCCATAGGTTCGAAAATCAGATATACATCACGACCATCAGCATGCTCTGCAGAGTCGCGAACGGCACGAAGCTCAACTTCGGTAGAACCTGAAGGAACACCAATAACCATACGCAAAGATGGCGAGAACAGGCGACTACCTGTATGAACCATCTTTATCAAGCCGCGCATCATCTGCTCGCAGGCAGTAAAGTCGGCGATAACACCATCACGCAAAGGACGAATAGTACGAATGTTGTCGTGTGTCTTCTCGTACATCATCTTTGCCTTCTGACCAACAGCAATCATCTTGTCGGTACGACGGTCAAGTGCTACAACGGAAGGCTCGTCTACTACTATCTTATCATCGCTAATGATGATGGTGTTAGCAGTACCAAGGTCCATTGCTATTTCTTGAATAAAAGAGAAAAATCCCATTGAAATTGAAACTGTTTTTTATTGTTGTAATAATGAAACGAAGTATTGTCGAGAAGTCGAGAATCGATTATGCCACTCCGACCTAATCGATTCTCAATTCTCCAATCTTACTTCACGAACCACTCGTGAATAGCGGTATCATAGTGACTGCTTACACCGAACGCACGAGCCGCAAACATCTTGCGGTCTTCGATATCGGTTTCTGCACCCTTCTTGTTAAGGATGTCGAGCAATACGCCATACTCAGCCTTGCTTGGCACGATGACAACATCCTTGAAGTTCTTTGCTCCAGCACGGATGAGCGAGATACCACCGATATCAATCTTCTCGATGATGTCAGCCTCAGAAGCGCCACTTGCTACTGTCTGCTCGAATGGGTAGAGGTCTACGATAACGAGGTCGATACCAGGAATCTCATACTGAGCCATCTGAGCAACATCGCCTTCGTTGTCGCGACGAGCCAAGATACCTCCAAAAATCTTTGGGTGAAGAGTTTTTACGCGGCCACCCAAGATTGAAGGATATGTTGTGAGGCTCTCTACAGCCTGACATTCATAGCCCAAAGATTCGATAAACTTCTGTGTACCTCCTGTAGAAAGGAACTTTACGCCTTCAGCGTTCAACTTTGCAAGGAGCTCATCAAGACCATCCTTGTGGAAGACTGACACCAACGCAGTCTTAATCTTTTTTGTTTCAGCCATAAAAAAAATTGTATACAATTATTGTTTAAAATGAGGGAGCAACTCCTCACCTATTGCTTTGCAATGTGCAAAGTTACACATTTTTAAGATAACAGCCCCTACTTTCAGTAGGAAACTGCTATTTTCAAGATGTTAAATTATCCCAAGTCAAATATCGTGGCTTACGCCTTCAAACTGTCTTGGTACCACTCAAAGAGTTTCTTCACACCGTCTTCTATCTCAACCTTGTGTGTCCAACCCAAAGAATGTAGCTTGCTTACATCAATAAGCTTACGTGGTGTGCCGTCAGGCTTGGTAGCATCCCAAACCACTTCACCCTCGAAGCCTACAGTCTCAACAACGAGTTGCGCCAAAGCCTTGATAGTAAGTTCCTTGCCTGTACCAACATTGATATGACAGTTTCTGATTTCACCCAACGATGGAATAGCACCGCCACGACCCTCTGAGTTGTTTCTATCTACAGCGCCATCTGTCTTTGCACCATAGAATACAGAAGAATATTTCTCAATACCGATAACATCGCTAAAGTCTACATTCAACAACACGTGAACGCTGGCATCAGCCATATCTTCACTCCAAAGGAATTCGCGCAATGGACTACCTGTACCCCAAAGCGTAACCTTATTATTCTCAATACCATAATAAGCCAACGCCTTCAATATGCGCTCCTTGTCGTTGTTGCCATCCACATTACCTTCACCGATAATAGCACGTAGCTTGTCGGTAGGATTTATTGGACGCTTGTCCATATCCACACGAATAGCCTGCCAGTTGTCGTCGTGGAGCAACTTAGCGAGATATATCTTACGCATCATGGCTGGCATCACATGCGAGTTCTCAAGATGGAAATTGTCGTTAGGACCATACAAATTGGTTGGCATAACGGCGATATAGTTTGTACCATACTGCAGATTGTAAGATTCACACATCTTCAATCCTGCAATCTTGGCAATAGCATATTCCTCATTGGTATATTCGAGTTCTGAAGTAAGAAGCGCATCCTCCTTCATTGGCTGAGGAGCATTCTTAGGATATATACATGTAGAACCCAAGAAGAGCAACTTCTTAACGCCATGCGAATAGGCGTTAGAAATAACATTACATTGCATCTTCATATTCTGCATCAAGAAGTCGGCACGATATAGAGAATTAGCCATAATACCTCCAACAAACGCAGCAGCCAGTACTACGGCATCTGGCTGTTCTTTATCGAAAAATTCTTTTACTGCTACTTCATTAGTAAGGTCTAATTCTCGATGACTTCTACCTATCAAATTGTTATACCCGCGAGCTTTAAGATTTGCCCAAATAGCAGAGCCAACTAAACCATGATGGCCTGCTACATAAATTTTTGCATTCTTATCTAACATAATTGCCTATTGAATTATTGGGTGCAAAGTTACAACTAATAAGTCAAACAAGGCGGAATAATCAATGTTTTTTTCTTAAATCAAATTAAATATCTCTCATAGTTGAAATATAATATGTATATTTGCGTATTAATAAACCATATAAAGATATTAAGCTATGAAAATTGATATGAAATTACTACAAGCAGCTATTTTGGCTGTGAGTATTGCTTTCTTAGGTCTCTGCATCAAGTGGGGTATCGACGATTTTGCCAATAAAGACAGAAATGTCACAGTAAAAGGCTTGGCAGAAAAGGAGGTAGAAGCTGACAAAGTGACGTGGCCAATACCTACTAAGGAACTTGGCAACGATCTGCCAGAGCTATACCAACGCATCAACACCACTACTGCAAAGGTCAAGGCGTTCTTGAAGCAGCATGGCATCAAGGACGATGAGATAAATGTCAACGCCCCTGTTGTCATCGACCTCAATGCCGACCAATACAGCAACAACAACCGTGGTTTCCGCTACAACATCACATCTACCATAACCGTAACCTCGCAGAACGTGAAGCTTGTGCGTAGCATCATGGCTAAGCAGGGAGAATTGCTCAAGCAGGGTGTGGCTGTGCTGGATGGAGGATACGAGAACCGTATCACCTACGAATATGTGGGCTTCAAAAAGATGAAACCACAGATGATGCAAGAGGCAATAAAGAATGCCGAGGCTACAGCACAGGAGTTTGCAACAAATAGCAACAGCAAGCTCAACAAAATCACAAAGGCTGACCAAGGTCAGTTCTCTATCGACGACCGTGATGCCAACACTCCTTATATTAAAAAGGTAAGAGTGGTAACAACCATCACCTACTCTCTCAAAGATTAAAACTATTTTTGAGAACACAAATGACTAAACTTACTCTTCTAAAGGGCGACTTCGCAAGTAAGCTCGCCCTTTCTTTAGCGCCAACTATAAAGGCTGGTTTTCCAAGTCCTGCCGAAGACTATCTACACGATAGTCTCGACTTCAACCACGACTTGATAAAGAATCCTGAAGCCACCTTCTATGGTCGTGTTTCGGGCGACTCTATGATTGAAGCTGGTATCTGCGATGGCGATATCGCCGTCATCGACCGCTCTCTACAGCCCATAGATGGCGATATCATCGTGGCTTACGTCAATGGCGAGTTCACCATAAAATACCTCAGCCTCAGCCATAAAGACGAAGGATATATAGAACTAAAGCCTGCCAACCCCAACTATTCACCTATTAGAATAGATGCCGACGACAACTTCCGTGTGTGGGGTGTAGTGGTATGGACAATAAAACAATGGAGACGATAACTGCATGAAATGGTATGCCATCTGCGATTGCGACAACTGCTATGTTAGTTGTGAACGTATTTTCCGTCCTGACTTGGAGGGAAAACCTGTTGTCGTGCTCTCCAACAACGACGGTTGCGTGGTGGCTCGTAGCAAAGAGGCAAAACAGTTAGGTATTAAAGCTGGCATACCATACTATCAACTCAAGCAGCTGTTTCCAAATACCGAAATAGCCGTTTTCTCATCCAACTACGAGCTATATGGCGAAATCACGGGTCGCGTAATGTCTATCATCCGCAAAATGTCGCCACAGAGTTTCCGTTATTCCATCGACGAAGCCTTTGCCATCCTCGATGGTTTCAGTCTTGACCAACTCACCTCCTGGGGACAAGAGCTTCACGACCGTGTATTGCAGTCTGTTGGCATGCCACTAAGCATAGGCATCGCTCCAACCAAGACATTGGCTAAAATGGCATCTCATTTCGCTAAGAAATATCCTGGTTTTAATCATTGCTGCATCATAGACAACGACCAGCGACGCACAAAAGCAGAAACCCTCTACCCTATCGACGAAGTTTGGGGAATAGGCAGACGCTATGCCTCTCGCATGACTGCCATGGGAATAAAAACAGCATACGACTTTGCCAGCCACTCTGATTCGTGGGTGCGCTCTACATTCAAGAATATCGTCATTGAGCGCACATGGCAGGAGCTCAACGGTACAGATTGCATTCCCGATGATGTTCCTACCAAGAAGCAGAGCATCTGCACCAGTCGTAGCTTCGATGGTATGATCAACGATTTCGACACCTTGCGCACTCATATTGCCAACTTTGCTGCAAGATGCGCAGAGAAGTTGCGTCGTCAGCAGTCGGTAGCCCATATCGTGGGTGTATTCATTGATTCCAACCACTTCCGCCCAGAACTGGAGCAATTTTGGAATATGACAGAGGTTGCCTTCCCCACTCCATCTTCCTCAACTATCGACATAGTGAAAGCCGCCACCGTCTGCCTTTCGCGCATCTATCGCAAGGATATTCAATACAAGCGTGCTGGAGTAATACTAACGGGTGTTATTCCCAACTCAGCCATACAGCCCGACCTCTTCACCTTCGATGCCACTCACCACGCCCACATGCAGCAACTCGACAAAGCTGTAGATAAAATAAATAAGGTGGATGGTACCGAAACCGTTATCCTGTCTTCGCAACAATATCCGCAAGGCACAAAGTTTGCCGATGCCATAAAGCACGACTTCAAAAGCTCATGCTCTACAACAAGGTGGTGCGAGATAATGAAAATCAAATAAAGGCTGTCTGATCGGTCTTTTGCAAGAGATTCCATGGGTGCGACGATTTGAATTTGTACTTTTGCAGTTGTCAATGATATTGCACAATGAATTAAGCGATCGGCTTATGAGGTACTTCAGATTCTAAACATTTTGCTTATGGATAAGATTCCACTCGCAGATTTCTTCGAAAGGACAGATTTCAATAATATCAAAGGACTTGATAGTCTCATCTTTCCGAGGTTATTTGATTTATATTTAACAGGTCCTGCTTTTAACTGGACAATAATGAAGTAAAATAGTTAATAATCAAACAATATAATGTTATGGGAATAGACATAGTTCCGTTGGCATACAAGCATAAATTGGACATATCTTCGCCAAAAGCTTTTGCCAAAGATATAAGCAAGCGATTTTCTGCTAATATCATTATGAAAAAGGAAGATGACGATTACAATACCATAGAGATGTTTAGATTGCATCACGAAAATGCCCAACATGATATTTCAATTATAATGAAAGTCATTACTGATGAATACAAGATGTTATATGATGTTTATTTTGAAGATAAACAATATGCATCTTTTAACGTATACCCATGTCACGTTGATCTGTATCTTACAGAATCACCCTTTAGATGGCATGGTTTTGAGGATAGTATTTGGAATAAAGATACCCCAGATTATCTTGAAATCCTGATAGAATACAGAAACTACATAAAAAATTTCTGCAATATTCTGGGATGTACAAAGTGTTTGTATATTCCAGACCAGGGATATACAGAATTTCTTTGGGATGAATCTCAAAAGGGCCTTGATTATGACGATTTGATAGAGTACATACGCAAAAGAAAGTACTTGGAAGAATGCAAAGACGAAGAACGTTTACAAAAATCTTTTGTTCTAAACCTTCCGGATTTTTTGTCGAAGCCTAAAGATTATGAAGGATTTCCAGACGTTTACCTTGATGTAGTAATGGATGATTTTCATGATTTGAAATAAGTTACTACTTAACACTCGTCCAAGAAATTTAGATAGATATACAGAATACTTCTTACGGGAATATATTTCAAAGGTTGCAATATTAGCGTCATGTTAAAATAGATATCGGCAATTAAAGCATAATACAGGATTGGACTCTAAAGCCTGTATAGAATCGGCAGCAAAGAGGTTCTTGTCTGAAG
>ERZ1026894.1846-NODE-1846-length-11757-cov-14.526320_pt1 | contig 11757 bp, 7 predicted proteins | sample MGYA00380177_ERZ1026894 | MGnify/ENA primary metagenome ERZ1026894 (study PRJEB33269, sample SAMEA4719813) | human gut metagenome | biome: human-associated habitat; feature: organic feature; material: feces | place: Cameroon | collected 2013-10 ... | reverse complement strand
TCAATACACATCGATTGCCTAAAGCAAGAGATTAGTAAATACACATTATTATATATATAGGATAAAATGAAGAAACAGACCCAAGCCATTCATTTGGAGTATGAACGCCGCGATGCCTACGATTCGCTGAGCGTGCCAGTATATAACACCCTCGCCTACGAGTTTGACAATGCCGCCATCATGTCGGAGGCATTTACAGACAAAATCAAGGCTCCAGATTACTCCCGAGTAGAAAACCCTACGGTTACCAATCTGGAGCGCCGTGTGGCTGCATTGACTGATGCCGCTCACGCCACTGCTTTCAACTCAGGCATGGCTGCCATCAGCAATACCCTCATGTCGCTGGCGGCACAAGGCAAGAACATCGTTACCTCGAAGCATCTCTTCGGTAACACCTATGCGCTACTCGTGGCTACCCTGCGTCGTTTTGGTGTAAAGGTCCGCCTACGCGATTTAACCAATATCGAGGCTGTGCGTGAGGCTATCGACGACGACACCTGTTGCGTATTCCTTGAAATTCTGACCAACCCGCAGTTGGAGGTTGCCGATTTGAAGGCTATTTCAGAAGTGGCTCACGAGAAGAATGTGCCTTTGGTGGTAGATTCTACCGTGATTCCTTTCACCCAATTTTCAGCAAAGAGCTTGGGTGTGGATATCGAGGTAGTTTCCAGTTCCAAGTATGTAAGCGGTGGTGCAACCTCGCTCGGCGGTCTGGTCATCGACTACGGAACCCCTTACAATGGCGATTTTGCCAAGCGCCTCTATGGTGAGATGCTCTTCAACTTCGGTGCCTACATGACACCACAGGTAGCCTATATGCAGACCATCGGACTCGAAACGCTCGATGCCCGCTATCGTGTACAGAGCAGCAACGCCCTGGAACTCGCCAAGAAGTTGCGCACTCTGCCACAAATTCAATATGTGAACTATGTAGGTTTGGAAGATAATCCTTATCACGAGTTGGCACAGCGCCAGTTTGGCAAAACAGCAGGAGCCATGATCTGCATCGACTTGGAAAGCAAGGAGGCATGCTTCAACTTCCTCAACAATCTGAAGCTCATCCATCGTGCCACCAACCTCTTCGACAACCGTTCGCTTGCCATCCACCCGGCCAGCACCATCTTCGGCGCATTCTCAGAGAGCATGCGTAGATCAATGGATGTCAAGGACACGACCATCCGACTGAGTGTAGGTTTGGAAGATGTAGATGACCTTTTCGAAGACATCAAGCAGGCGGTTGAATGTTTATAGTTTATAGTTGATAGTTTACAGTCTTCTTTTAGTTGATAGTTAATAGTTTACAGTTAACAGGTCAGAGAAAAAGGCTAATCATAAAGTTCAATGTTCAAAGCTCAAAGTTCAAAGTAAAAACATGTACGATTTCGATAAGATAATAGACCGTTCGGGCAGCGACGACCTCAAACATGGTGCCCTGCTGCCTCGCTGGGGACGCGACGACCTGCTGCCACTTTGGGTAGCCGATATGGATTTCGAGACCCCATCATTCATCACCGATGCCCTCAAGGGACGATTGGAACATTCGCTCTTCGGCTACACCATGGAGCCAGCCGATTATCTGCCTAGCATCATCGACTGGGTGCATGACCACCACCAGTGGGATGTGAAGCGAGAGTGGATCCGCTTCATTCCAGGTATAGTAAAAGGTATCGGACTCGTGGTGAATGTCTTCACCCGTCCTGATGAGAAAGTCATCATCCAGCCACCAGTTTATCACCCATTCCGCCTCACTCCAGAGGGCAACGGAAGAGAGGTGGTCTTCAATCCGCTGAAAATGAAGGAAGATGGATATTACGAGATGGACTTCGAAAACCTGGAGAAAGTTTGCGATGAAAAGTGCAAGATACTCATTCTTTGCAACCCTCATAATCCGGGCGGAATCACCTGGAGCAAAGAGACCCTTCAGCAACTCGCCGACTTCTGCTACGAGCACCATCTGCTCGTTATCAGCGATGAGATTCATGCGGACATGGCTCTCTTCGGGCACAAGCACATCCCATTCGCTTCGGTTTCTGACAAGGCAAGAGACATCAGCATCACCTTCCAGGCACCATCCAAAACCTTCAACATCGCAGGTATCGTGAGCAGTTACGCCATTGTTCCCAACGAACAGATTCGCAGGAAGTTCTATACATGGTTGTCTGCCAACGAATTAGACGAACCTACCCTGTTTGCTCCCATCGCCACCATTGCCGCCTTCCGCAAGGGAGAAGAATGGCGAAAGGCGATGCTTGCCTACATAGAGGACAACATCCGATTCGTAGAGGACTATTGCCGAGAGCATATCCCAGGCATCCGTCCGCTGCGCCCACAGGCATCCTTCCTCGTATGGCTCAACTGCCAAGACCTGAAGCTTTCACACGATGCCCTCCTCGACCTCTTCATCGACAAGGCACACCTGGCACTGAACGATGGCGAAATGTTTGGTCCTGGCGGCGAAGGCTTCATGCGACTGAATGTGGCAACACCAAGAAGCATCCTCCAGCAAGCCCTGAAGCAATTGGAAGATGCAGTTAAGAAACTATAGAAAGTTGATATGAAAATCTTACATACCAGCGACTGGCATCTGGGACATACGCTCTACAACTTCGACCGTACCGAAGAACAGACTGCCATGCTCGCTCAAATCATAGACATCGTAAGAGAGGAGAAGCCAGATGCGTTTCTCCTCTCGGGCGATGTATATCATACCTCTCAGCCCTCAGCTGCCATACAGACGATGTTCACCGATGCCATCGTGCAGATTCACGAAGCAAATCCCGACATGACCATCGTCATTACCGCAGGCAATCATGATAGCGGAACCAAGCACGAGATTTTCAAGACTCCCTGGCAGGCATTAAAGGTATTTTCTGTTGGAAATATAGACAAGGAGCATCCCGAAAATCACATCATCGAAGTGAAAGAGAAGAAGAACCCTCAAAACGAAATTAAGGGTTACATCGTAGCCGTTCCTTACTGCTACGAGCGAAGCATTCCCGAAGGTTTCTTCCAGGGAATTCTCGATCAAGTGAAAGAAAGGAACCAGGAACTTCCTGTTATCATGATGGCGCATACCACCGTAAAGGGCTGCGATTTCAAGGGACACGACAATGCTACAGAATATACGGTAGGAGGAATAGACTCTTTGGAAATCAGTGATTTGGGAGAAGGCTACGATTACCTTGCCTTAGGACATATCCACCATGAGCAGTGGATTCGTGGCAGCCATCATCGTATCCGCTATGCAGGAAGTCCGATGGCTGTAAGTTTTGATGAGAACTATGAGCATAGTGTGAGCCTCATCACCATCGACAAGCATGGGGATGAAGTAGAACTCAAGAAGATTCCAATAGAAAATCCTAAGCCACTGGTCACCCTGCCTGCTTCTGAAAATCTGCAAGGAAACTTCACATCCTGGGATGAAGCAAAGAAGCTTTTAGAAGATTTTCCTTCTGATATACCCGCCTACATCCGCCTGAATGTAGAAGTAGAAGATTTTCTTCCCGTGGCAGCCAACCAGGAGGCAGCACAACTTGTAAAGGATAAGCAATGCCGCTTCTGCCTCATCAACACCCGAAGAAAGCTGCATTCCGAAGCATCCCAACCTCAAACTATGACCGTACAGGAATTCCAGTCGGAAGCACCTATCGACATTGCCCGCCGATACGCAGAAGATTGCGGCATTACCTTCGATGATGAACTCAAGGAAATGTTTAAAGAAATAACCGAACAGTTATAAGTGCCAGAATTCTGATTCTTCACACTTAGTTCTTTACTCTTCACTGTAACAATATGATTCTACAAAAACTCGAAATACATAACATCGCTTCTATCGAGGATGCAACCATCGACTTCGAGGCACAGCCCCTAGCCGATAGCGAGGTGTTCCTCATCACCGGAAAGACGGGTGCTGGAAAATCAACCCTCCTCGACGCCATCTGTCTGGCACTCTATGCCAGCACTCCCCGCCTCGAAAACACGAGCATGCAGGGAGAAATGCGTGACAACGAAAAAGATATCAAGATTAAAGACCCAGTGCAACTGATGCGCCGCAATACCGGTGAGGCTTTCGTGCGCCTTACCTTTATAGGCAGCAACGATGTGCATTACGAGGCTCAATGGTCGGTGGCAAGAGCCCGCAACAAGGTGACGGGAAAGATACAGAACAAGAAATGGGCGCTCCGCAATCTGGATACCGATTTTACCTATGCCAAAGATAAGGAGATTCGTGAGGAGATAGCCCTCGCCATCGGTTTGGATTTCAAGCAATTCTGCCGCACCACCCTCCTGGCACAAGGTGAGTTCACCCGATTTCTTAACAGCAAGGACGATGAGAAAGCCGAAATTCTGGAGAAAATCACAGGTGTGGATACCTACTCTAGAATTGGAGCCAAAATCTTTGAGCAAACTGTAGAGAAAAAGAAGATTTGGGAGGATTCCCAACAAAAGATTGAAGGCATTCAGATTCTGAACGATGAAGAAATCGCTCAGAAAAACAACCAGTTGCAACAACTGGATGAACAGAGTCAGCAACTCAAAAACACCCTGGAAAAGGAACAGAAAAAGCTTCGCTGGCTTCAGCGGGAACAGGATTTCCGTCAGCGGAAAGAGCAGGCAAAAGAAGATCTGGCACATGTGAAATCCATCGCCGAAAGCGACGAAACCCAACAGCAAGAGCAAACCATCGCCCTTTGGAATCATACCATCGAGGCTCGCGCCAAGATGAACGAAGCTGCATCATGCGCTAAGACCATCCTGCAACAAGAAGCCCAACTGCAATCTTTAGAGCAAACATTCCGACAGATTCAGGGAGCACAAAGCTATGAACTTCAGCAGGAGCAGACCATCGCTTTGTCTATCAGGAATATTGACGACAATTTGGCTCAAGAAGCACCCAAAGTGAATCTCTACGAAAATGCGCAAACCCTGAATACGCTCATCAATTCCTATCTGAAGAACAAGAAGGATGCAGAGAACAACCTGCAGTATGCCAATCAGATTAAGAAGGAACTGAGCACCCAGTATCAGCCAAAGCTTGAGAATGCCAAGACGATGCTCGAAGAATGCCAGAAAACATATAACCAACAGGTTATCAAGGCACAGGAGGCAGAAACTGAGCTGGAACACCTTCATTTGCCTCAGCTTCGCCAGCAACAAGAAGCACTCAAAACGCTTCTTAACGACATTCAAGCAGCCAAGAATCTCCTCGAACTCCTACACGAGGAGCAGAATCGTCATGTCCTTTCGAAGGAGAATCTGGTTCAACTTCAAAACTCTATCCAGGAAAAAGAAAAGCAGTTGCTGGTTTTAAAGCAGGAATCTCATGATGCTGAAATCCGGAAGAATGCCCTCCAGCTTGCGTATGAAAAGCAGCGGGAAAGTATCAACAAATGGGCGAAAAGCATCAGAATGAAGTTGCAAATAGGCGACACCTGCCCCGTTTGCCAACAGCGAATAGAAAATACCCTGCCCCACGAAGACAATATCGATGCCCTGGTTGTAGAAGCAGAAAAGCTTTATAAGGATGCCGAGAACGAATACAACAAGATATTAACAAGCCAAAATGCCCTGGATGCAGACATCAAGGCTTTAAAGAACAGTCTTGCCAACGAACAGAAAGTCTTTGCCAAATGCAGCGAATCGCTAGCCAAGGCTACCCAAAAAACCCAGGAAGCAGCCAAAAAGATTCCGGAAGGAGAAAACGAAACACAAACGCTTGCTACCCTCGAAAAGGTATCTGCTCAAATTGCAGAAGCCGAAGCCAAGGAAAAAGAGGCTAAAAAGCTTAGAACGCTCAGAGACCAGAAACTTCAGGAATACGAAGTGCAAAGAAATGGGATGTTAGCCGCACAGCAGAAAGTGGATGATACCCAGCATCGTATTGAAGTTATCGAAGCTCAGATTTCCTTACAGAACAAAACCAGCGAGAAGGCACTGCAAGATATCCATTTACTGATTGGCGAAGCCGGAAACCTTTCATGGCAGAATGATTGGCATACAATGCTCACCGAGTTTGGAAAAGAGGTTGAAGATGGTGCCATCACCTACAAGATGAACACTGAGAATCAGCAGAAACTTGCTGCCGAACTTAAGCAATTTGAAGAGGGTAACAAGAATCTTGCCGCTGCTCTGGATGCCATCATCAAGCTCATGCCAACCTGGGGAACACCTTCAAAAGAGCCACTGATGCTGAAACGTATTCCAAAAGTACTTACCAGAGCTTCTGAATTGCAAAGCCAGATAACAGCTGCCCTGCAACAAATGAATGCGGCAAAAGAGAAGGAAGAAGACACCAAGAAATGGCTGAAGGAATTCATGGAGAAAAAACAGGAGATGTTGAAAGATTTCTCTGACAAAGAACAGGAGATATTGCTGGATGAGAACCTCTTACTGCAACTCGACACATTCCAACAGTGTGATATTGCAGAAAAGACGGAAGCTATCAATCGTATAAAACAGCAGTTGGTCAGCAAACAAACGGTTTGGGATGAACTGGAAAAAGCTTATCAACTCCATACAGGAGAATATGAAGCTTTGTTTGATGAAGAAGAGAAGATGCCTATAGGAGAAAAGATGTCTGAAGAAGAATCCTTAGACACAAGAATTTCTACCAGCATCGCATCGCTCGAAGCCCAGCTTTCAGAATTGGGCAACCAGCGTGGCGGAATCATCAGAGACCTGGAAATCGACCGCTCCAACAAAGCGAAAGTCGGCTCACTTCTGCAGGAATCAGCGCAGAAGAAAGCCGACTTTGAAAAGTGGAGCCGTTTGAACCAGCTTCTTGGCGACGCCACAGGCAATAAGTTCCGTCGCATCGCCCAAAGTTATGTACTCGCCAGCCTCATCCACTCAGCCAACGGATATATGCGAACGCTCAGCGACCGCTATATATTAAAGGTGGTACCTGGCACCTTCGTCATATCTCTTGAAGATGCCTATCAGGGCTATGTGAGCCGAGCCGCCAGCACTCTTTCGGGTGGTGAAAGCTTCCTCGTCTCGCTCTCCCTGGCACTTGCACTCAGCGACATCGGCACCCAGCTCTCTGTGGATACCCTCTTTATCGACGAGGGTTTCGGAACCCTGAGCGGCGAACCGCTGCAACATGCCATCAATACCCTGCGCAGTCTCCACTCCAAGTCGGGACGCCATGTGGGTATCATCAGTCATGTGGAAGAACTTAAAGAACGTATCCCCGTACAGATTCGGGTGAACCAGGAAGGCAATAATTCGAGCAGTAACATCGAAATCGTGGGCTAAGCATCTGCACGCATTATCCCTCGTCTTCCATCAAATCACAAATCAGCTTGATCTCGGAGTAGTCGATGCCATCCCCCATCGCCTCCTTGATCTCGCTGAAGTGCTCTATATCAGGATGAGCCTTCATAAAATCTCGAATCTTCTTCTCATGGGCACTTGATATCAGTGCACGCAAGCCAACCTTTCCTTCTTTCACGTATGGAATGAGATGACCGATGATAGTACTCCTGACAAAACCACGTTCCTCTGCAATCTGATCCACGGTCATACCTTGTTTATAAAGGTTGTAACTGATTTCCTTTGTAGGGGTTTTCGGCTCCTTTGGACCATTCGAATTCTTTGGTTTTCTAGCTTTCTTACCAGCACCAGAACCATTCGCACCCGAACCCGTTCCAGAAGATGCAGTCTCATCCATCAAGAGGAACTGTGCCTTTTTCTTCAGATAATCTGTCACGCTGAACTCAGCGCTCTGCTCATATCGCAGAAGTCTCTCCTTCAATCTTACATCTTCTGAAAAAACAGAAAAGCGGTCTTCAAACTGCTTCTTGCCCACCTTGTTGTCTGTATCAAGATTCGACTTTCTGATTAAATCGCTCAGAATACTTATTTTATCCAAGAAATACTGGGCACCCTTGTGGATGCGGTCTTGCAGTTCGGCTTGACCCACATCAGGATTCTGCCCCAGCATACGAGTGTATTGCACACGGAATTTATCCGATACACTAATCAGATTCTTCAGCACCACCTGCAGTTTCTGATACTCACCCACCACACGAGGATATTTGCCTGTAAAGAACTCCACCAGGCAGCGCATCAAGTGCTCATAGCTGCCACTGATAGCATAGAAATCGAAGAGCTCACCAATGCAGTGCAACACGTATTGCTGTTCCAGATAGCTGATTTGTTCCTGACTAGGCGAAGTAAGCTGGCTATTGAAGGCATCCACCGTCTGGTCGCTGATGATGGCACCACGAGACAACGGCTGGCTGAGTACCATACCTTCCAGAGTCTTGCAGCGGCTCAACGCCACATAGGTCTGGCCATGGGTAAAGCTATGGGAAGCATCAATGATGGCATGCTCAAAGGTAAGACCCTGACTCTTATGAATGGTAATCGCCCACGCCAGTCGGAGCGGATACTGGCGGAACCGTCCTTCCACGCTCTCCTCAATTTCCTTGGTTTCCTCATTCAGAGTATATTTCGAATTGGTCCACTCCATCTGTTCCAGTTCAAAATCCTGGTAGGTATCCTTGCTGCGCACGGTAATCTTGTCGCCGATGATGGTGCGCACCTCGCCAATCATACCATTATAGAAACGGTGCTGCGGATCGTTCTTGATAAACATCACCTGCGCTCCCGGTTTCAAGATGAGCTTGAAATCAGCAGGATAAGATGATTCCGGGAAATTGCCTTCCACCTCGGCAGTAAAGGAATACGCCTGCGACGGAAGGGCTGCAAGCTGCTGCTCGTTGATATATTGTGCAGGAGCATTATGGGTGGTCAGACGGATATAGTTGCCCTCCTTAGGCGGTTCGAAGTTTGGGATATATCGCTGGTTCAGAGCCTGCAACGTGGCTTCGGAAGCCTTGTTCTCCCTAATCTGATTAAGAAGAGAGATAAACTGCTGGTCTTGCTGACGATACACCTTTTTGAGTTCGATGGTAAGATAGCCCGCCTGCTTCAAGGCATTGCTGCTGAAGAAGAAAGGGGTATCATAATACTGCCCTATCATCTGCTCTTCCTGCGGAGTAACAACAGGAGCAAGCTGATGCAAATCGCCTATCATGAGAAGCTGAACGCCTCCGAAAGGCAAGTCGTGGCGCTTGCGATATTGACGCAATACGGAATCGATGGCATCAAGCAGATCGCTGCGCACCATACTGATTTCGTCGATGACAAGCAGGTCGATGCTTCGGATGATGTTACGTTTCAGATTACTGAATTTATAGCGTTTCTGTTCGCCACTACCGAAGGTCGTACCTGGCACGTATGGCGAAAACGGAAGTTGGAAGAACGAATGAATGGTCATTCCTCCAGCGTTGATGGCAGCGATGCCCGTAGGAGCCAGCACCACCATGCGTTTAGGCGACAGTTCTTTCAATCGCTTGAGGAAGGTCGTCTTACCTGTGCCCGCCTTTCCCGTAAGGAAAAGGTTGGCACTTGTCTTTTCTATAATGTTCCATGCCAGGATGGATTCTTCGTTCATTTCCATATCACTTCTTTTTAAAATGCTAGATTTCCTCTACTATCTCGCTCATCTCCTTGCGCTTCTTCTCGGCACGAGGACAATCATCGGCTATATGACCGACAGGAATGATGACCACAGCCTCATATCCCTCACGTGGGAATAGCTGCTGCATCTTCCCGGTGTCGTAATTGCATACCCAGCAGGTTCCCAAACCTCGCTCAGTGGCAGCCAGACAGAGGTGCTCAGTAGCTATTGCTACATCAATATCTCCATGAGGCTTCTCATCGTATCTGCGAACCCAATTCTCGTTCACATTTCTCATGCCCACGATATACATAGGAGCCGTCTTGAACCACTCGCGGTCGTAGCACTCCTGCAACTTCTGCTTAGCCTCATCCGAGCGGACGATGAGCCAATGCCAAGGCTGCCTGTTCACTGCCGATGGTGCCAAACGCACACATTCCATGATGTAATCCAAATCCTCCTGACTTACCGCCTCAGAGGTAAACTTGCGAGCCGAGAATCGTTCCTGGCTCATTGCCAACATATTTTTCATACCGTTTCGTTTTAAACTTTTTAATCCTTTTAATCCTTCTATAAACACATTCAATTTTTCAGAAATCGAAAGCATTTACCTTTTTAAAAGGCAAAATTACAAAAAATCCACGAAAAGCCCAAGCCTTTCGGAGATTTTCTTTCTAATCATCCTATGATTTTCCTGAATTTATTTACCCTTAAGGGAAAATATATTTAGCCTTAAGGGAAAATATTTTTTGCCTTAAGGGAAATTATCCTAGATAAAGACTAGCGTTTCGAATATTTTTTGTAATTTTGCAACACGAAAGGATTTGTAAGATAAGAAAATGATAGGATTGGCTGATTGCAATAACTTCTACTGTTCGTGCGAACGAGTGTTTCGCCCCGACCTGACAGGAAAGCCCGTGGTTGTTTTGAGCAACAACGACGGGTGCGTCATTGCACGCTCAGAAGAAGCCAAGACTTTGGGATATAAGATGGGCGACCCTTTCTATCAGGTAAAGGAAAAACTGGAGGCAGAAGGCGTAGCTATCTTCTCTAGCAACTACACACTCTATGGCTCACTCTCCAATAGAGTAATGTCGATGCTGTCGCACTACTCGCCCCACATCGACCAATACTCTATCGACGAAAGTTTCTTCGAAGTAGATCATTCCATGGCAGAACGTTTCTTCAAGGAATATCCGAAGGAAAACGTTACTTCTGCTACATCAGATCCTTTGCTCCACCAATATGGCGCCAGGATTTCTGTCGATGTGCTCCGAGCCGTGGGAATCCCTATCTCCATCGGCATCGCAGAAACGAAAACCCTGGCAAAAATCGGATCCAAATTCGCCAAGAAATACAAGGGTTACCAGGGCTGCTGCCTCATTGATACCGAAGAACGGAGGCACAAGGCCTTGTCGCTGTTCCCTATAGAAGATGTATGGGGAATCGGACGACAGATTGCCAGAAAGCTTGACTATATGGGCATTCGAACCGCCGCCCAATTTGCCGACAAAAAAGAAAGTTGGGTGCGCAGTCATTTCAACATCACCACGGTGAGAACGTGGAAGGAACTGAATGGCGAAAGCTGCATCAGCATCGAGGAACTGCCGCAGAAGAAGAGTATCTGCACCAGCCGGAGCTTTGCCGGTGAAGGCATCAGCGATAAGGATGTGGTAGAAGAAGCCGTGGCTAATTTCGCCGTGCGCTGCGCCGAAAAGCTGCGACATCAGAGCAGCGTGTGCCAGGGAATCACGGTGTTTGCCTGGACATCCAGGTTCAATGAGAACGTGCCGGAATACACCATCCACGATTCCCTTACCCTGCCCATTGCCACCAATGCGCAGGAAGAAATAGTAGGTGCCGCCCTCAGCATCCTCCGGGCTAAATACCCGAAACCGATGGCTGACAGCAGGCCCGATCGCCCCGACATGTCGTTTCACTTCAAAAAAGCTGGCGTTATCCTGTGGCAGATTTCACCTGACCATCCCCGTCAGCAAGACCTTTTCGACACCATCGACCGGAGCAAGCAAAAGGCATTGATGGAAGCCATTGATGCCATCAACCGAAAGAACGGTCACGGCACCATCCGCCAAGCCGTACAGGGCAATGGTTGCCGATTCGACTTAAAACGAGAGTATATGTCGAAACGGTTTACCACGGATATTCATGAGATTCTGAAAGTAAAAACAAAATGAACAAGAATAACGATAACAAGATAAGACTGACATTTCACCCTGCGGAATTCGGAGCCAAGATGCCGATTCCGCTGGCAGAGCAAAGCGTAAAGG
>ERZ1026894.1841-NODE-1841-length-11775-cov-2.799573_pt1 | contig 11775 bp, 10 predicted proteins | sample MGYA00380177_ERZ1026894 | MGnify/ENA primary metagenome ERZ1026894 (study PRJEB33269, sample SAMEA4719813) | human gut metagenome | biome: human-associated habitat; feature: organic feature; material: feces | place: Cameroon | collected 2013-10 ... | reverse complement strand
CTAACTTTAGCGGTCAGTTTTTGGCCGCATTCCTGAATATCATTGTTCAGCGTACTCATATCTGTAGCTAATTGCTTGAGAGCATCTGCGCCCTCTTTACTAATGCCATAAACCGCCATGCTGCAACCTCCTTAAAATCCTCTGACAGAGTCTTCAATCTGCTTTTTCTTTGCGAGAATTGTCTTGCGAAGATCTTCGGCTCTTGCGATGGTCTTAGACAACTCCTTTGCGCAAGTCTGCAGATTTGCAATTGCTTTATTGCTGTAAACATCGCTGCCCATGTTGTCGCTGCAGTCCTGTGCAGCATCATTCATTTTCTGAATGTTGCTACTAACATCAGCAATGTAGGTTCCGAGAGCGGCAGCGGCCTGTCCCAAAGATTCGGTGTCAACAGTTTTTCCAGCCATTTTATTTTCCTCCTATTCTCATCGACGACGAAGTACTAATTTTTTCTGAGGCGGTTGCGCCTCATCGTCGCCGGATGTTCCATCAACCATAGCCATAATTTCTTCGATAATTGCTTTTTGCCGAGGGATTGCAGTAGTTACAAGGTGTGCGACCCCATCTTTCCCTTGTTTGTTCGCTGCAATAACCTCACGGAGACAAAGCAAAATGTCTTTTTCGTAGACCCCGAGGCCAGATTCCAGCCTCTCAATTTTGGTATAAAGCGTTTTGCAGGCATCATCAATTCCGGTCACAACCTGCATCAGCTCGGCGGAGAGTTTGTCCAAGCTGTCGAGTCCTTCCTGCGATATTGCGTATTTCGCCATTTTATTGCTCCGATCTCCTATAGAGTTCCTTTTCTGCCCATTGAAAGAAAGCTGGGGCCAATTCCATATAGAAAGGGTATAATGAAACGCTTACAATACTTTTTAGAGCAGTTAAATAGTCCGAGAGTATTGAACGTTCAGAATCTGTGCAATTCTGCTTAAACACGAACTTTCTGATTTCTGCATACAGTGAAGAATAGTTTTCATAGTCCTCACTTGAGACCATCGCGGGAGATACATGGATCGTGCAGCTGGGGGGAACGGAAAACGGATGCTCGTTGGCGGATATGAAGTATGACAACGCACCGCTTTCGGCCTGAAGCCCCATCCGTGCTAAAGGGCCAGACGCCGTCCCAGCAGGCTTGTCAACAAGATATACGAAGAAATTATCAATCAAGCCAGCGTTTCCTTGTGTGAGAATTGGTTCCGAACACCCCATCCCATCCATAAACATCTCTCCACACTCTGTCTGATGTAACAGTGCCTTGACTTGTTTAAGCTCCATTAATATCCCTCCTCAACGTATGATAGGATAAGTAACATTCATCGGAGAACCGGTTAAAGCTCGTTTAACTTTGCTGGCAGGATAATAGGTTGTGCCTCCGTTTGCCGAGTCGCAGACATAGAATCCCAAGACATCACCCGTGCCGCTTTTCTTTACAGATGTTACTGTAACTGCATGGTAATCATCAATACCAAAAGCTGCATCATTCCAAAGCACATCGGCGTGAACGGACAGAATTACACCTCTGCCAGCAGAAATATGATCAGCAATTTGGGACAAATTACTTTCCGAAATAGAGCCATCAGCTTCATGTGCAATTGGAAAGATACCACTGTCAATTCCAAAATGATCAAGGATTTGTTGCCTGCTTTTGGGACTGGTTCCACCGTTCATTCCTGGATCAGAATAGCCTGTTGCGCACAACATCCCGCAAAACGAGTTAGGATCTTTTGTCTGGGACGCATAGGCAATCATATCTGCCTCGCTTGCATTTACTCCCGAGAGACGTAGAATGTTTGCGCATGAGCAAAGTCCACAGGTTCCCTGAAAGCTCGAATTGGCACTACCCTGTGTCTTATAAAGGTACTGGTTCATCTCATTAGGTGAGTCATAAACCATATTACCTTCACTGTCTTTTGTAAAGCCAAATTGAGACGCGGCAAGATCTCTTGGACTTGTCCTGGTAGGAGCTAAACTAACTGCGCCGTTAGATAAGCAACCGGCAGTACCAGCAACTACCCCTGCGGTTGCGGCAGCAGTTCCGCCCCAATTCAACGACACCAACTCGTCAATTTCATCGGCCTTTTGGAGGATTCTCTGCGCAAGATTGAGGATGTTCTCTCTGCTTGCATTCAATGTATTTCTTCCTTGCTGAACAATCCCCAAAATTTCCGACTCATAAATACCAAGACCTTTACCAGCGGCAACTATTTTCGTTTCCAAAACAGCGGATGACTCCAGTATAGAATTGGCCTCGGTATATAATTGTTTTGCCAATGCTCTCATTGATGCTGCGCCCTCGGCGCTAATAGCGTATCTTGCCATTCGCTCACTTCCAATCACGCAAAATCACATTGAAGTCTCCATTATTTAATGGAAGCACGGATGTAAATATCATTTCCTCTGCGCTCGGCATGGTTAATTTGACACAGTGGGCTGTCGAAAATCACTTCGTTATACATTAGCGAAGATAAATCCAGTGCAGAGGTTCCAGCTGGGGCCTCAAACTCAAAAACCAGATTTCCGTGCGAGACATAGTTGGGTAGCCTTGCGTCAGGAGAGGTACTCATAAACCCGCAAAACTTAAACTGTTGTCCCGACAGGGTATTTAAGTTATTGAAATCAATCTGAAGCCCATTCAGATCCTCAAATGTAGCGCGTCTATAGAGTGTTTTACTGTCTGCCAACTCTCGCTCACCAATCATTCTGGAAAATAGTCTGGTTTCCTTCGTGATTTTTCCAGCTCTTATCGGATTGTTAAACCGTGCTGAATCACTGTTGTAGCTTGATATGCACTCATACTCTTTTTGAGGGATATCGTTAATGGTAGTGTATTGCGGCACTTTGGCTACCGTTGCCTTTGATGCCGCAACGGCGGTATGCCTATTATCCGAAACAGAGTCAGAATAAAGGGCGATAAGAGCGTCAATTTCATCAGCTTTTTTGAGGATTCCCTGTGCAAGCTCAAGGACGCTTTCTCTGTTAACATTCAAAGTATTTCTGCCTTGCTGAATAATTCCTAAGATTTCTGACTCGTAAATACCAAGTCCTTCGCCAATGACAGATACTTTTGCTTCTAAAGCGGCAGATGACTCCAGTATGGCATTAGCTTCGGTATACAATTGCTTTGCTAATGCTCTCATTGACGCAGCACCCTCAGCGCTAATTGCGTACTTTGCCATAAGTTCACCCTTTCTGAACTATGCTGCCGCTGTCATCGATTGTCCACCCGTTGCATGGAACGCCACGATAAATATGGGGCCGGAGTGTAAAGGAGTCTTTACCATTGCTGTAAATGCATGTTCCGTCACCAATCTCGTTGGCTTTTCTACTTCCCATAATTGAAATGGATTCGTCTTTTGACATGGGAAAGAGAATTTTGTGGCGAAATGCATTTTCGTCCAAGCGGAGATTGATAAAATCTCGGCCCTGATCGAAACAGAATAAAAAGTGCAATCCATAGTTAGATGCGCGCTTGATGATCCATTCCACATCGCTGCGGGCATCATAAACGCCACCGCTTTCTTCGTCCTCGATTGTACCTTGAACAGAATTAGTCTCACTTTCCGACCTGCGGCGATTATATTCTTCTACAATGCGCTTCTTTTCTTCCGGGTCATCGCATTCACGGACACGCTGCAGAATTTCGCTCATGTCGGGAAGAGAGGAGTCTCGCTGCGAATGTGGTTTTTCCTGCATAACTGGCTCCGTAGCTCCGTCCCCCAAAATATCAAAATCGGAGGCAAGGTTTTCATAGCCAAAGCAGACGATCAGCTTTTCAGAAACTGTACGCTTCTGTATGGCCTTTTTGATATCAGAAATCTGGCTACAAATTTCTCCAAGATCCGTTCGCTGTGTGCGTTTTCCAAACACAGTGTTTTTATATCTCTTGAAGATGGGAGAGCGTTCATGCGCCCAAATTTCTATATCATGACCTTTCCGGCTATAGCTGTTCAAAATCGAGAGGATGATATTTACCTTGCTGTCGCGATCACCACCCGCAATCAAAATGTTCTCTGCGGTTGCGTTGCAAAGCGTAAAGGGTTTTGCAAGGCTGAAGCTGCACGGAACACCCGCATAGACCAGAATATCGCTGTCATCCAGATCATCAATATCTTGCGCAGCTTCGTATTCTCTGTAATATGGAACTTGACTCTTAAAAGTCTTCGGCTGACTTCCATCAATCAGAACAGGTTTTTTGTCAATGAAGGTGGTATCCGTAGTACGACCAACACGTATTGGCTTGATTACAGCGTTGATTTGGTCAACCAATGCTTCGACCTCATTGCCCACTGTGTACATATTCCTGTATTGACCAATATGGACATTATTATCTTCATCTGCCCATTTGAAGATAGTCTGATATGCAGGCATGGAAGCAATCGTCCGACTTAACTCTGGCGTTATCTGATCAGAAGAAAGGTTCAAAGTCTGCTTGATTTCGTCAGGCGTGTTTTTCAATGCAAATCTCATTTGGATTTGTTTGCAAGCAGTTTCGGTTAAGCCTGAAATACCGGTCGTATATGTTTGGCTGGCAAAAATGAACTTCAGACCTAACGCACGGCCTTTAGCCAACAGGTTTTCAAGCTTAATCGTATAGTCCAATCCATAGCCTGCACCCTTTGTTTCTTTCAGGATTTGCGACATTTGCGCGAATTCATCGATGATAACAAATACTGCGGGCATATTCTCTTCAGGAGGCACCTCTGTAAGCTTTGACCATCCGTTTTGTGAAAACCTATACTGACGCCTATCCAACAGTTCAGTAAGGTGGTCGATAATATCGAAAACCAAATCCTCAGACTTTTCCAACAATATGTACTTTACATGGGGCGGCCTATGTTCCACATAGCGTTTGAACTCCAGCATCTTGAAGTCCATTAGCCAAAGTTCCACCTCGTCCGGATGGTAATTCATAATCAAGCCACTGATAATTGTGTGGAGAAGAGTAGATTTACCGGAGCCTGCAGCGCCCATAATATATGCGGCAAACAGGTCATTTTCGAAGCTGCAGCTAATAACATTGTCATCTTCGTCGATGGCAAAGGGAATAGAAATAGGTTTTCTCTTTCCTATAGATTTGGTTGGAACTTTCATGCTGTAACGCGAGAAGTATTTATTGCCTAATTCTTTGGGCTTGGTAGCTTCGGTCACCTTTGAAATAAACTCTGAAGGCAATGTAGAAGGAGCATCGAGCCACTTAAACGCAAGCCACTCGATATTGTTCTCGACAAAGAAATTTCCTTTTAAATCGCTAATGATACGAATGCAGTCTTTTGACTGCTGCAGATATTTTTTCTCGCGGTCTTTCCCCTTACTTCCACCGTCAGAACTTTTAGACATATGGATTATAGTAATGCCGAGCTTTTCAGCGTTATTTACGATATAAGACATCTCCGGATCATCGGATGCTCGAAACACCTCTTCGGACCGGTTAATGATTAGAATCCGGAAAGGGATTCTGTACTCAGGCTTTTGCTGTTTGTTATACTGAAAGAGAGAAAGCGTGCCAAGTTTTGACTCTACCTTCCGGTAGTAATCTGCAAGAATTGCTATATTCTGCTTTAAACTTTTGGAGTCCGACGCGGTTTTTTCTATTATGCTGTTCTTGCCGTTTGCAAGAGCGGAAAGCGGACCCAAAATGTCCGCATTATAGTGGATATAGTCAAACACAGAAATTTTATATTCGCTTGGTCTAAAATAGCGAAGGAAATTAAGAATTAGTGCTTGAATGCCTTTTTTCAAATATGCTTCGTTTCTATCAACATATTCGATAAACAGTTCTTCGGAACTATCAGTTGTAAAGCCGCAGGGACAATTCACCATTTTGGTCGTTTCGTTAAAGTGGTGTCCCAGACTATTTTTTAGTGTGCCACAGAGCAGTTGGGGAACATCAAGCGCAAATTGCTGAAAACCGAAAAGCATCATGCGCTTACGTTTTACAGGCTGTCCCCATGTTTTGAAATATGACTCTGTGATTTCATAGTCCCTATGTATAGCTTCAAAAAGGCGAACGAGATTTGCAATGTCATCTCCCTGCAGATATCTTTCACAGTCCATAAGGACTTGCTTCTTCTGCTTAGTTAATTGCGCCCCCTCCTGATTTTTTTTCAGGTCTACATTGCGCATCTCAAGCTGTTCCTTGGAGCTGATCTGAGAAAGCTCGTTATCCAAATACGCAATATACTGACCTGCCAAATCGATGATCTGGCCCGCAATAGGATCGTTCCTGCTATAGGAATTGATTTGCTCAATCATTCGATTAAGACGAGCTATATCTGGACGCTGGCTACCAACTCCAGAAGAAACCAATTCTTTTGAGGAATTGTCTTTGGCAATCCGGTAATACTTCAGGACATCTTCTTTGACAGCAGAAACCCGGCTCCGTTCCTTATCCCATTTTTGCTGGACGCGAGAATACTCCAAAGAGAACCTGCTGGCGAGAGATTTCTTTTCAGCTTCAAAGCGAACGAAATCCTTATGCAGCTTTACAAAAGTCTCGTTTATGGCATTAAGCTGTTCCTGAATGGTCATACTCTATCTACTCCTGAAAATCAGAGGACGCTCCACGTTATCCCGTGAGCGCTGCAATACCGTTCTACATAACCGTTATTCTTAATGGCAATTTCGATGTTGTCGGCGCAGCCGATAAAAGCGCCATCGCCAATAAACTCAATGTTATCTTGCACTGTAATTTTTCGCAAAGATGAGCAATCCTTAAAAGCTGCATGCCCAATTCGTTTTACGCTTTTGGGAATGCTTATCGCTTGGATAGCAGTACATCCACAGAAAGCATAATCACCTATCTCTTGTATACCGCGGGGGAGCATTATACTAAAAAGATGATCACAATACTGAAATGCGCGCTCTCCAATTGTTTCTACACTACTTGGTAAGACGAGCGATGATAGCTTTCTGCAGTATTCAAAGGCTTTGGACCCAATGGATTTCAGGCTGCTGGTAAATGTTATCGTTTCAAGGTTAGCTGTTCCGCAAAAGGCCCCATTTGCGATGTGTTCAACGGAATCTTCAACAATGTAATTCACACCTTGATATCCTGAAGGAAACCGTATTAACTGTTTTCGATTCTTGGAGTGCAATACGCCATCAATTGTTGAATAGAGCGCATTGTGGCGGTCAATTTCAAAGCTCTTCAGTTTTTCGCAAAACACGAATGCGTTTCCTGATAGAACAGATAAGTTTCTTGGTAAAATAATAGAGCAAATGTCGATTCGTTCGAACGCCCGTGACTGAATAGTGGTGATTTCACAGGGGATATTGCATTTGCTCGAAGCGCTTTTGGTCACTCGCATAAGCGTTTTGTTCTTCTTATCAATTAACATCCCACCAACAACCGTATAATTAGAATTCGGCTGTATTTGAATTGTTTCTAAAGAATCACACCCGGAGAATGCGCCTGCCCCAATTGCTTCAATCGCTGAAGGTAAAGATACCTGCTTTAAGTGTATACAATCCAAAAAGGCTTGGGGCTTAATTTCTCTGATAGCCTGTGGAAGAATCAAGTTCTCAAGTGTCGGATTTGCGGCAAAAGCCTTGTATCCTATTACCTGATACTGATTCAAAAGAGCTGGCAGATCTGCATTGTTCGAAAGAATAGTCCCCTTTATAAGTTCCAATGAGTGGTCTTGTTTAGGCGCAGAAGCGTTGATTTTTTTCTGCGGCAGTTCAGTAATCCTGATACCAAGCGCATACGAGATAGAATCAACTGCAAACTGAGCTGCTTCTTCTGTAACCCAAGTAGCATCCACCAGGCAACGAATACAGCGATTGACGCACAACTTTAGCTCACTGGAGTCCCGGCCCCGAGCCTTTAATAGATCACCACCGATTCCTTCTTCCAACGCTGAGACAATGAGCTTGCGCTCTCTGGTCTGCCCAGGGGCATAATCCATCAAAAGGGCGTTTATACGTCGGGAATCATCAAGGATTTCTGTACCATATGTCTCAATTACAGCATACAATGCTTGTTTGAAGTTTTCCTTTGCATTTCCCATAGAATACACATCCCTAACACAAACCAGGTCACATCTTTTACATGTGGGTTATTTATCGAATACTGGATTATAGCCAAGCAACTTAGCTGTTTTTTCAATGCGTACTTTTTTGACGGCAATCGATTCTTTGATCCCAAATGGGATAGCAAGAATAATCAGCACGAAAGAAAGAATTAAAAGCGTCTCCATTTTGCTTCTCCTTCTTTGAGAAAAGTGCAGATATACCTGTGAATTCAACACAGATATATCTGCACCATCAACTCATATATCTGTTTGCAATTGCGTATCACTGGCATCGGTTGATGCCTCTGTGACATTATTTTCTTCGGCATCTTCCTGCTCGGCATATGGTGCAACTTCTTCCGTGGCTTCGCTATTCTCGGATGCCTCCTCTACGACCAATTCCTGCTCTGCAGTGGCAGACTCAACTGGTGCATCGGGAACGGAATCTTGCATCTCAACCGAAGCAACACTTAAATCTTGGACTTCTGTATTGTCGGTATTTTCCGATTCAGCCTTTTCTTCGACAGCCTGTTTAGCATCGGCTGGCTCAATTGAAGGATCGTTGCCGAACGGAACAATTTTAATGATTTTCAGTTCTTCCGAGGCCAGTCCAGTATTTTGCTGTGCCGCAGTTGGAGCATTCCCAGCATTTTCGGGAATAATACGAGTTCCGCATTCACCGCAGAACTTCATTCCCGGTACAAGTTTAGCTCCGCAGTGGCTGCAGTATTTAGGAGATACAGCTCTCTGTGCCTGCTGTCGACGGAGCTGTTCCGCCCGTTCAGCTTCGACGCGCTTGCGCTCTTCCGCCAACTTCTCAGCAGCTATGCGGGCATTTTCTTCAACTCTCGCTTTTTCCTTGTCTTTATCGAACTCTCTGACTGCATCAATTTCTCCGATTTTATCCAAATCAAGGACTGCAGCAATAGAAACATCATCGCCGCTGCCTTTTGCGGAAAGGCGAGGCAGGTAGTCACTGAGGTCCGTCACTGCACTATCAAAGTCAGATGAGGCGAAAGAGTATAGGACCGTTTTATAAAGGTTATTAAGCTGCTCCTCGGTACTGAAGCAATCATCTATACCATCCGATCCAACAAATACTGCAACAGGCAGTTTCTCAGAGAAAAAGGATCGAAAACGATTCAGCGCATCGGAATCACAAATGGAAGTTGTGGCATTCAGAAAGCACTTTTCGTCCCATGGAATCGGCTGGACAAATTTACCCTCGGGGTTTACAGCAACGCACTTTCCATCTCCAATATGGATTCCAAACCAATAGCTTTCCGTGCAGGCCACTGCAATCAGGGTTGTTCCGTATGCACTTTCGACACGCTTTTCCTGGAGATATTTACGCTTAGCACGCTCAGATAAAACAGCAATTTCGCTTTCTGTAAATGGATGGGATTCATAATGCGCATACACCGCTTCATTCCAAGCGCTGATGATACTTGCCTCCAAATTGTGAATCAGCTGTTGGTGGTGCCGTACAAGTTCATCTTTGTCTACATTTTCAATAAAATTGAGAATATTTGCTTTTGCAGCTGCACAAGCAAAAGCAGAACCCCTTGCACTGCGAACATAATCATCTCCGCCATGTCCGTCGCAGACAATTGCTATGGCACAATTCTCGCCGTAATAACTATCAGAAGCATCCTGACACTCTTTGTTCTTTTTTATGTGGCTTGCCCCTTGTGAGGACAAATGAAAGGCTTGCATCCGCATAAGAAACCTCCCTTATTACCACTGAATGCCGTCGTCATCAAAAGAATCCCACTCGGCAGCATCTGCGGCCTGTGCCTGAATTTCCTTTACGAACTCATCCTGCTTACTTGCGACATCAGTTCCCTCACCGCTCGTTGCGGAATCGTTCGCATTAGAATTGGAACCAGCGTTGGAGCTCTTACTTCCGATTTCGGAAGCACGAACACTAACAAACTGAATCCACTTCTTTAGGGCTTCGGGAGTATGAACGGTGATAACAGATTCTACATTTCCAGTAAAGTCTGCAAGGACAGTTTTGTTGGCATCCTCCCCGATTGCAACCGCTACTTTGATAGCCTTTTTGAACCAGTTGTTTTGCTTCAACTTATCCAAACCATGCTTGTAGTTGTCAGTAGGCTCACCATCAGAAAGAAGGAAAATTGCCGGGGCAAAAGATCCTGTTGCATCGCTCATAAATGCGCTTCGAGAAAGTTTTTCGTTCAGCTGCATGCAGGCGGCACCGAGATCGGTAACACCGGATGCGTCAAGATAATTCCAACGGAAATTCTCTGCAGCTACAGGCGCGCTATCAATCCATCTGGCTCCAGTGGAGAAGGAAAGCGTAGCTACTTTGATCTGAGCGTCAGCATTGCTCTCAGAAATATCTTTCAATTCGGGAACGACCTCTTCAATTGCGGAATTAACCGTACCGATTTTGGCGCCGCTCATACTGCCGGAAGTATCAACGACAAAGAAAAGTACCATTGTTCTTCTCGGTACTTCAACGACTTCATCATAGAGTCCCATAATTAGTCTCCTTTTCAGATTACTTCTGCAACGTTTCCGTTGCCAAAATTGATTTTTATTCCTTTACCGAGTTTAATAACCTGACCATTGGGATACCCCTTGCTGGAGCCATTCGGGAGAATGGCTTCCCAGGTATTATTGGAATCGTTTCTCAAGCCCAACAGAGAGGGGTTATTTCGGCTGGAAATAACTTCCCCCTTTGCCTCTTTAAAATCATCACTGTCATACTGAACATGGCAAGCATATAGTTTCTTGCCCGGTGCCAAAGCTGCATGATACTTTTTCACCTTGAGAATCGGCGGACGTTCGATGCTCTTGCCGCAGTTGATGCATTTGCAACTCTGCTGGGAAGGATCGATAAAGGTCTCGCTTCCGCAACTGCATTTAATCGTCAGGTCACGGAGCGTAGTGAAGACCTCCTGCCATTCTTTTTCGATAACACGGTGAGTCGTATCATTTCCAACCATTACTTCATGGCTGAAGGCTTTTTCAAATGTTTTTCTGACGAATGCGGGATATAGCGGCCAAAGTTTAATCTCGTTTGTATGGACACCACGCACAGGGCGATTAGCGTCATTTGCTGGATCCCAAACAAACACAGGATCGCTTCCATAGAACTTGCGCTCCAGCTCTTCTGTCAGGCACGGACACATAGTTCGTTTGCCTTCAAGGGGATGGTTCAGGAAAAGCAGCATATACAAAACAACCGCCAAAGAGAACCGGTCTGTGTGACTATCAGGCCGCTTTTGTCCCATGACAACTTCTGGCGCCATATAGCGGCACTTTCCGGCAATTCCGAGATTTTCGCCATAGGGTGCCACATTATCGTTATCGCAAATCAAAACATCGCCAGTTTTCGGATTAACAAAGAAGTTTCCGTCGTTCAGATCCTGATAGCTGTAGCCTCTATTATGAAGTTCACGGAAACCATTTGTAATGCAGAGGGCAGTATTGATAAGAGCCTCAATATTGGCAAAATGGACTTTTGCAAGCAGGAACAACGAGAAATCCTTGTATTCTGGAGGGCGTAATTCCATTAAGTAACCAAAGCTTCCCTCAAAATATTCGGTGATTTCCAAAGGCCACAAAAACGCATTTGTTGGAGCCCCTTGCTTAATATTGTTTTGAATATTCCGATAGAACTTATCGGCATTACTTAGTTTATTGCCGAAATACCATTTCAACGCCAGGGACTTTCCATTATAGTTGACTTTATAAACAACACCCTGACCGCCTTCGCCCAGTTTCTGAATGA